>Ga0209190_1000089_pt1 | contig 58867 bp, 74 predicted proteins | sample M_140205_XF_Meta_FD_187315 | JGI IMG/M metagenome (GOLD analysis project Ga0209190, IMG submission 187315) | Freshwater microbial communities from Lake Montjoie, Canada to study carbon cycling - M_140205_XF_MetaG (SPAdes) (version 2) | ecosystem: Environmental > Aquatic > Freshwater > Lake... | reverse complement strand
CCAGCACCTTCGCCCTGACCATGCTGGCCAGTGGCGATGATGATGTTCACATTGGTCTTGCCTTTTCCGGCCTTGCCGCCAGAAGCATGAGCTGTGCGCCCACCGGGAACGACACCGGGAACCTTGCCCGGATAACCGGGGCCAGTGAACACGCCGCCACCTTCCTTGCGAGCCTTGCGGGCTGAAGGCTTGACCATCTTCTTGATCAGAGCCATGTCCTGCTTGGCGTCGTCATGCTTAACCGCTTTGCCGCCACGCTTCAGGTTAGGATTGGCATTGGTTCCGACTCCAAAGTTGAACCGGCTCTTGCCAACAATATCCTCACGAGGGTCTCTCATTGGCATGCCCTGCTGGCCAGCGCCGCCATCGCCCATAGCCGGTGCAGCAGCCATCATCCCACCGGGCTGCATCATCGGACCGCCGAGGAATTTCTTGGCGCGGCCACCCTTCTTAAATTTGCCTTCGTTCATATATTCCTGACGAACATTTTTCTGCGATTGGTTTGCAAAATTCTCGTCAGGATTTACACCACGATTTTTTAAAGATTGAATTTTAGAGCTCATATCGCGAACTTTAGATTCAAATGCAGCATTTTTTGCAGAGAAATCTTTTTTAGGAGCAGGACTTGCAGGCATCCCGCCTTTTGCAAAACCGCCGACCTGCTTTACGCCTTCGCGCTCTTCATTCGCTTCCTTCTGGTTGCGATTGATCTTTGCGTTGGCAAAGGCAACAGCCTCGCTGCGGCCACCAGCCTTGCGCGGAGAGCGGTCTGCACGCATCGGAGCAGCTTCGCCTTCCACTTTGCCGCCCTTTTTGTAGGCGCGACGGCTGACCGGGCGCATGCCGGTTTTTGCAGCAGTCTGCAAAGGCTCAGGCGGCGACCACGTTGACGAGTCAACCTTCTGACTCGGATCAGCGGTCGTCAGCTTGTCGGCTTTCTTTTTCATCGCCGCACGTGCAGCTTTGGACATCTCACTCATGGCGTTCTCCTAGGAGTCCGGGCGTCCCCGGTGCTGTCTTGCAAGGTTCACGGCTGACTGGACAGCGTCAGTGCCGAATCTCGAAATGTCCATTGCTCTGTGGACAGTATTGCTCTTTTTTCGTCCAGCGTCAACTGCACCACCCGACTTTTCACCCTCTGCTTTTTTGGGCGATTCAAGCAATAATGGTTCTTCTTTGGGCGCAGGAACAGCTGCTGGTTTTTCTACAGTTGCAGTTTTTGGTGGCATTTCCCTCGTCAAAAGATTAGAAACTTTTTCCTTTGCAATGTTCGCTGCTTTTTCCATCGCAAAATCAAAAAGTTTCTTTAGTTGAGGGCTTGCCTCTTTCGGAAGATCAGGCAGTTGAAATTTAGAAAAATCAATTTTGTTTCTCGCGTTTTCCGACATTGCCTCGATTGTTCGGAGGTCTTGAAAGCTTAATTTTTGTGGTGAAGATCCACCAATGTAATGGTTTGCCCAAGCATCAACATTAGCTTGTTCTCGTGCAGTTAATTTTAGTTTCTTTTCTAAAGGCGAAGTAACTGTCGTTTTCTTTTCTATTGAAGATGGAGCTGGCAACGATGGCGACTGGCCACTTATCCAATCTTCATACAACTGTCCGTGATCAGAAAACAGTTTGTTTTTATCTTCTTTGGATAGCTTTGTGTTAGTTTCTTTTTCAAAATGCTTAACTATGTTTTGCCGCATAGCTTTTTCGTAATCAGATAAAATTATATCTGTTTCTTCAGAGAGCAAACCTCCATTGCCGCTTTTTTCAATTTCAGCACGAAGGTTTGAAATATCATTTGGGCTAAGATTTTTATTGCCTCGGCTTTTAAGATATTCGTCAACTGCTGCAATTGCTTCTTCTCTTTCTTGGGCATGATACTCAATATTAGACTCGAGATCTGCTTTCATTTCAGTTTCAAGCTGCTCGCGGCTTTTGCCTTTATTAAATGAAGATGGGTTGGCAGTCTGTTTTTCAAGCTCTAATCTTTTATCTTCAATTAGCATTCTTGTAAGTTTTTCGTCATTTTTCTTTAAAAAACTTTCAATATTTAAACGGAAAGCTTCTGGAGACACTGCAGTTGTGTTAATTGCTTTCGTAATATTTTTTAATGATAAACCTGCTGGTGAAATTTCAGAAATGATCCCTTTGGCGAAAGCTGCAGGTGATGCTGCTGCAGCCGCTGTGCCTTGCAAAAAGCTTCTGCGCGTTAAATTGACACCTTCCGATTCTTTCGGAGGCAAAGCTGATTTGGCGACTGTCGGCTCAGGAGAGCTATACACAAAACCAGAGTTTGCATCGCGGAAATCAGAATAGTCTTTATTGGAGAAAAGATTTCCCTCTGGGATCGGCGTAAGGATGTCTGGCTGGCCTTTTCCCTGATATTGATTGTAATTGAATTCTAATGGTGTGTGGTCTCTGTTCTCTTTAGGAATGTTCAAACGGTCTTGAGTCGCACGTGCCAAAGCTTCGCCATACATGTGCTGGTACATTTTGTATGGTGTGTCGACCCTTTGCTGAATGTACATTGCACGTTCGAGCTCTTTAACTCTTTCAGGGTCTGTTTTCTTTAGGTCCTGTAGCCATTGATTCTCAGCTTCATGGCGAACGTGATTTAATTCAAACGAGCCCATGGTTGAATTAGGATCGATGTTGTAATAATTTTTGTATTCTTCGGCAGCAGCCTCTGCAAATGCAGCCCTTTCATTCTGAACTGTAGCAATTTCATTTTTTGCCTCTTTGAATATGTGGCTGTGAAAATCTATTAGGTTTTGATCAAGTGGGTCTGCTCCTTGTTCAAGGCCGCCCTTTTCAGCAACAAAGTGCTGGAGCTCGTGAGCAGCAACGCTGCGTGCCTCTTCAACAGAAGGTGCACGGACTTCAAGTTTTGGCCCCCATTGTCCAGGTGCAATTTCTGTGTGCGCGTAAAAAGCTCCTTCTGGGCCGAAATTAGGATGGACTTTGACGTCCTGATATGCACCTGCCAACTCAGGGAATTGTTTCGCTAGCTCTGGGTGCTCGAATGTGTATGATTCAATTGCTTGATTTTGGCTAAGTGGAATGTCATTGGATGGGTCTCGGTTGAGAATCAAACCTTCATCGCTGATCTCTTTCATTGGACGAGATTCAGGATTCAAGGGCATCTCGCCTTCGCGCGGATATCTGCCGAACTCATCCGGAACATTTGATTTGAGCTCGTACGAGCCGAAATGACTCTCGGGACCAAAATGAATACCAGTCGCTGATTTGATCTCGTCAGCGGCTTTGCCCTCAGCGAGCATCTGTTTAGCAGTTGCCAAAGCAGGGTCTGCCTTCGCCACAGGGACGAACATCGCGCTGTATGGGGCGAGATCTTCAGCAACCTTCCCTAGTTTCATCGCTCCGACTTTGGCAAGGCCGACATGTGATGGGTCTATAAAATTAGCGAGGAATTCTGCACGCTGTCCGAATGCAGGATTGCCGGTCAAATAGGTCGCGCCATGGCCGACTGACGTTGCGGCAGCACTTATTGGTGCAAAAGCTGTGTTAATTGCAGCCAGTGACGTTTGAAATGGTGAAAGGAGCCTTCCTTGCCAACCGCGCTCGCCAGCTGCATCCTTGCGAGCTTGCTCTGCACTTTCAAAAGCAGACTGAGTGTGGTGTTCGAGGTTTTTGCGGTAATCATCCGAAACAGTTTTGATAGCATTCGCGACAGGATCAATAACAGCCTCGCTCGCAGCACCGACCTTCTTCATCGCAGTGTCGTAGAGGCCTTCCTTCGCATTAGGATCTGTCGTTGCAGCCGGCACAGCAACATTGCCCATCGGGTCGTAGACTGCGCCATCGTCAACCGCACCTTCATTGGCGTAGCCAGTGCGTCCGCCGTCAGCATAGCCTTCTGGTGTTCCGAAACGCAACGGAGGGCGACGCGAGGAGGGCGACGCCACAATGCGGACATAGTCGCGAGTTTCTGGTTTGAGGAAATCAGTGAATGGCCGGTTGGTGCGCTCTGCCAGCTGCAGAGCTTTCGTCACGCGACCGGGGCCACCGTTGTAGGCTGCTGCTGCGAGGACAGGATTGCCGAACTGGCGCAGCTGCTCGTCGTAATAGGCGCGACCCAGCGCATGGTTGTATTCCGGATCGTTCCGCAGCCGGTCGAGGCTCCAAGGCAGACCGGCCAACCGCGCAGCCTCTGGCCCTGTGCCAGGCATGACCTGCGCTATTCCGAGCGCGCCAGCTCGCGAGGTGATTGGCCTTCCGCTACGGTCGAACTGTCGGTTGCTGGACTCTTGCGTAATCATCCGCTGCCAGACCTGATCTGCTTGGGACTGGCTCGCAACAGGCGCTGGTTCAGGAGCATCCTGCATTGGGCCGAAGCTCAAAGCCTGACGCGGCATGCCTGTCGGTGTCTCCTGCGACACAGCAGCTGGCGGCGCCAGAGGTGCGACGCGGTTGGTGTACTTGCCGCCACCTTCCTGCGGGAATGATGCCCGGTGCCACTCTGGAGCGCCAGGAGTGATACCCTGCGCGGCAGCGAAGTTGGGCGCATTGGGGCTGGGTTGGCCCTGCCCGAATGAGGATGATGGTGCCTTGATGCCCATCATGTCCTTGATAGGATCATCCGGCGTGCCTTTTTGTCCAGCAGCATTCCATTGCTGAAGGGCCAAAGCCTTGCGCTGCTCGTCATCGAGCGGCTCTTGATACTCCCAGTCCGGGGCTGCCTGTCGGCCTTCTGGCAAAATAACCGGAGCCATCTGTCGGCCTTCGGCTGTGCGCACAGGAGCCGGTGCAGGAGCCTCAACGGCTGGCATCTCGGCCTTGGCCGGGGCAACCCTAGCCGGAGCCATCTGTCGGCCTTCAGCGGTCCGTTTTGGAGCTGGTGCTGGTTCGGCCCTGTCTGCGAGCTTTGCCTCCTCCCGAAGGCGCAGCTCCTTTTCTGCGCGGAAAAAGTCAGCTGGGCTGTCGCGGTCGCCCCAGTTGATCGATTTGTCATCCCTGACGAGCTTGCCCGTCGACTGCCAATCGTCTGTGCCGCCATCGGCACGCTTGCGACGGCTGGAGAGAACATCCTTGGCTAGGCGAAGAGCGTCTCGCTTCATGGCATCACTCAATCGGTTTCAGGAGCTGACCGGGCTGGCCGACATTCATCGGCTCTTCGTTCTCTTCAAGACGCTGGATCATATCAGGACGGACGATCGAATCTGCGATCGGGATGCCCTGCGGATTCTTGGCCATGTCCTGAGCAAACTTGATCGCAGCGAGTCGCTCGTGGCTCTCGCGATCGCGTTTGCGGTTCATCGCCTCAAGCTCGGAGTCTTTGGACTTCTCGCGCAGTTCCATCTGCTTGAGCTGAAGCTCTGCCATCTTCATTGGGTCGAATGGCGCGACCTTGTCGGCACCGTTGCCTTGAGCGCCCTGCTGGATGTTCGAGATGATCTCGGCCACCTTGGCATCGGCGAGCTTGCCCTTGATGTCGACGTCCTGCTTCTTGAGCTGGAGCTCGGCGATTTTCTGCTCCATCTCGGGAGGCATCTTGCCCTGCGCAGAGGCTGGCACAAGGAACTGCTGCGGATTGCTCCAGCCAATGGCTTGCAGCGCTGCGGTGTCGATTGCGATGGGATCGTACATCGTCGGGTTCTGCTTCTGCAGCTCCTTCAGCGCCATGATCTTCATCACACGCTGCGAATGGCTGGCAGTGTTCGGATCGGCCTGTGGCACAAGGTCACAGTTGCTCAAAGCCTGAAGGAAGGTAGCCTCGTCCCACTGCTTGGCTGGCTTCTTGTTGCGCTGCCAGAAGCTGTCGGGGTGCTCTTTAAAACAATCCATCAGCAGCCGGAACTCTTCCGCTTGAGCGGCATGCATCCGTTTGTGGACAGCGTTGAGGATCTTGGTGGCTTGTTCGATCATCGCCAACGTAGTGCCGACAGGAGCATCCGCCCTGCCCTCGCCGACCTGCTGCTCGCTCGTGCCGCCCAAACGCATGCCAGTGTCGGCCATGTTGGCGACCAGCGTCATCAATGCGGCGGATGGCTCTTTGTAAGGCAGCGGCATGATGGCTTGGCGGATGTCCATGCCGCCAGTCTTGATCGATGCGCCGCCACCGGGCGGAACACGGAAGATGTTGGTGTTCTGGCGCAGACCCTGATCAGAGAACAGGAATCCTGGGAAGTTGGCGTACATGCCCGCATCAAGCAGCTCTCGCCAAGCGGCAGTGATCGCGTTGGTCGTGTTGCCGAGGATGTTCAATAGCCCAATGTCATAAAACCCAAACCCAGGAACAAATGTGTACTTGACGAAGTTGGCCTTGGCCTCTGGCAGATCATTGTCGTCTTCGTTAAAATTGCGGACGATTGACAGGATCTCTTTGGTCGTCAGATCAATGGTGACACGGTACGGGATCTCGAGGCCGGTTTCTTTGCTCTTGATCTTGTGCTCAAAGCCTGGAAGGTCCAGCTCGCAATAGCACTCGTAGATCTCGCGGTCGCGATCCTCCGGCGATGCATCATCCTGAGCGATGCCCTGCTGGCTCTTTTTCTCGCGCTGCACAGAGTCGAGCTTTGCCGGCGACGGTGTCGAGAGTTCAATGTCTCGGTACACACCGAGGATTTGCAGACGCTTCACGACCGAAGGGCGCATCATGACACGGTGCGTGATCCGTTTGGCATTGCTCAGGTCGGTCGCTGCATTATTGACGATCAAGTCGTCCGCATCAACGCTCTCGCTAACCGGACGATTGCGCAATGGGCAGAAATACACCTTCTTGAATGCGGTGCCGCCAAATCCGAGCATGAGCAGCATGCGGTCGGTATCAGGGTAATATTCCTTGGCTGTGCTGGTAAGATAATGGTTCATGTCCCGTTCAAGGGCATTGCCCAGCTGATCCTCGGCGAGGTCCGCATTGTTGTCGTCGTTGCGGATCTTGACCGGACCGTCCGTGGGCAGCATCTCGGAGCGCGCATTGGCCTGGAACCGCAGCACAGCCTCCAACAGCAAAGGATGGCGCACGCGGCTCATGCCTTCGACCGGCGCACCGTCAGCGGATCCGCCAATGCCTGGAATCTCGATCTTCAGCCCGAGCAGTCGCAGCCCTGTGGAGCGTTCCTCAACCCACTCCTGACGCGACGACTGGTCCTGATCGATGCCACGGATCAGCTCGTCGGCGATGCCGTAAAGGTCAGTGTCCGGGATCTCTTCAGCGAGGTTGCGGAACCAATCGCTCTTGTCGTCACGTTTGGCGGCAGGATTGATCGGTCGGCCATCGAGGCTGATTGAGATGGATCCATCGCCATGCTCGATCTCGAGCACATTGCCCTTCTGGTCCATCTTCGGCTTGTCAGGATCCTCGCCGAGCATCTCAATGAGAATATCAGGGAGGGCCGGAGCTTGCTCCTCCTGATCATCAAGACGAAGATTGGGCACAAGACCGGGAGTCATTGGCATTGGTCGGATCCTTCAGCGCTAAGTTTTTCTATCTCTGCGACGAATTGGTCAATGCAAGACATCGCAGCGTCTTTCTCACTCAGCGCAGCAACCACATAATTCCGCGCATGATCGTGGGGCTTTTCGCCGCAAACGTCAACAGAATACTTGCCATCGTCTCGAAGATCGACAGTCGCGTTGCAAAAGACTCGCTGCATGGTCACACCGGGTAAAGAGGTTCTGGAGGTTTGCCTTGATGGCGCATTGACTCGTGAACTGATTGGGCGATCTCTTCGGAACGCTGGAGCATGCCGGTCGTGCGCAGATGGCTCAGGGCCATTGAGACTGTGTCGGTCAAGTCGTCGTGTTTGGCCTTCGGGAACATGCCAGTCTGAACGAGCACCTTCTCTGCCCATACGCGATCGGGCGCATAGATCAATCCTTCAGAGAACATATGCTGAATGGCGTACACTCTCGAGCGTTTGTCGACACCCTTTGGATCGACCAGCTGCACGGCGAAGTCCGACGAGCTGAACAATCGGCGCAGCTCCTGCGAGACAGAGTGGCCAGCAGCCTTGTTCTCGATTAGCAGCCGGTCCAGCTTGAACTTCTTGGCGGTCTGTGCGACCTTCTCGATCAGCTGCGGGAACTCGAGCCATTCCTCCCAAGCGTACAGCATGATGATCTTGGGAGCTGACGAATGGCTGGCGGACAGGTTGAATTTGACCTGTGCTGCCTCGTCGAACCGGCTTGCATGGTCGGCGATGTTGATCAGGCCATTGTCACCCTTGCGCTTCATCGGGCGATTGGTTGCGAAGTTGTCGGTGTATGCAGTGCGGTCGCCAGAGAACACTCCCCACACAGTCATGGCCGATGGGTCGTTCTCTTGCTTCTCAGTGTACGAGGTGTCGAGCGAGCCGATGATGTAGTCGCAATCAGGGAACACGTCGCTGTCCCAGAGCTTCCACCAATCACGCTTGATGATGCCGCCACCCTTGACTTCTGGGCGCTGCTGGAGCTGGCCGGCAGCTGCAAAGGGTCCGAGGGTCCGCTCGAGCAGGGCGACTTCCTTCTCGCCGAAACGCTCCGGCCAGAGCAGCTCGCCTTCGCGTTCACGGAGGACCGCAGCAGCCTCGGCCGATGCAGGAACACGCATGCCATCCGGCAGCACAGTGACCAGCGGCACACCGTCATCGTCGCAGCCACGCGGATCGTCCCAGCCAACGACAGTGTGGGTGTGGCGCTCCATCTCATAGCGCATAGGCAGCATCAGATGCGTCCAGTCGCCAACGTCCTTGCTCAAGACATGCCCGGTCAGATCGTCCTCTGCCAGTCGCTGCTGGATGATAATGAAGGCACCGTCGCGGGCATTGTTGAGGCGCGTGCTCAACGCAGTGTCCCACCACTCAATGGTCGTGTTGATCGTCGCCTCGCTGAATGCTTCCTGCGCAGCATTCGGATCGTCCACGATGATGATGTTTCCGCCTTCACCAGTCAGCGTCGATCCGACAGAGGTGCAGAGCCGCGAGCCAGAGCGATCATTGTCGAACCGAGTCTTGGTGTTCTGGTCGCTGGTCAACTTGAACCGATCGCCCCAGTATTTGCGGTACCATGGCGACTCAATGAGGCGACGACACTTGACCGAGTCACGCAGCGAGAGGCTCTGGCTGTAGGACGCATGCAGGAACTGCACGCCAGGACCGCTGGTGGGACTCTCCCATCGACGCGCCCACGTCCATGCCGGCAGAGAGACCGACGTCAGTGAGCTCTTAGACATGCGAGGCGGGATGTTGATGATCAGACGTTTGATGTCGCCGTGGATAACTGCCTCGAGATGATAGGCCACAGCCTCCAGCGCCATGCCATCCATGAACGGCGACGGATCGAAATAGCGCCACCCGCCCTTGAAGAAGGAATAGAAATCCTCCTCGTAGTTCATGCGGTTGGCTTCGTCCAGCAAATCCTCGGTGGAATAATTGCGCAGAAGCGAGTCAATGTCCTGCCGAACATTCATTCGTCAATCTCGACAGCATATGAGCTAATTGTCTTGGGTGCAGCTCGCATCTGCTCGATCAGCAGTGTGCGCAGCTCCTCTCGAGCCTCGGTCGACAGCCTCGACAAATCAGGCTTGACCGAATGCGTGACGGTCGCATCGATCTGGTTCATGATCTTTGTGCCATACTTCTTTGGCGAGATCTTGCCCACATGCCATTGACGAGCGTCGATCTTTACTTTGGCGCGGTTTATGTCGATTTTCTCGTCGTCCGCGATTTCGACCATTTCATCAAAAAAGTAGTCAGTTTGTATCGTTCGCGCTCGCGCGTAGTGATCGAAAAGATCCTGATCGCTGCGCACCCAATTCATAAAAACTGAGTAATGCGGCTGGGTCTCTTCTTTGCATATTTTAGTTACAGCTTCACCATTCATCATCCTGAATAGTATGTCGTCAAATACCTCTTGGTCGATCTCTTTCGAAACGAAATTTCGATTGTGTGTGCGCTTTTTTGCCACTGTTTTCCCCTGCTAGCAACAGCAGACAACGTAGCATTAGGATGCGCCAAAAGTTCGAAAAAGAAAAGCTACTAGTTCGAAGATCGTGCGGAACACCACGCAGCAAAAACAGAATTGAACAAAGCTCTGTCATTAACAGGCAATTTGACATAATGTTTGTAACCATGACGCCAGTTGCTAATGTATTGGGCATCAACAGCACAGGCCACAAAATCATCAGCAACAAGATCATATACCCCAATGAGCAATATAGACGCAATGCCAGCATCATTCAATTTGCGATGCCAAGCAATTTGCGCAGGGCGGACCTCACGCGGATACAACAAGCCATCTTTAATCGTCCCGATCTTCAACTCAATAGGCACAATGCGTTTGTTGGCCACAATCTGCAGATCAGGTATGCCAATTCCCGATCCACGACGCGGTTCATAGCTTTCAACCCAGCCCAACCATTTCTTGCGGAACCATTTCTTGAATTCTGATTCAGTCACAGAGCACCTCCAGTCCAGTTTGATTCCATTTCCATTTTGGACCCCAATTCCCCTAACTCCTTCCCTATCTCTCTCTCTCTCTCTCTCTCTCGAGAGTTTAGGGAATAGGGGGTAAGAATGGAAATGGAATCAAAATGGAAAATCACACTTAAACCTTGTTTTGTTGTGTCGCTCCAGCAACTTGCCAAGGTTTCCCAATCCAACACCGAAAGTCCATCATCCATCGACCATGATCAAATCACCCCCTGTACCAGCACACCAACGCAGCCAGAACAAAAAAGATGACCGAAGCACCAATCAACCAGACAGCGACGATTATTGGCGCAAAAATGAGAAAATCAATCACGGAATTTCCCTATAATTGCGACAAGTCCCAAGCCGATTGCCATCACCACGATGGCGGCGAAAATGAACGCCGGAAACAGCAGCGCCTCAATCATCACAGCTCTCCATTTTTGTAAGAGCGGTAGAAAGACACGGCCAGTTCAATCGCGATGAACCAGACCACGGCGGTGAGGGGGAGCATGATCAGCATTGCCAGCACTTCAATCATTGAAGAAATCCTTCCAAGCCATGCGACAAACGACAACCGCCGCAACCCAAAGCATGACCACAAACGGGATAGAAAAAGCTAGATAAAGATATTCAATCATCACATTTCCCCTTTTTTGTAAGATTTATACATCAGAAACGCCAGACACAGCGCCATCGCCCAGATCACCGCAGCAATCGGAAATAGCAACACCGCCACGAGAAATTCCACCATTTTCTTTCTCCTTCAGCTGACGACGCAGCTCATTGCGCTGTTGCCTTGTGTTGTGAAGCTTATTTTGAAGATGCCGCACGCTGTCTAGGGCGCTTGCGAGTCGCCGTTCGATATACTCAATGTGCGCCGCCGCCCTCCGGCTCGCCTCGCAGCCATCAGCATCAGCCAGTTGCCGCAGGACAGCCTTGTGATCAGTTGGCCGCATGGCGCGGCCTCCCATTCTTGCGCGGAGGGGCACCGTTGCGCCGCGCGATCTGCCGAATGTACCCCGGCGAGCGCAGCCCGAACAGGAGCATGATCTCGTTCAGTTTGCGCCCGGCGATGTAGTGCTGCGCGATCAGCTTGTCGCGTGCTGCGAGTGCCTTCATCTCATTTTCTCCCAAAGGTCACGTTCTTCTCTGCCCTAATGTCTTGATTGCGCCACGTCCAGCACTCGCCGCTGTCTTGGAAGACCACCCAACAAAGGTCGTGCTCGGCCCCATAATCAATCAGGACATGTGCCATGCCTTTCCCTTTTGGCGTCACGACGGGCAGCGGCGGATCAAGTCGCAGCATCATCGGTCTTCTCCCCTTCAAGTGCGGTGAGGGCAAGGCGGCGCAACTCGGTATGTTGCCGCTCGGCCCAATCGACAGGATCGCCCCAAAAAAGAGCCGGGCAATCGGGGATATGGCGGCTCGAAATGTCCAGCAGCGCCGCCCGCAGTCGCTCGATTTCGTCGGCGGCTTCGTCGCAATCCCAATTGAAGTTGCTTGCGCGCAGCCGCGCCACGATGTCGTCAGTCATTGGCCTTCTCCCCTTCGAGCGCGGCGCAAGCGATGCCAAACATTTCCATCAACAGTTGCAACAGATAGCCCTCGGCAGCGGTCATAGGCTGCGGGATGCCTTCCGAGCCAGCGTATACCTCGGCAACTTCCCGCAGCGCCGCCCACAGCCGCTCAATCTCGTCGCGCAGTTTTGCGTTTTCGCAGTTACGACATTCTTCGTTGGGGAATTTCATGCGCCACCCGCACTTGTCACACGGGTTCGCCGCGCCCTGTTCGATCAGCAACAAACGCTCGATCTCGTCTCGCGCCTCAATATACAGCGGGTCTCCGAAGAAGGCGTGTGAGCTATCAAGCCGCGCCACGATGTCGTCAGTCATCAGCTTTCTCCCCTTCAAGCGCGGCGCGAATGATTACACAAGTGCAGTTAAGGCCTGCGCACCACTGATCTTTTCTTGCGTATGGACATTTTTGCATGACTTGCTCCAGCGCGTCCCGCATCCGCTCGATCTCCTCGACCAAGCCGCGCAGCTCGTTCTTGTCAACCGGCCAAGTCGGCCACGGATCCTTGCTCATCGCATCAAGATCAATCATTCCATCTCTCCTATTTATCATAATCAGCCAACAGGTGCCGCAAATTGCGGAAGCAATCAGGGTGTTTGAGTTTGCGGATCGCCCTGCATTCAATCTGGTGGATGCGCGATGAGTTAACACCCAGCTCCTCCGCGACAGCCACCCTCGTCTTGGACTCCCTGAGCGTCAGCCCATAGATCGAGTCGATGATGAGGGATTCTCTATCTGTCAGGAATTTCATCGCCTCCATGATTGTCGCCTGCATTTGGCGCTCAATCAATTTTTCTTCTGGCGTGACGGCTAAAGACCGCAGCGAGGCGACGAGTGGCTCTCCGTCCGGCGACACACGCATCATTTTCCCTTTCATGCTTTGAGGGAGGGCGACCAGCACCCTCCCTCGCAGCGAGGATGCGTCACCCAGCCATTTCTAGCAGGGCGTCACGGACTTCGAGCTTCAGTCGGGACCGTTCGCCGAGCCAAGCATTGAACAGCCGCGTATCAGCCTTGTTGCCGGCTGAATGATCGGCCCAATGGGTGACAGCATTCAGCGTCCCCCAAGCATTGTCCTTGATTGCGCCCGGAGCCGTTCCCCAAGACCGCATCACCTGATCCATAACTTTGGACTGCTTGTCGGGAGCATTGAGCAGCTCCTGAACATGCGCATCCTCGTTGACACCTTCCGGAGCTGGCTGGAAGAATTTGGCGAGGAACCGCACATTGTCGAATGCGCTCATCTTCAGCTTGGCGAGCAGCTTTGCGTCAAGGCTGGCTTGGTAGATCTGCTCCTTGGCGAGGCCGACAGCTGACTTGGCCGCGCTGACGTCGAAGTTGGACAGATGGTTCTGGGAGTACTGAGCAGAATCCTTGCCCATCGCCATGGCCATTGTGTTGGCGCAGACCACACGCACAGTCGTCGTGCGGACAGTGATGGACTTGCCGACCTCGTGAGGCGACGTCAGCAGGATGTAGCCCTTCACATGGTCGTTCTTCGAGACAGTGAAACCTTCCTGAATCGAGGCCAAGGCCCAAATGATCTTGCCGCCACGCAGAGCGCCAGCAGTCTCGAGCTTTGCGCCACCGGCCTCGGTGTAATCCCGGAAGAACTCGAGCGCGTCGTGATTCTGGAATGGCTTCCAGATGTCGCCAGTGACGGACATGATCTTGTTGTCTGTGTCGCGCACCAGAGCGCGGCGCTGCGGAAGGGCGATCATCTCACCGTCTTCAGCCTGAGCAAAGAGAGGCAGCTGGCGGACCTTCCAGTCGAGGCCGGCAGCGACGACCATCTCCTCGACAGAGCAGGTCGGGTCGACCCGATTGCCGAGGCCATGCCACGGAACCTCATTCGCGAAGGCCATCGTTTCAACTTCATGTGCCATTTTCATTTTCCTTTGGGTTAGGGTTGGTTTGGTGGATTAAAGGGCGGTGCGCAGCTCGCCGACGCGCTTGCGATATGCGTACTCCAGCTCGTCAGCGCACAGAAAGAAACGAACATCGCTGACGTGCAGAGTGTTATTCTCCTGAAGGGTGTGGAAGGCGTTCAGCATGCAGCTATCGATGGCGTATTCCAAACGCTCTGCGTCAGTCATGCCCGGCATGCCGTAATCCTGAAACTGGTCGAACGCCATGTCGGCGTTGGCTTCGGCGATTTGGCGGGCGAATTTACGGTTGATCATTTTCATCTCCATTTAGGCCAGCGAACTCGCCGGCAGAATCTTTATGCGCCATTACGTCAGAGAAGAAAACAGAAAAGTTGGGATTGTGCGAACTATTTTTAGCGGGAGAGGGGAGATCGACCTTACCCTCTCCCGCCAATCGTTGCTTCAGATCACAGCCACATTGTCGTGGGCGAGGTCCCAAGCAAGATCCACACGTCGGCCACCGGCAGCGAGGTAGTCCTCGTACTGCATTCCGTCAGGATTGGCCAGCAGGATTTCGAAGGAGATGAACCCATTGGTGCCGGCTCGGCGAGGATTGGTCGTCAGGCCATCCTTGGCTTTGAACTTGCGGCCATCGAACATCGAGTTGCGACCACGGCGACCATTGCCCTCGGCAGCTTCCGCCTTCGCAGCCTTCACGACCTTGGCTTTCTTCGGCGCAACCGCTTTGACCTCTTCTGCAACATCACTCATCGGATTTTCGCTTTCTTTCTCTATCATGCTGACCGCTTTGGCCTGAGCCAAAGCCATCAGAGCTTTCGCAGCCGTTGCTTTGTCTCTGAATCCCTTGATCGGCTCTTTACCAAGGAACTGGTTATACAGCATCACCATCTGTTGTCTGGTGACACTGGATCCAACGATGTCGTCGACACTCGTCACGACCAACAGGCCATTGCCATAGCTGGCTGCGTGCCGGCGACTCTTGAACTCAAAAATCTTGCCTTCGTTCTGGTGGTTGCCGAAATCGAATCCGTAGGTTTTCATTTTCATCTCCATTTATCATTCGGGTTGAGTTGCTTCTTCTTCTGCATTGAGGTGCTGCAACAGCGTGTCAAGCTTGATGTGGAGCGAAACATTGGCGAGGTGCTCGTCCCATTTGTTTATCTCGCTGGCATTCGCGAACAGCTTTCCGCGCCTAATGGGATTCAGGGAGGACTTAGCCTCGTACTCCCTGACCTTTTCGAGTGCTTTGTCGTAAAGTGTCTTGGCCATTTTATCCCTCGGTGTGGCGCAGCAGCACGGACTCGCGCAGCTTCGTCTTGATGATCGAGTCGACCTTGTCGCCAGCCAGCTCGCGGATGATGTCGGCATCGAATGTCTTGGCGGCCATGGCCAACTGTGCGGGCGAAAGCTCGCGACGAGCAGCCTTGGAATCGACCGAGGTCGTCTCGGCAAGAGAAACGAGGACATAGCAGCGGTCGCCATCGATGCGCTCCATGCCCTGCTCGAGGATCTGGGTGCGGAGGGATTCGAGCTTGGCCTTGGCAGCTTCGACTTCAGCGTGGACGAGGGCGAACTGCGTGGCGAGGGAAGCGTTTGTCATGTTGGTCATTTTCGATCTCCATTTAGGCCAGCGCCTCGCTGGCAGAATCTTTATGCACCATTCGGACAGAAAAGAAAACAGAAATATTGCCCTAATCGTCTAAAGTGGGCACTTTTCTTTTTGGCTTGGCCGCCATGTCCACAAGGCGCTCGTCGATGCGCTCCTTGTTCAGGGCGATGTCAGCCTCTGTCGGCTCCCAATCCCCGAAGAACCGCTCAGGGATTCCGTCAGCAATGCCCTGGATCATCTCTACCTTTGCCTTGATGCCACGGCTGTCCATCTCGATTGTGAGGTCCACAATGCGGTTCTGGATCCAAGCCAGCCGCGTGTAGAAAAAGCGCACATGGCCGGTGCCGAGGACGTATTGGTCCGGAGCGCCACAGTTGGCCGGATCCTTGCCGGAGGCCAGCAGCCTCTTGACGAGCCCAAAAACGCGAGTGATCTCGTGATACTCAGCGATGAGGTGCTTTTTGTGCAGGTCTTGCGTAGGAATGCAGTTGATGCGTGTCATCAGTAATACTCCCCGATCAGCCAGTGCTCGGCGCTCTCCAGATCATCAAAATGCTTGGTGCAGTGGTGAACAGTCGCAGCCTTGAAAACTTTGTCACCGTTTTGAGTGGTGGCGGGGTAGACCCAGCCAGCTGCCTTGCCGAAGTAAAAGACGCAATAAATGCCTTCGACGATCTTTGTGGTGCAGATAATTTGCGGGATCATTGGAACCTCCTCAATTCAGATCGACGACAGCTTCCTCGAAGCTGTTTTCTTGGCGGATGATCTCGGCAGCCTTCAGCGAGCTGTATTCGTGCTCGGCGTCCCAGACGAACCAAACGATAGTGCTGAAGCGTGTGTGGATCGGCGCCACCGCATAGCGGGAGCATTCGCCGAACAACACCTTGGGCGCAGCCAGCTGGCCACGCTTCTCGCTGTCATTGACGATCTCAGCCGGGAAACGGCTGCGGCTGACGGAGAGCAGGGAGGGGTGGATTTTGCGCGGACGAGCCATTTTCATTCTCCATTTGCGGGGTGAGTGGGGAGCCTTGGCTCCCCTTTGCGAGGGTCAGAACTGCTCGCTGTAGATGATGTCCTCGATCAGCGACTGGTCGCAGAAGGTCTTGGTGACCTGCTTCCAGAGGTCGCTGTCCTCGGCGGCGAAAACGACGGTGATGTTGCCCTCGTCGTCGACGAGCTCGAGCTTTGCGCCACCGAACCCATCGAGGATGATTTGGCTCTGGAAGTAGCCGACGCTCGGGTCAGCTGGCTCGACGAAGTAGCCAACTTGGATCTCGCCGTAGGCATAATAGTCGGTGCCAGAGACGTTGACTGCAACTTCGTCGATTGGGTGAGTGTGAAACATTTTCGATCTCCATTTATGCGGCGAACTCGCCGGCAGAATCTTTATGCGCCATTACGTCAGAGAAGAAAACAGAAAAGATGGGGTGCGGTAAATTATTTTTGATCATACACCTGATCGTAAATTTGGACCTCGGTGTCCTCCAGCTCACCACGGATCTTGCCCAAGGCCACGACCCAGCGAGCGTGGGCAAGGTTGGCCTGAGCCCATTCGACTCGTGTGGGGTAATCGCGCAGACGTGGCTGAATATCGACCACCAGACGAATGGCGGTACGGATGGCATCAGATGCCGCACCGTAGGTCTTGCAGAGGTCGTCGGGGTGGGTGCCGTTGGTGTTGATTGTCGGGGTCATTTTCATTCTCCATTTAGGCGGCTCGAATCGGCCGGTAAAGATGTTATGCGCCATTCCGTCAGAAAGGCAAACAGAAAAAGTGGCTGAATCGAAATTATTTTTCGACCCAGCCAACCTTGTGCCGGCTTAGGCTCTCATCAGATCATCGATCTGCAAAACCTGGAACTGATAGATGTCTTTGCCCTTGTAGATCTCGATGAAGTCCCCATCGAAGATGGCCGTGACGTAGTTGTTCAGGCTGGCGATCATCCAGCTTTGGCTTTTGAATCCCGGGAACATCTCCCGCTCGAGGTCGGTCGGCCAGCGGAACTCGGCACGGGCAACAGCGAGCAAAACTTCTGAAGGTGTCATTTTCTATCTCCATTTTCTGCCGAGTCGGTCGGCAAAGGTACTATGCACCATCTCTGACCGAAAGGCAACAACTTTGTGCAGAAAATTACTGAGCAATTACAGGGACTTAAAAAATAGTTCGAGAAAAGTGCAGAATTTTCGTGCTTTTCATAAAAATCTAGGGCAAGCTATATTCGTTCCACAAACGGTTCTGGATCCCCAGACCTAAGCGAACAAGGAGTGTTTAAATGGCTAAATCACCCAAAGACCTCGTCATCCCCCAGAACACATCGACTGAAGTGACTGTCCTGACAGACAGCTTTTTTGCGCCGAATGCAGGGGATGGCTTGGAGAATGTTGGGGCACGCGACCTCATCATTCCGCGCATCACGATCCTTCAGGCGCTGAGCCCACAGGTCCAGCCCAAGAAGCCTGAGTTCATCAAGGGCGCGAACATCGGAGACATCTGCGATGTTGGAACACAAGAGATTTTTGAATCTCCACTCGTGTTCCTGCCAGTGCACTATGTCAAGCAGTACCTCGAGTGGGCGCCACGCTCCACTGGCAAGGGTCTGGTCAAGGTTCACGAAGATCCTTCGATCATGGACAACTGCACACGCGACGAGAAGAACCGGCCCACAACGAAGGACGGAAATCTCATTGCAGAGACCGCACAGTTCTTCGGACTCAACATTTCAGCTGGTGGGCGGAGGTGCTTCTTGCCTCTGGCTTCGACCCAGCTGAAGAAGGCTCGCCGGTGGCTGACTTTGGCTACGAGCGAGAAGCTGCGCCGCGAGGATGGAACATTCTATACACCTCCCCTTTTCTACCGGGCATACAATCTGTCCACCGTCGACGAGAGCAATCCCGAGGGCGACTGGGCAGGGTGGAAGATTGAACGCGGCCAGACCCTCCAGGAGATGGACAACTGGAAGGATTTGTATCAGGAAGCAATGGACTTCCGTGGTTCAATCAAGAGTGGCGAAGTCCGTGGCGATGTCGCTGCTGACGAGCCGGTCAATTCCGAAGAAATCCCCTTTTGAGGTGATCTGTGCAAATATCATTTGACATAGGCGAGGACGAAGGGCGGGATGAATCCCCCGCCCTTCTGCGATTCCGTACGATGGCGGAAGATGCCATCTCGATGGAAAAGCTCGTAGAGGATCTCGAAGAAAATCTCTCTGACGTCAAAAAGCGACTCAATCGTCTCAAGACGGTCGATCTGCCAGATATGATGGCAGAGTGCGGGATGTCAGAGTTCAAGTCTGAAACAGGATTCAAGATCACAATCGATGATTTTGTTTCAGGCTCTCTGCCGAAGGAAGACGACAGACGGTCTGCCGCAATCAGTTGGCTCGAAAGCAATGGCGCTGCGGCACTCATCAAGAGCGAGCTGCAGATGGTGTTCGAGAAAAGCCAGCACAACGAGGCACTGTCGGTCAAGGCTGACTTAGAAAACAAGGGCTATGCAGTTTCTGCCAAGATGGGTGTCCATCCGCAGACATTGATCGCCCATGTGAAGGAACGGATGCGCAACGGCGACGAGATCCCGCTGGACATTCTCGGCTTGTATGCCGGACGTGTGGCAAAGATCAAGTCACCCAAGTCTAAATGAAAATGGAGATGGAACATGCAAGACAATTTCCCAAGGACGCATAAACTCCTGGCCTCTGGTGGGGTCAGGCGCTGGCACACCACTCGCACAATGAACCAAACCACAGCAGAGCACAGCTGGGGTGTGGCATTGATACTCTCGATGTACCACCCCAGCCCATCTGTTGACCTCCTGCGAGCGGCACTGTTTCACGATTGTCATGAGAAATTGTTCGGCGACATTCCATCTCCTATCAAGCAGCGCTGGCCCGAGATCAAAGCTGCGGAGGACTATGCAGAGGTGCTTTTCTTCCACGACCTTGGGCTGGTGTCGCCCTACGACAATCTTTCAGCAGCAGACCTATTGTGGCTCGATTGGGCTGACAAGCTGGAGGCTTACCATTTCCTTTGCGATCAATCCGACCCAGACTCATACGATATGAGGTGCAACATAATTTTAATGGTTGACGCTGCGTGGGACAAAATCGAACAGAACAAAAACATCGGCAAGCCATGGGCTGAATGGAAGGGAAAACAATGAACATAATCGGCGCAGGGATGGCTGGCCTTCTGGCAGGAGGCATGATCCGCGACCAAAGAGTTTGTATTTGGGAGTCAGCCGCATCACTGCCGAACAACCACTCAGCGGTTCTGCGGTTCCGCTCATCCATCGTCGGGGACGCTTTGGACATTCCGTTCAAAAAAGTCAAGATGATGAAGACTACCGATCCATGGCGCAACCCTGTCGCTGACGCCATGGCATATTCATTGAAGACCAACGGAACAGCTTCGCTGCGGTCTGTAGCGACCGCCAACGGTGAAATCAGCGAGCGTTACATCGCGCCGGAAAACTTAATTCAGGAGCTGCGCAAGCGTGTCACTGGAGATGTGTTTTTCGATGTCAAAATCGGTATCGATGCATTAGAATTCATGAGCAGACCAATCATATCTACAATACCGATGCCTGTGTTGATGAAGCTGCTGAAGTATGATGACATCCCGAATTTCAGCTATGTGAATGGATTCAACATTAACTGTTTGGTTCCGCAGAGCGATGCATATGTCAGCGTTTATGTACCAAATCCTTATCGAGAATTCAATCGCGTCAGCATGACAGGGCAGAAACTCACCATAGAGTTTTCTTTCCCTGAATTGACTAATGAAGAGCTAAAGATCAAAGCTGAGGAAATCAGCAATGATGCATCTGCTATTGAGCTTCTTGTCATGGACGCTTTGTATTGCCTCGGAATGGATGATTGTGAATGGCAAGATGCAAAGCTGTCAATGCAGCCATATTCAAAGATCCTGCCGATTGACGAAGGCGATCGCCGCAGATTCATCCTGTGGGCGAGCGACAATTTCGGCATATATTCCCTCGGACGCTTTGCCACATGGCGACCGGGATTATTGATGGACGATGTGGTGAATGACGTGCGTGTGATCCGCAAGATCATCAAGAATGGTTCCTACGAACACAGAATGAAATAGGAGATGAAAATGAGCATTCAACCTTCAGTTAGCCTTATCTGGTTCACCGGCAAAGGCACGAATGACGAAACCTACGGTGCAGCAAGGCTGCTCGCCTACACAAAGAACACTCGCCTGCAGATGACACCGAGTGGCTATGAGGCATTCGAGGCAATGCCGATCGAAGAGCTTGACAGAGAGCTTCAATACATGAGCAATACAATTCCCAGCTCTTGGGAGTTTGTTGATGTCATTTTCTCGATCAACAATGTCAGCCGGGCATGCGCTCAGCAGATCACTCGCACTCGCACAGCCAGCTTCGCGATGCAGAGCCAGCGTGTGACTGACATGACGAGCGTCAGCTATCACGTTCCTGAATCTGTGAAAGACAAAGAAGCCTACATTGATGGCATGGAAATTTCTTTGTCAGAATATAAATGGTCTGTTGATCGTGGAGAAAGCCTAGAAGATGCACGTGGGCTTCTGCCGATCAATGTTCATTGCAATCTTATCGCGAAATACAATCTGCGATCGCTGGTCGACCTTTTGCGGGCACGTGATTCGATGCGCGTTCAAGGCGAGTATCAAATGGTCGCCCGCCAGATGCGCGAGGCTGTGTTTGCGGTTTGGCCTTGGACCATTCCGTTCTTTGATCCGAAGGACAAGAAGGCGATTGCGCTGATTGAGGAAGTCGCCGCAGGAATGACCGACAAGCACCTCAAGATGCAGCTGGCGAAGGCTGCAGATTTGCTGAAGAAGTAATCATGGATTGGCCCTTCGCAACGGTCGTGTTCGACCTTGATGGCACTCTTTCAGATTGCAGCCATCGCATTCAATATGCACAAACAAAGCAGTGGGATGAGTTTCATTCCCGCTGCAACGAAGATCCTGTAATTGTAAAAGTAGCCAATCTGCTATGCACCCTTTCCGAAACCTGTGACATCATCGTCCTCACAGGTCGGCCAGAGAAGTACAGGCGGCGAACTCAAGAGTGGTTGAAAGATAGCAATCTTGCATTGTTCTGCGATCAGCTGATTATGCGCCCGGATGGCGATTGGTCGCAAGATGGTGAGATGAAGATTAGAGCTTTGGAGAAGAAGTTTGGATCAAAAGAAAATGTCCTCTCGGAGGTCTGGCTGGCAGTCGATGATCGAGACAGCGTTGTCGAAGCCTTACGCAACTACGGGCTTACCGTTCTTCAACCAGCCGTCGGAGGATATTGAAATGAGAACTGTCCCCAACATGCTGCATGACGCAGCTGACATCTATGAGCAGCGCAACAAAATCTACGGCGACAATTATAAGCGGTTCGGCAGCGTTATGGAAGCTCTTTTCAAAAATGCTGTCATGCCCGCGAAGCCAGATGCCGACCACTGGAACCGCATTGGGTTGTTGGTTCAAATGGTCGGTAAATTTACCCGGTATGTTGAAAACTTCGACAGAGGCGGCCACTCCGACTCTTTGGATGATTTGGCTGTGTACACGATGATGCTGCAGGAGGTTGATGGCATTTTGAATGCCAGAAACACAATGAAGGAGCGTGGCAAATGAGGACGCTCATTTTTGACACCGAAACAACCGACCTGATCAAGAACAAGCTGCTGCCGCTGGACCGGCAGCCGCACATTATCGAATTCTTCGGCCTGTCAGTGGACACTGAAGGGCACGAGTGCAACAGCCTTGGACATTTGTTTGATCCGGGAATACCTATTGGTGACGTCACCACTCGCATCACTGGCATCAAGCCGGAAGATCTGCGCGGAAAGCCTAGGTTTTCTGTTCACGCCGAGGAGTTGAAGAAGTTCATTGAAGGGCATGACGAAGTTGTGGCGCACAATTTGAGCTACGACAAGTCCATGGTCGACTTTGAGATGAAGCGTGCCGGCCTGACAGTCGATTGGCCGGAACTCATTTGCACTGTTGAAGCTACGGAGCATATCAAAGGCCACCGGCTGAACCTGACATCGCTGCACGAGCTCCTGATGGGCGAAGCATTCAGCGGTGCCCATCGGGCAGAAGCAGACGTACGTGCGCTCGCCAATTGCTTCCGTGCTCTCCGCGAAACAGGAGTTGTGTGATGAATTGGCAACCGATAGAAACAGCTCCAAAGCCTGTCTACAATGAAAAGACATGGGAGAATGGGCAATCCTCTTTTCTGGTATGGGATGGGACCCAAATTTGGTGCGTAGACCCTATTATGTATCCTAATTCAAACGGATGCGGATGCTGCTCCTATATGGTTGAAGCCACCCATTGGATGCCATTGCCGGAGCCACCCAAATGAGAATCCGCACCGGATATTCTTTCCGTGTCGCAGCGGGAATGATTGATGACTGCTTCGCAAAGGTGAAAGGTCTGGGCTGGCGTTATGCACCGATCACAGACAGAGCTTCAACTTTCGGATGGATCCGCTGGAACAAGCTCTGCAAGAATGCCAACATCAAGCCGATTTTCGGTGTTGAACTGGCAGTCACCCCTTCGGCCCATGCCAAGAAACCAGTGTTCGACCACTGGACATTTCTGGCGATTGATGACATTGGGGCTGTCAATCAGCTTGTCTCGCTCGCCACCAGCCAGTTCCGGTACGAGCCTTTGCTGACGTACGAGCAGGCAATGGCAGCGGAAGGAGTAATAAAGATCGCTGGGTCACGTGCCCTCCTGAATGAGTTCAAGCCTGCAGAGGGTCTTTATATCGGTCTGTCACCCTCTGCCTCAAAAGGCTACATCAAGCAAGCATTCGAAATGGGACACAAGTTCATCGCGACAGGTGACAACAAATTTGTAAATGAAGAAGATGAAGGTTTCTACGAGGTTCTTTGTGGTCGCGGTGCCAGCACCCAAACCTACTCCCAATGGATCTTGACCGAAGACGAATGGAGGTCGTCGGTCAAGCGCACAGCGTGGCCGGAGATTATTGAAGACGCCATCGCTAACCAAACTGACGTCGGAGCTTTGTGCCACGCAAAGCTAAAGAGCGCACAGCTGCTTTCTCCACAGCACGATTTGTCGTTGGAGGAAATGTGCCGCGTTGGCGCAGTGAAGCTCGGCATTGATTTGACAGACGAGGCCTATTCATCGAGAATGGACCGTGAGTTGAAACTGATTTTCGACAAAAACTTCGAGGACTATTTCTACATCATTGCAGACATGATGCAGTTCGCACGTCAGAAAATGATATGCGGACCTGCGCGTGGCAGCTCTTGCGGGAGTTTGGTTTGCTACCTGCTAGAAATCACAACTATTGATCCGCTGAAATATGACCTGCTATTCGAAAGGTTTATTGACATAACGCGCAATGACCTGCCAGACATCGACATCGACTTTTCAGACCAGAAACGTCATTTGGTCTTTGAATACATGGAGAACAAATATGGAAGAGAACACATTGCGCGTCTCGGAACAGTTGCTCTGTTTCGCCCTCGGTCTGCGGTTGACGAGGCGGGTGCTGCGCTCGGCGTACCGAAATGGCTCTGCACAAAAGTCCTTGATTCTCTTATCGTCAGATCGAGCGGTGATTCTCGAGCTTTGTCAACATTGGAAGACACATTCAGAGGAACACAGTCGGGAAAGGAGCTTCTTGATAAGTATCCAGAAATTCTGGTGGCAGCACGAATGGAAGGCCACCCCAGGCATTTTTCCCAACATGCAGCCGGTATTGTGGTTACTGAAACGCCAGTTACGGATTATGTCGCTGTTGATTCAAGAACTGGCGCTACGTATTGCGATAAAAAAGATGCGGAGGAGCTTAATCTCCTGAAGATTGATGCTCTGGGCCTTACACAGCTTTCCGTTTTCGAGGATGCATTGCTGCTGGCCGGCAAAGACATTCACTATCTCGAAAGAGTTCCGCTGGACGACCCAGCAGCATTCGAAGTCATTAACAAAGGTCAGTTCTCGGGCATCTTTCAATTCAATGGTCCGGCGCTGCAGTCAATCGCCAACCAGATTAAAACAGAGCACATCGAGGACATTGTCTCGACGACAGCCCTTGCTCGTCCAGGCCCAATGGCTTCCGGCGGAACAGGTGAATGGGTGAAGCGCAAGAACGGCTATTCGCCGGTCGATTATCCTCACCCTGCATTCGAGCCTTATTTGAAAAACACGCTCGGCATCGTCGCATATCAAGAACAGGTGATGGAGATTGGTCGCCAAATAGGTGATCTGACTTGGGAGGACGTCACAGCCCTCCGCAAGGCAATGTCGAAGAGCCTCGGCAAAGAATACTTCGACCAGTTCGGAGACAGGTTCAAGGCTGGTGCAATCAAGAAAGGCATCCCTGCCGACAAGCTGGAAAAGATCTGGGATGATTTGTGCGCATATGGAGCGTGGTGTTTCAATCGCTCGCATGCTGTGGCCTATGGCGTGATTAGCTATTGGTGTGCATATTTGAAGGCACACTTCCCTGTCGAGTTTGCAGCTGCAACCCTTAGCCATGAGCCGGACCCGGAAAAGCAAATTAAAACGCTGCGTGAAATGGCAGCCGAAGGCATTGAATATCTGCCGGTCGATTCAGAGCTCTCAATTGACAAATGGTCTGTGGGTTGGCGCAATGGCAAGAAGTACCTGATCGGTCCGGTGCAGAATGTGAAAGGCATCGGCCCGAAAATGGTTTCTTCGATTATGAGTGCACGTGCGCGAGGAGAGCCTCTTCCTGAAAAGGCACAAAAGCTCCTGAACAATGCTGTTACTGAGATTGACAGCCTTTGGCCAATCCGCAATGCAGTCAAACGCATGATGCCCGACCCAACGGAAAAGAACATTCACACCCCTGTGACGCAAGTCATTGATGTTCAGACCAATGGCAGAGAATACACAACTATGATTTTCGCAGTGGTGCAGCAGATCAAGCCTCGCGACGAGAATGAAGCAGTGAATGTGGCCAAGCGTGGCTATGAGATAAAAGGCCCAACACAATCTTTAAATCTGACAGTGTCAGATGACACAGACAGAATATTCTGCAAGGTTGACAGATTCAAGTTTGATAAAATCGGCAAGGAAATTGTTGATCGCGGACGTCCTGGAAAGGCACTTTACGCGATTAAAGGCAAAGTGCCAGACAGCTTCAGAATGATAAGGGTCGAGAACATCAGGTTCATCGGCTTCGTAGATGGGGATTCCAAGAAATGAAAATCAAGTCGCTGTCAGAAATCCCTGCCTTCAATGCGTACATGAAGCGCATCGGTGCAACGCCACGCTCTCTGCGGACAGCTGTGGTGGAAGAAAAGCATGGCACCTATTGGCAAGATGTAGCAATCATCACAGTCGAGCATGATGGCAAAGTCAAATCGCCAGAAGCCTACGCCCCGACTGAAAAAGAAAAGATGGCAATTGAAATTGATTGCCAGTCGGTGCAGTGGCCCCAGATCAAGACGCTGGTGCGCCTCCAAGATGTGCCAGAGGAAATTGAGAATGCTCGCCCACAGGATGTTTTCATTTTCCGAAACCTCGCCAAAGAGATTGTAATGGTCCAGCTCCGCATGGAGCGCAAAGGCGAGAAGAGCTACATACCATTCACATTCTGGGACGATGGCGAGTGGCGGCGGATGGAGCCAGAAGGCAACCTGCCGATCTGGGGCACAGAACAACTGAATGAATTCACAACTGTGTTCATCCATGAAGGTGCCAAAGCAGCCTCGATCATGACTGAGATGGTCAAGTCGGAAACTCCAGAGGCAAAGGCACAGCTCGCTGCGCACCCTTGGGGAGATGAATTGAAGCACGCTGCGCACCTCGGTTGGATTGGCGGAGCACTTTCACCTTACCGCACAGAATGGGCCATCCTTCAAAAAGCTGGTGTCAAGCGCGCATACATCGTCTCAGACAATGACTCTCCCGGTGTTGCGGCAGTTCCTTCAATTGCGTTCCATCTACGGATCCCGACATTCCACCTTCAGTTCACCAATGAGTGGCCGACGAGCTTTGACCTCGGAGATGGATTCCCCAAGACGATGTTTAAGGAAGTCGAAGGCGCAAACTATTATGTCGGCCCTTCATTCCGCAGCTGCCTGCACCCTGCCACATGGGCGACCGACCAAATCCCCAATCCAAAGGGCAAGCCTACAACTGCCCTCCGCAAAAACTTCAAGGACATGTGGTCGTACGTCGAAGAGGCCGATCTTTTTGTCTGCATCGAGATGCCAGAGATTGTTCGCTCTGAGCAGATAATGAACAAGATGCTGGCGAGCTTCTCTCACACAAACCAAACCTCCCAGCTGATTGTGAAAGCATACACAGGGCGCAGCGCAAAGCTGTGCTATCGCCCGGACATCAAAGGCAAGGTCGTAACTGACAACACAACATCAGCAATAAACTTGCACACCCCATCCCATGTCAAATCAATTGCTGGCAATCCGCAACCATTCCTCGATTTTATGGAATATATGTTTCCGAATGAAAAAGAGAAATACGAGGTCATGCGCTGGTGTGCCACAATCATCGCTCGCCTTGAAGCAAGAATGGAATATGGCCTCCTGCTGGTCAGCGAGCGCCAAGGCGTAGGCAAGACGACGCTCGGCAGCTCAATCCTCGCGCCGCTCGTGGGCATGCAGAATGTCGGCTTCCCTACGGAAGGCACAATCGTCCAGAGCGAATTCAACGGCTGGCTCGCCAACAAACGGCTCTGCATTGTGAACGAGATCTATTCCGGCCACAGCTGGAAAGCCTACAACAAGCTGAAATCGGCAATCACTGACCGTGAAGTCGAAGTCAATGAGAAATACCAGCGGACCTACACAATCGAAAACTGGTGCCATGTGTTCGCCTGTTCAAACTCCATGAAGGCACTCCGCATGGAAGAGGACGACAGACGCTGGTTCTATCCCGAGGTGACAGAAGAGAAATGGTCCAGGGACAAGTTTGAGTATTTCCACAACTGGCTGAAGAGTGGCGGGATCAGCATCGTCAAGCATTGGGCGGAGAATTTCGGCAACTATATCCAAAAAGGTATGCCGGCTCCAATGACAGAGCGCAAGAAGGAGCTCATCATTGCCTCCCGCACAGAAGGCCAGCAAGAAGCTGCGGAGCTCGCTGAAGCTCTGAACCGCCACCATGAGCCTGTCGTCCTCGCAATGAAGGAAGTCGTCGCTTGGGTCCGGCAAGCTGTGCAAGGCAAGGTCTATGACACCGACCTTGAGATCAGAAAGGCCATGAAAGAAGGTGGCGTGATCTGGTACGAGGAAAGATTTTTGATCGGTGGTCGCCTGCAACACGCTGCGATGAACAAATCAGCCTATGAAACTCTGAAGTCGAAGCACTCTTTGAAGTCGATAAAGAACAATGCGACAATGGTCAGGGAGGCAAATGAGGAACAAAACGAGACGACACGCCGCAAAACGAGCCTGTTTGATGATCTGCGCTCTATGGCTAAGCCTCCAGGAGATATTTTTGGGGCTGCATTATAGCAGCAAAGTTGATTCCATTTCCGTTTTTACCCTCAATTCCCTACACTCTCGAGAGAAGTAGAAGAAGAGAGAGATAGGGAAGGAGTTAGGGGAATTGGGGTCCAAAATGGAAATGGAATCAAACGATATCTATTGGTTGACGAATTATGGCAGTTGCAAGCTCGAAACCTGCCTCTGCATCTCTCGGAAGAATCCTCGTTATGATGGGGCATGGGCAGGCATCGTTTGCCCTGACTGGGCTCCGTTGGGAATCAGATCGTTAGATGACCTCATCGAGGCAGCAAAAAGGAAATATTCAGATGAACATAAAAATTGACGGACGAATGGCGCGCACAACCTCCCCATACAATTCCAAAATGATGCAGGCGCTGAACCGCCTCGAAGGAACCAAGCGTTGGGGCACCAACCGCACTTTTTCGTTCGAGAGCTCGCCATACAACATAGAAGTTTGGCGCAGTGTGTTTCCAAGCTGTGAAGTGGAGGATGGAACGCAGCTGGGTGGGCCAGCCGTGGTCGAGGGTGGACTTTTCGACCTCGGGGTAGACAGGCCTACATTCAAATTCAAAACCCAGCCCCGTGCGCACCAAACCAAGGCTCTGAAGAAAATCTCGGAGCTGGAGGCTTGCGGGCTGTTCATGGACGTCGGAACCGGCAAGAGCTGGACAGCGATCGCCATGATGGGGAAGCGTTGGTGCGAGGGAAAGACGGATAATATCCTTCTCATCGCAAAAAACGGCGTCCACCAGCAGTGGGTAGCTGAAGAAATCCCCAAGCACATGAGCGAGGTCGTTCCGTACAAAGCTGTGGTGTTCGGCAAAACAAAAGCATTTTGTGCGGAGTTCGCCATCATGCTTAGGTTTGAAGGGCTGAAGATATTCGCCATCAACATTGACGCCATCATCACCAAAAACGGCGAGAGATTCATTATGGAGTTTATCAAATCAGCCAAAAACCGATGCATGATGGTGGTGGACGAGTCCCAGGACATCAAGAGCCTGACTGCCCAGCGCACAAAAAACGCGATCATGTTTGGCAATTTGTGCAAATACAAAATGATCATGACCGGCACCCCGATCGCCAAGAGTGTGATCGATCTGTTCTCGCAGTTTAAATTCCTAGATCCTAACATTTTGGGCCATAGGTATGTGACGACATACCGCAATGAATATTGCCATGTCCGCCAGACAGACTTCGGTCCGATGATCACCGGCTACAAAAACCTAGAGAAACTGTACGAGAAAATCGACCCACACATTTTCCGCATCACGAGCGAGGAGGCGCTGGATCTGCCACCGAAAGTCTACGTCACGCGCCAGTTCCACCTGTCCGACCAGCAGAAGAAGCTGATGAAGGAGCTCAAAGAGCAGTTTTTCATTCAGGCGCAAAACAAAGATTTCTCTTCTGTCAGCAATGCGGCCGGGCTTTTGACAAAGCTGCAGCAAATCAGTTGTGGCTATTTGCCGATGGATGATGGGTCTTTTATGAGCCTACCAAATCCTCGTTTGGTCGAGCTTCAATCAATCCTCGACCAGCGAGAGGGCAAAGCGATCATCTGGTGCAGGTTCAATCGCGACATTGAGAATGTTATGGAGGTTCTGCCTTCAGTCGCAGTCCATTATTACGGCAAGACGACTCAAGCCGAACGCGAGCGCCACAAGGCGGCATTCCTCGATGCCAATTCAACTGTGCGGTATTTGGTCGCCTCGCCAGAAGCTGCCGGCACAGGGCTCAACCTTCAGGGATTGTGCAACACAAACATCTACTATTCCAACAGCTTCAATTCCCTCGCCCGGTGGCAGAGTGAGGGTCGCACATGGCGCGATGGGACTGTCGGCACAGTCACCTATTTCGACCTCATCGCAAATAAGTCCCCAGATGCAAAAATCCTCAAAAACCTACAGGACAAGAAGTCCATCTCGGACCTAACGCTGGACGAATACCGCAAAATTTTCGATTTCCTATCAGAAAACGAATAAAATAGTTTTCTTTCCGTGGCAAACGAGGCATAATGCCTTCGTAAATGTGAAATGGAGAATGCAAAATGGCATACCGATTCCGCAATGGTGGAGAAAAATCCACCTCTCAGCTCGTCTATGAGTGGATTGCTCGAAATAACACCGGATTCAGATTCAGCTATCAAGAGCCTGCAACCGCTTTGCAGCTGCCATCCGAGAAATGGCCCAACGTTAGCGCTGCATTGTGCATGCTAAAAAAATATGGCGCAATTCGAGTCAGCGGTTCTCGCATGCTGATTGGCCCTTCTGGCCGCAGATACCCCACGACGGTGTATGAGTTCATCAAACACATTGATCGAAATCAGCACAGCAAGCCAATCGACCATAAGAAAAACAGAGTAAGCAAAAAGGTTTTGGTTTATTCAGATCCGACAGAGACGCGCATCAAAAAATTGACAGCGAAACTTTTGAATATTTCTGTCGAGATTGAATCTTTGATGCTGGAACTTCACAAGGCGAGCAAATGACAAAGTTTAAACGAGTATTCGTCCCGCATCCAAACTTTAGGTTTGGAACTGATCATCTCAGAAAACTTGGCGACGAGATCGTTTATGTTTGTGAGTCGCCGATGTTTGATGATATGATCGGACCAGAATACACCGAAAGGTTTGAAACTCGCATACACAAAGAGCTGAAGAGTTTCGATCCGGAAGAGGATGTCATCGCAGACTACGGAGACGCAATGATCTTTGCCATGATGATTTTTCATCTGGCAGAGTTTCATTATGAAATCAATGTGGCTCGCTACTCAACCAAAAAAGAGATGTATGTCGTGCGGCAAATCTCAAGCGACAACTTTTTCTTGGATGGAGAGGGTGAATGATGTTCTTGCTCGAGAAAGATTTTGACCCTCAGAAGTTTCTGAATGATCTGGACGCAGAGCAAGACAGTTCGAAAAGAATGCAAGCCATTGTTGCGATATCTGTTGCATCGCTAGCAATATTATCAGAGCGGGCAAATGTAATAAAATATGCAGCGGCGGAAACAATGATCTGCCATCTGTCTATGATGATTGCAGTTGAAACAAAAAGGGAGCTTGCACTTTCGACACTCAGAGGTGCAACAGATCTTGTCAAATGTTACGATCCAGGAACAAAACATTGAAAAAGGAAATGGAAATGAATCACTCTGACATAATTCAGTCCAGCACCGCAAGGATAAACGAGCTGGAAGATCTTTATGGCCCCAAGGGTCTTGTGTTCGACCAAGCAGCACGCATCGCCACCGTGATGCTGAACACACACCTGACTGCCTACGACATATCAATAATCGCAATGTCGCTCAATCTGGCGCAGATGCAAAACAACCCCAACGACCCTGAGAATTATATCTCGGCGATTGTCAATGTGGCATTCTCTGCGCAGTTCACCACACCGGACGAGAATCAGGAAGAAAAGCTGAATGAAGATATTTTTGAACTCAAAAAGAGGTTTTCTTCTTCCGAAATAAGCCTCGTCCAAGAAAAAGCATAATAACAATCATTAGGGCGCGCACGTGCCCTTTTTAAATGGAGATGAAAATGAAAACCAGTCCGAAAAATGTGCTCCGCAATCAATGCATCATTGAAATGTGGAGACAAAAAACCACCTCCGGCGAAATAGCAAACTGCCTTGGGATAACACGCAACACCGTCATGGGCGTCATCGGGCGGAATAGCGAGCAAAGAAATCCAAAAAGGAAAGTTGCTGTTCTGCCGCCGCCGGAAACAAAAGCTGTAGAGGAGGTGGTTGTGATTAAACCAATCAAAATCAAACTGACAAAACCAGAAAAATACATCCGTTTGTCAGAGCCATTCCCAGAGCTGACGCATGTTGAAACGCAAGGCAAAAAGATTATTGATCTTGGGCCATTCGATTGTCGCTGGATTTTCGACGACAATTCATATTGCGCGCAGCCGAAGGCCTATCAATCATATTGCATTGAACATGCAAAGATCGTCTACGTTGCGCCTTCAAAAAGAGAGGTGCCTCGCCATGGTCGCCGATGGAAAGGCCTCTGATTTTTTAAGATACACCAGCACCTGTGATAACAAAAGCGTTGGATCCTGTGCAGAGCAAAGTGCAAAGACCATACTGAGCAAGGGTGCGGTTGCCGGTGCTGGCGGTGCCCGCACTCCTCATAGTCACACCGACAGCCTGAGTGATCACCTGACTGGATGAGCTGTTGTTGTAGATCGTGATGGTTTGATTGGCTGTAAAAATGCCCGCCGGAACAGTCACCCCGCCTGTCGTTATTGAGATGAACTTTCCACTGTCCGAGGCGACCAGAACATATGCGCCAGTTTGCACATTGGCTGGAACCTCACGCAGATTGCCAAGGCCATCGAGGGAATTTGTGCCGGCAGTTACGGTCGTCCCGGCAGTTACGGAAGTGCCCGCAGACAGCGTTGTGCCAGCAGTGATTGCGCCGGACATCGTAAGATAGCCAGCATTAGTGCTGTTGCCAAGAAGATAGCCCAAAACCGCAATATCAATCACACTTGATGCGTTTAAATATGAAACGACCACGAGGCGGGTTAGCCTCGGAACAACGATGCTTGCGCCGCCGCCAGCTGGAGAGATCGTAACTGTCCAAGGGCCACCACTTGAATCGGTAGTGGAATTGTAAATGACCCATTGCCCGCCCACCGAAGCAGGGAGGGTATATGTCACAGATGCACTCATCGCGCCTGTGACGTTAAGAAAAAGAGAGCGGTATTGCGCAGCAGAAAGTGTTGCCGATCCCGTCGTTGCGTTAAGGCTTGTCGTTGTGCCGAACGCTTGATCGATTATGTCCCAGTCAATATTGACAGGAGCAGCCCATGCATTGGAATAGTCACCGCTGGCGGGTTTCTCGATGACCTTGTTTGTGGTGTATGTGGAGACCATGATGAGACCTTATGTGTTGGCGTTAGCGAGTTCAAGAGCGCGAGCGATTGTGTTGTCAGAAGCACCCAGCAAAGGTTTGGTTTCAGCTTGCCAGCCCTTGTGTGCTCTTTCGGAGGCAGCGACGAGCCTGTCGGCTTGAGTGTCTGGGCTGATTGCGCCGCCTGAAGCATAGCCGGTCCGCCCGCCAGCTGCGCGCTGTGGCTGGCTTGGCTTCGCAAGGTAGCCTTTCACAGTTTCCTGCTCTGCAGTGTTCAAAGCTGTGTTCATTTTGTTGAACACCCTCCGCGCCATTGGGTTGCCATCAAGCAGCCGGACGAACCGCTGCATTGACTGCGGATCAGTTTTCGTCGCCAAAGGAATCAGCTGCGCAGCCATACGCCTTTCGGCAAGATTGAATCCTGCTCCGAGGGCTGCTGTGCCAATTGCAGCCACGGCTGCTCTGCCGGCTGTTTCTCCAGAAAGGGTAAAATTGTTAAGCAAGAATTCTCCTGCAGTTAGAGCAGTCGCCCCAGCGCCGCCCGCTCCTGCCCCGAACATTGATGCGCTGGTCGGCCTTTCATTAGTAAAAGTTATCGTTTCAGCTTTCTTTAAAAGCTCTTCAGAAAAGGTCTTGGCTCGGAAAGTGTCATAGGCTTCTTGCCCGAGGGCCAGCCGCGAACGCTCTTGGAAATTCCTATCAGTGAGAAACTTTTCTGCGAGTGCTTTGACACCATTTGGTTGGCCTGCAATTTCATTCAGGCGCGCAGCATACCCACCCGAAAATAGCGCACGCTGTTCTGGCGTGTAGGTTGCCAAAACTTTTTCAACATCAGAACGCTTGTAAGATTGCTGCATGCCAAAGAATTTGTAGCCCGCTTCTGGTGCGCTTCCAGATTTGAAGGTTTCCGAGGCAAGGTCTCGCGTTTTGCCGTAGCCTTTGACCAAATTGCCAGCCGCATCCTGAATGTCAGGAACCTGCCGATCGAGGGCTTTTACGAGCTTGTCTTTGGCAGCTTGGGCTTGAACCAAAGTGTTTGTGTCAACAGGCGGACCTTCTGCTTTGCGGATAATGCCATCAAGGCCACGCTTGATCTGGTCGTAATATGCAAGGTTGCCGGGAGTTTCTGTCGCGGCAGCACCGGGCTTCATAATTGGCTTGCCATACTCGTCCAGAATTGATCCCGGAACGGAAGGCACTTCTGCTGTTCTTTGCGGGACTTTGATGCCCCAATCTTTGTGATTGGAAGCATCTTTGGCGAATTTCTCTGCATCTCTCCAAACGCGATTGTTGCGAATATCGCCGAGTTCATCCACCGTAACAGTTTGAGCGCCGGGGTGATCGCGCAACAAAGTGTACATTTTGTCGCGTTCAATTTTGCCGGCACGCTCAACCGCATCCGTCATTCCGGGTGCGCTCAAGCTATTGCCGACATCGCGCCCATATTGCTGATTGATCGTCCCCTGCAAACGAAGATTGCTCTCCGGCAAACGCGCAGCTAAAAACTTGTTAAGTTGTCTGACTTTATCGATGTTGGCACCATTATATTCCGCGTATTTGGAAAGGAATTCTTTAGTTTTCGGACCTGCCAAATCCATAACGGTGACAGGGGTGCCATTCTTGATTGCGGTGTTGAACTGCTCAAGAGTCATTGGGCTTTCGCCGCGTGACATATCATGATATAAATTCTGCATCAGCTTGTCTTGTGCGACGCTACCCGAACGCAGGAAGGCTGTTCCGACATGTGTGAGTGCGCCAGCGCTAATTCCGCCCGCAAGTGCCCCCGCCAACCGGGCAGCAGTCTCGCTCGTTCCTTGGTGCTCCGCAGCCTGTCCTGCAAGCTCTCCGCCCGCACCGCCAGCCATTCCGGTCACAACCCTACCCAGCAAGCCTCTTGGCCCACCAGCGATGCCCTGCGCGCCCATTTCAGCCGCTTCGCCAGCGACCTTGCCTTCAGGCGTTTTGGATTTGTATCCGAGGAAAGGCGCAACCTCTGGCAGCGTTTCCGTCACACCTCTGTAGGTCGGATTGCCGGTGAATGGCGCATTGTAGCCTTTGGCCTGACCTGCAGTCTGGCCGGAATACAAAGGCGCTTTTTGAGCGCGCTCTTTCTCCTCCGGAGAGATCAGGTCAAGGCGCTCCTTCATTCCGAGATAGCGGTTGCGAAGGAATTCAGGAATGTCTTTGGCGACAGTTTCTTCGATTGATCCCGGAGCGCCAATCACAGTGCCGATTGCGCTTTTTGCTCCACGAGTGGCGGCAGACATGCCAATGTCTCGCAGATCAAGAGGCTTGCTCGGCTCCGGAGAATAAGGCTCTCCGAACTGAACCGGCGGACGCACCTCCCTATTTTGCGATGAGGGAGGTGGCGCAGCAGACGAATCCATTGGCCCCACAGGAATGCTAGGTTTTACATCGCCATAAATGGTCAAAGGTGGCGCAGATCCATCGCCCTGCGCCGCTTCAGGCGCAGGAGCTGGCGCGTTTGCGTAATCATCTCCGAACTGAAGAGGAGGTCTGTTTGCCATGGCTTCCTCTTACGGGTAAGAAATGTTGAAGTAGCGAAGGATTTTGGGATCGCCGCCGAATTTGGAGACGATCTGGTCTTTGTAGTCTTTGTCCAGAATTCCCGGATTAGTCGTCAGGAGCTGCATGACAGTCATGTCGCGACCTGTTTTGGGATCTTTCATTCCAGTCAATGGTGTGCCGAACATTGCCTCGATGTGCTTTTTCTCGGTGGCATAAAATTCAGCATTGTACTTTTTGTTGAATGCCTCATTCGCCGAGCGACCAGTTTTCAGCGCGGTGACTGGGTCAAACCTGTCCGCGTGCTGGCGCATGCTGTCAAAATACTTCTGTTTATCAAGCTCGATCTGATTGGCCTGATACATGGTCGAAAGAAGCTTGCCCTGTGCCCTTGGGTCATTCAAGGTTGTAGGGACCGTTTTCGCCAAAGCTTCGTACGCAGCAAAAGCTCTGCGGCCAGCATCGCTCGCAGCCCTGTCCTGATACTGAGCCACAGATTTCATAGCAGATTGATAATTGGCAAGATCTTCACCATTGACTGCTTCAGGCAAGCCCATGACGCGCAACAGACCGTTCATGTACTGCGCAACAGGAGCGAGGACTTCTTGCGGTTTGCCGCTGGCCATGATCGATTTGTCTCTAGGCATCGAGCTCAAAGCGCCCGCGAGTGTCGTCAGAGTCGGCCTGACATTCAAGGACGCATCCGCCATGTCTTTCTGCGGGGTGTAAAAATCCGGCTCCTGAGCAGAACGCTGTGCGCCGCCCTGAACAATTGCCTCGTGATCCTTGCGAGAAAATGCCAGATCTTCCTCATTAGGCTTGATCTCTGTGCCTTCAATCGGACGAGGAGTTGTCTGCACTGTGCGATTTGCACCGGCAGCGACCCCAGCGTTCGTATTTGTCCCGGCGCCAGTGCCAGCGCCTTGAGCTGAACTTGAACCAGCGATGATCTGCGGCATGGCATCAGAAATGCGCGGATCGAACTGAACTTTGTTGCGATCCTCCGGAGGCATGCGCAGATAATCAATCTGGCTCATTGAGCCCCATGTGCCATCCGGCTTAAGATACCGGAAGTACATCCTGCCGCCGACTTCATAGGTGTTGTCCTTAACGATGTCCGCAAAGGTTTTCTCTGTGCGAGCCTCTGTCTCAGCAATCTGTGCATTCTGGCCGCGCAAGCCAGTGTAGGCTCCGACACCGCCCGCAAGTGCCTCGCCGAGACCTTGCGTCCTTGTGGGTGCCCTTGAAGAAAGGCCAGTGGCCAATGTCGCCAGAGCAGGAATCCAAAAGTTTTCGCTTTTGAGGAAACCGGGAAGGTCCGGAGCAAGCTTGTTCGCAGCAGCCAAGAAAGGTGCAGAAATCTCGTCCTGTTTGAGGCGAGGCTTGGCTGTCTGTGTGGGCTTGGCAATCTCTGTTGGCTTGGGAGCCTCTCGCTCAGCAACCGGAGCTTCAACCTTCTTCTCGTCAGGAATATTAGCCGGAGGACGAGGCGCAACGCCGCCCGCATCCGTGGCTGTGTTGGTGTCAATCTTGGCCATCTGGACGCGCCCAAGGCCAAGATCGTCCGCCTGTGCTTTCTGCGGCTGATCAGGGTTTTCAGGATCAACCGGAGGGTCGAGCAGGGTGTTGCGCGTTAGGTCTTCAAGGCCCAAACCGCCTGTGCGGAAATGCTGACGACCTTCGGCCAGTCCGCCTGAAGCGAACTGAGAGCCGAGATAGCTGCCAGCTGTGCTGCCGATCGCTCCACCAATGGGCCCACCAACAATGGAACCTAAAATGTTGCCAGCGAGACCGCCAATGGTTTGTCCAGTTTTATCCTTTTCCTCTTTCGGAGGAGCTTTTGCCTTCATTGAGTTGAATTCAGAAACGTCGTCTTTGGATTCTTTTTCGCCTTCATCGACCGTTTGGTCCATGATGTCAGAAGATTTGACTTCAGGATCATATCCCGGAGTGACAAATCCCTTGTCGGCATAGCCATTGCGCTTGCCGGCAATCACGCCGCCGCGAGCTACGAACATGGAAGGATCAATTGATCCAAGAGAATCCCCCAAATCAAGATCAGAGCCAAGGTCGGCAACCTGATCGGAAGCAGCGAGCTGCGGATTCGGATCACTCGGACTCTGCTGATCGGAAACGAGCGAAGCCTGTCGAACAAGCTGGCTGTCAGCAACAGGTTGAGCTTCTGACACATTTGTCGGTCTTGCAGAAGGCTGCGGAGTTTCGGACGCAGGTTGAGCTTCTGACACATTTGTCGGTCTTGCAGGAGGCAGCGGAACATTGGCCTCAGCACGCTGATCGCCGGCAACTGCAGCCACTGGCTTTTCAGAAGCAGCTTTTTCCAGTGCGGCTTTTTCTAGCGCAGCCTTTTCAGCTCGGTCTTTTTGCCAGCTTTCATAGTCACTTTTGACTTGCTTTCCTGCGCCATAAAGCGAGGCGATCTTGCTTCCTGTCGCCATTGCGCTGTCCGTGCTGCTCTGCTGGCGAGGCGGAGGCGAGGCAGGGGTAAGTGGCTTGGCAACACCCATAGGAGCCGGCACAACACCTTTGCTGCCGGGAGAGCCTTGTGCGCCGAATGGAACACCGGGCTGGCCATACATCGCTGAATATTGGCCTTGACGCTCGGAAAGCAGCGCCTTGATGAAGTCAGGATCGAACCCAGCAGCCACACCGGGATTGGTAATGCCAACGCCGCCGCTCGTGGCGAATCCTTCACGCGCACGGAAAGGCAAAACAACCCCACCTTCAGAGTGGATCTGTCCGCCATGGGCGGCATGCTGCTTTTCCCCAGCTTCAGCGGCACGATCCGCCACTGCGTCATAATCGACCGTTTTGTAGCCACCAGCAAGGCCGACGTTTTCAGGATGGCGTTTCTCGACATTCTGAGCCATTGGGCCATAATGCGTCGTTTCGTCGTCGTCGTTGTATTTGTATGAATACAAAGGCTCGCCGTCGTGCGTTTTGCCGATGTCTTTGATGTCGTGTTTGAGGCGACGGTCGGACGCTTGAACGGTGTTTGTTGTGGAGCCAGACAGCGCACCAGTGCCTTCGGCAATGTTCGCCAAGAACTGTGTGACCTGAAATGGGTAGCCCTGTTTCTGCAGGAACTGATTGTACATCGCAGACTTGCCAGCCTGTTCTGTCTGCTGGCCGATCTGACCAGCAGCGAGCTGAGACTGCGCCCCAGCGAGGCCCGCAGCTTGCGAGCCTGTCCCGATTGCGCCCATCTGTGCGCCCGCGCCAGTCAGTCGGGCGAGGTTGGCCTGTTGTGCTCCGAGATCAATGCCCTGCTGCTGCTGAGCAGTCTGCAGCGCCTGACCATAGCCCTGATTCAAAATGTTCGCCAGAGTTGAACCTGTCGCCATGTTCTGCTGTTTGGCAAGGTTGGCCTGAGCGATGCCCGCTCGGTCTCCGCCAAAGGCTCCGGACATGGCTGCGCCGCCCATGAGGCCAGACTGCTCCTGACCCTGCTGCTGGCGCAGATTGGCCATCGTCGTCCCGACAACATTGTTGAGGTAGGGCGACATGTATTTGTCAATGGAGCTCTGATCAAGAGCCATCGGATTGGCCGCGCCAGCACCCTGTTTTGTGTAATCAGCAGCTTGCTGATAATAGGGCTGGGCAGCGTTGGCATATTGGCTTGCGCCCGCGACACCCGCTTGCTGAGTCTGATTTAGCTGTGCGACAAATGCACTTGGGTCTTGGCTATATTCCTTAAATGGAATCTTAGCTGTTTCCTCTGCACGTGCATTGACAGAATTGTATCGCGCCAAAACTTCTGGCGGGATCGATACCGTTTGTGTAGAGCTACCGCCCTTGCCACCACCACCCATGTCAATGCTCCATCATAATGTCATGGCCAGTTTTAGCGCCATACAAAAAGAAGGCACCTGCAGGCTCGCCAAATTGGCGTTCATATAGTTTGATCTTTGCAGCAGTGCGGTGGCTCGAAAGAACACCAATCATCAAGGGGATCCCAAGATCATCAGAAACCTTTTTCGAAAACTCACAAAGTTTGCGCGCTCTGCCGCCCTTGGCATTGCGGAATTCAGGATCAACGAAAATGATTTTCTCTTCGAGGATCCAAGCATTGGAATACCACATCTGCGTCATGCGAAGGAGAACCCCGCCTTCGATGCGGCCATTTGGCTGTTTCATGACACCACAAAGACCCTGCCAAAGGTACAAAGCAGGGCGGATCATGCCGCGAACTTTTTCAAAATCGATGTTCGCAACACCATTCTCTTTCCATGCCTTGGAGGCGATGGCAAGGATCTGCTCTTCGTCTTCTGGGGTGGCCAGAGTTATGCCGCTTTCATTTGACATTTATCAATCCTTCTTTGGTCCGGGAAGCTTTTTCAGCGTCTTGATCGTTTTGGCTCTCATCTTCTTTACGAAACTATCTAATATTTTGTGCCCATGATCAAGGTTTCCATTGCCGATCATGACCACCTCTTCTGGGGTGATGACGTATTCGCCTCCCGCCGCAACAATCGGGACGAGCTCGTCTCCCATTGTTTCTCCGCCATCAGCACGCGGCAGCGTCGCCCCATAAGGCGCAGAGCTCTGGCCATAGGGTGCGCTTTTGCCGGCATAAGGGGTGCCGGAGAAAATCCGCTTGGCGGTTTTGAAACCAGCCATGGTGTTGCCTTCGCCCATCGCCGAGATGATGTCGGCAGGAATTACATAGCTGCCAGACTTGACATGCATCGGGAGGTGGTCTGTGCGTCCAGCAACAGCCGAATGGATCGGACCTTGATGGTGCATCGTTTTCGGAGCGCCGCTCGTCTTTGTCGTGACTGTGTGTCCGCCAGCCGCTCTCTTTTTGCGCAAGCTGTCACGCGCTGTGTTCAACGCAATGGCGACCGCTTGCTTCTGCGGACGGCCAGAATGCACCAGCTCGCTGATGTTGGAGCTTACTGCCTTTTGCGAGGAACCTTTTGTGAGCGGCATGAATTATCCTATCGCGTAGGTAACATTTATTGACTGCCCTGTTCCGGGAACAATGATTAACCCATTGGAAAAGTTTTGCCCAGTTTGGGTCACACCAACAGAAGAAGGCACGACACAGAGGGCATTCGCAGCTGCAGCACCCGCAACTGTTGCAGAATTATATATCGTTCCGACTGCCGAGCCTGCAACTGTGACAGAGAAATTTACGATGTAGCCTTTTCCTGCAACAATCAAAGTGGATGCGGTGACTGTCGCAGAGGTCAATGTGCCTTGAGAGCGCAAAGAGGCTGTCCCAATGCCAGAAAGGGCGACGACGCCATTTTTCTGGGTTGTTAGGATGTCGTCAAGACTAGCCATCAGAATTTCCCATCTGGCTGGAACCGATAGCGAATATTGCCGATTCTCCAGAAAGAATCAATGTCATTGCTTTCGATTTTGATTGATACGAGGCGACCCCGGAAACGCGGGGTGATGTATTCTGTGGCTTGCGTAAGGGTGAACGGACCATAGGCGATTGGCGTTGCGCCGGGGTAATCAGTGACGTAAAACGTCATCAGGACGTTCGCGCCTTGGGTGCCATTGTAATAGCCCCATTTCATATCAGGCCAAACCTGATCGATAAAGGTTTTGACGTCGCCTTCAGCGAGCGTAAAATAGCCAGTTTGGAAACTTGAATTCATCGGCTGGCCATCAGCATTCTGGGAGACTTCATGCTGATAGATGAAACCTGACGAGTCTGCTCCGATCGGAGGACCAAGAACCGATTGATTGATCCAAGCTGTCCGCTGAAGTGTGCCAAAATCCCACTGGTTCAACAGGATGTTGTATTTGACATAGGCGTCAATCTCGCCTGTGCCTTTTGTCGGATAATACCACGACACTTCGCCGAAACGGGAATTGGCAGCGAACCTGATTTTGTCAAGCTGTGTGGTGTCGAGATCTTGGAAAATGACATCCCAAATCGGGCAAGCAACAGGCTCAACGCCGCTGCCGGCAAGGCGGAAGAAAGAGCTTTGGCTCATCCAATAGACAATGCCATTGATTGATCCTGCAGCTTTGCGGCCGATCAGCCCACAGCCATTGCCGAGCTCGTTGAATTGGTAAACGTAAGGAAGGCTGACATATTGCATCGCCCAAATGGCGAGGTCGGTCCAAATCAGACCCTGTTGTGGGCCTTGGATACACTGGACGATTGTCGAGCCTTTGGGAATGCGGTAGCTGCCAGCCTGATTGGAAACTGTTCCGAGCCAGATGTTATAATTGCCAATGTCGCACCAGCGGATCAAAAGCGGATCAGCTATGCCATTGAAGGTCGATCCCCAAGCGACAATCTGCCGCTGGGGCATGGCAACGAACATGCCACTATTCAGCACCGGAGCGAAAGGCATGATCGTCGCGATCAAGCTGTTTGTGGCCGGACTCCATTGATAAATCGGACCATCAAGAGGACAAGAAACGAGCGTCTCTCCCCAGTTGTCGAGCGTCCAATCGACCGCAGTTATCGCGGTTCCGGTGGCAGCAGTTGGGACTGTGCCTGTGCCATAGCCGCCGCCGCCATAAGTTGAAGCGCCATAGCCTGTTCCTGCTGGCAACGGACCAATGCCGATAAAGTATTTATAATAGGCATTTCCGCCGTTCTGTGATCCTGTCGTCGTGGAAGTTGCAGCTGTCGCAGCCTGAATTGTGAATGTGTTGGATGCTGTAACAGAAGTTACGGTATAATTGCCTTGGATAACGATCCCGCCGACAGTTGTCGAAACCACAGCTGCATAATTTTGCCCTGATGTTCCGACCGTCCAGCCATGATTCGCCAAAGTGACTGTGACAACAGAAGATCCGCTTGTCGTCGCATAGCTGGCAACAACTCCGGCTCCGGGAGGAGCAACAGTCGAGGTCGCATTGGCTATGTCACCAATAGCATCGTACGTATAAATCTTGTAGGCATCAGCAGTCGATGCATAGCATTGATAAAGACCAAAAAGCAGTAGGCCTCCAACAGCTATTTGCGTTTCAATGAAAACACTGTTATAGCTCGTTATGTTGCTGCCGACCTGCCTTATGATGACTTCATTCGATCCAGAAGTTGTTGAAACCTGAACCGAGACAGAAGAAGAAATTGATGTTTGTGGAGTTATGTCGATGAAATTGCGCGTTGTGCCATCTTTAATGTAGCCAAGAGAGCTTTCTGCGCCAACAGCGAGATACGAATTATTGTTGGTGTCTTCCCAAGCCCAAAGAGCTCTTACGATTGACCCGATCGGGTTGGTGAACCATTTGGCCCATCCGCCGAGCTTCTGGACAAGTCCGAAACCTTGACGGTCAGAAATAAAACGGATCAGGTTGGAATAAGATATTGCTGCTTCGTTGAGGGCAGGAGTCCTGTTCTCATCAACTCCAGGAATCAGCTTCAGAGAGTTGTGGGGCATGGATTAGCCCCTTGTCGGAGTTGCAATGGTGGCCGGACTTTGCGAGGACCAGCCAGCCGCATCAAACTTCTTGCGAGCCTCTTCAACAATTGCGCTCTGCAGCAGCGCCTTGTATTGAGACTCATAGCTCTGGGCCATCGCCGGATCATCAGACTGGCGACCGAAATTGCGCTGGTATGCGCTGATGTAAATCATCGACGCCATAATGAAAATGTCAGGTAGATAAAGGCTGATGAATGTCGAAGTGTTCGTCGCCGAAAGGCTGTTGGGTCGGTAGGTTCCGACCACTTCAACAGGGTAGGCTTGATCTGGCACAGGGCCAAGGAAAAACAAAGTCTCGTTAAAGGGGACAAAATATTTCGGCTGTCCGAGATTGGCAGTCAGCGAAGAGCCATAAACTGCATCGAGGAACTCTTTCGTTGTCGGCAAAAGAGGAACACGCACACAAGCATCTGGATTCGTTGTGGTGGCGGCATCGCCATTGGCATCAGTCAAAAGGTTGATCTGTTCGCTGACGACAAATGTGCCTGTCGCGGCATCGCTGTTCGCAGACAGATCAATATTGAATGACAGATTTCGATTGCCAGCAGTCAGCACGAACGTGGTTCCGTGCAGGGAAGTGGATGTAAACATGAAATCAATATCACGATACATCCGGTTCTCGGCGTACGTAATCATCTGCGGCAAGATCGTCACATAGGCTGAATCAGTCTCGGCAACGACAGCCAAGGTCGCAATCTGTGTGACGTATTGTGAATATGTGAGACCTGTTGTCATTTATTCACCCGTCACATGGTGCAACATTATCCCTCTTTTCTTGATAGAAAGAAAGAAATTTTATTGCGACTATCCAGCCATTTTATTTGATTCAAGCTCTACTTCTGCAACGCGAAGCTCCCAGCCCTTGCCAAAAGTTTTCCATTTCGGAAGACGTTTGAGGAAATCGAGCCGGTCTGAGCACAGCGCATTGATCATCTCGTGCGGAGGGCAAGCATTGATTGCATCGAGCGATTTCGGCCCTATGATGCCATCTTGCAGCACACCAGCAATGCGCTGCATATAGCGCGCTGACCGCGACACACCGCTGTTGACTGCCAGATCAAAGGCTGCGTGATCGACGCCAGAGGGCAGCCAATCGCCTTTGATCTTGTCCCAATATTTAGCTTTGTAAAAAGGTTTAACCATGTCCTTGGTCAAAGCAATCATTTCGCGCTCTGACACAGGGTGGCCGATATATTCTTCCCATGCGCGCTGCGTGACGCCCATGTTCGTTGCGCCGCCCGGATCTCGCGGATCGTGCACAAATCCGCCTTCGTGGACCAGAACCATTTTGAAAGATGCGTCAAAATTGGTTTTCATTTGGACGCCACTCCTTTGATCTTTTCAAAGGTGCGCATTCCACCGAGGCCGAGCATTGCGAAAACGAGCTGCCACAGCGTGTCATCCAGTTTGGGCGGAGTGGACAATGGGATGTGCAAACTGGAGGCGATCCAAATTAGAAGGGGTGCAGCGACATATTGATAGGCCAATGCCGCGCCGCAAACCCAACCAATAAATGGTCGCCATCCGGAAACGAAAACATTCGTGTTCGCAGCCTCAACTGCATTGACATCCGTTTGGCCTTTGTCCCAAAGCTGGAGGCTTGAGCGGAGTTCGTTCTCTGCATTCTGTCGAGCCTGTGGGTCTGGCACAAACTTGTCGAGGATTTTCAATCCTGCCGCAATGGCGTCGTCAATTCCGAATGCCATCAGTCGCCCCTGTGAATTTCTGTGCGGTTGGCTTTCTCGTCTAGCTTGTCATATATACGCTGGAACATGTCCTCTATGCGTTTAAGTCTGGCATCAAAATCAACGCGCTGAACATATGATTTGGGAAGGTCCACTTCAATCCGGTGGATGTCCTCGCGCAAGTCCTTGACCGCGCCCCACAATTCGCGGGCCAGCCAGCCCACGACTGAGAGGGTGATGCCCCCGGCGATATTGATAAGCGTCTGGGGTTCCATGCTTGCGTCCCTTACCATTTACCCTTGGGGCAGACAGAATTATCAAGGAGCACTTTGAGGGGCATGAGGCACCCGCACACGGCGCACCGTTGGAGGAAGGGCTGGAACTGGTCGCAATCCTTGCAGATTGTCATGCGCTGCTCGCTTTGAGACTTTGGAGTATCGGTCATCCTAATGTCCCCAGTCTGGTGCCGTTGGCGACCCATGTGATGTTGGAGTTGCCGGATGTGCAAGCTCCGGCGGCTCCGCCCGTGCCGGGGCCAGCCACCCCGGCATAGGCAGGACCGCACGCAGTGGACCCTGTCCCGCTCGCCCCGGCCACTCCGAGTGTTCCAGAGGCACCGGCTGTGCCGCCTGCATTGCCACCTGTTCCCTGGGCACCGGCAGCGGTCAAAGTTCCTGTGCCAGATGTTACATATGACGTATATCCGGAATTATTAGTCCAATAGGTTCCGCCCGATACAGAAGAACCATAGCCCGCGCCGCCACCAGAAGGCGTCATGCCAGCGATGCCGGCACCACCGCAGCCGCTGCAGCTGCAATCAGCACTTGTCGCACCGCCGCCGCCGCCCGCACCGCCGCCGCCGCCGATCACGCCGCTGGCGTTGTTAATGGAGACTGCGCTGGAGACGGACAAAGCTGTGCCGCCGTTGGCGGTGGCTGGAGCTGTTTGGCTATTGCCGATGCCCTGACCACCACGGCCCACGATGTAGCCGTTGTTCGTGATGTAGACCGAGCTTCCGGTCGGGAGCGTGCCGACGGTGAAGGCGGGGATTGTGTTGGCAGATGCAGTTATCTCAACACTCGCGTTAATCGTAATGCTAGCAATGGCAGAAGTGACGCCATCCCAACCTGCAGCGATCATCTCGTTGTTAAGATTGTAGTCAGCCTGATTGGTTGAAAGCGTTCGATAGAACAAAAAGGGTCCCGCTGCGCCGAGCAAGATGTTGTAAATCGACATGGCGGGACCCTCCTTTGCTCGAATTATTCGAAAGTTGGCTCAGCAGCTGCCGGAGCATCGACAGGAGAAACCGGAGTGGCTGCAGCAATCTGCGCCTCGCCGTCAGTTTTGATCTTGGCAACCAAGGTCTGAACTTCGGCGTAGGGGCGCTGCCCGAGGGCGTTGAGGATCGCGTTGACCTCTTCCACCGAAAATTTGAAATGCAGTTCCATTTTTTATTCCCCTTTAATTTCCTGAACCGATTTAGCTCAGGGCTGTCTGCATACGCATCATTGCGATATGCAAATTTTTTATGTCAGACCGGCGCACCCTTCACGATATTGATGATGCGACAGTTGTCTTCAAGAGCTTCAAACTCATGGGCCTGACCGGCAATCCAATCCGCCAACTGGCCCACCTTGAGGACCATCTCCCAGTCATTGCCACGCGCACGGATGGTGCCGCGATTGACCACAGTTATGTGGTTGTCGGCCTCCTGATGGGAGTGCATGGCGAGCTTGTCGCCGAAGACCTCAAAATCGTAGATCGTGGCGCTCAGGTTGCCGAATTTGGCGTTTGATAATTTCAGCATCAGATCACCGTGCCGCCAGTGATGTTCGCGTCTTGCATGGTTGTCCCAGTGAGGACCACCTTTGCTGTGGCGGACGTGGAATATTCACCGGCCAGACCAATCATGGTGATCTTGATAGTTTGCGACCCAGCGTTCGGGAAAGTGAAGTCCTGCGAGCCATTGGCCGGGAAAAGCTGATCCCCAAACGTCGAAAGCTTTACGCTGGTTGCGTTGCGCGTGGTCCAAGACAGCGTTGTGGTCTGGTTTTGATATACAAGATCAGGCGCGAATGATGCCTCTCCGCTTGCCGGACCAGTCCAGACTTGAGTGGTGGGGTCGTAGTGAAAATTGATGCCAACCTCTAGGCCATCGATGTTGACAGCGTAATGGTCAGCGGGAGGAGACCAAGGGCCGCTTGAGCCATCCCAGCCTATTACATTATCGCAGATATTCGTCGTGGTTAATATCACAGCATATGTAGACATGATTTCTCCTTAATTCGGGAAGACGGTAATAATCATTTGGCCGTCCCCGCCTTTACCAGATTGCGTAGCGGACCCAGCCACTGCGCTAAATGTGCCCCCGCCACCACCGCCCGGTACTGTGCCAGCAATTCCCGGACCTGCTATGACCCCTGCGCCGCCATTCCCACCAAAAACAGATGTCCCACCCGCTGTAGCATTATATCCACAACCGCCGCCGCCGCCGCCCCAAACAGAATTTCCGGCAACCCCAGAAGAGCTACCGCCACCGCCGTGATAGAACCCATCAAACCCATATGTTTGTGTGGGTGTTCCGCCATTGCCGGGTGGGAAATAAGAAATACAAACGGTAGTGACAGCCCCCAAAAGTGGTTTACCGGGAAGACCTGCGTTATTTGTAGTTGCCGCACTTAACTGCCCACCGCCACCACCAGAGGTGAAAGAACTAGTGCTGCCGCCGCCACCATATGCTGCAATATAGGTCGTAGCGGCAGCACCGATGTATGTGGTGCCCCCTGTGGTCCCATTAGTGGATACCGCTGTTACAGCGGCTGCACCCGTACCAACAGTTACCGAATAAGTGGAAGAGGGAAACTGCGAAAGATAAAACCACCCCTCATTGTATCCGCCGCCACCACCACCACTTCCGCCAGCACCTTTTCCTCCAGACCCGCCGCCGCCCCACGCCTGAATATACACGCGGCTGTTTGCGCCGAAGCCTGTAGTGGGTTTGGTCCATGTGCCGGAGGAAGGAAATGCTGTTACGCTAATGAGGCCGCCATCTGCGACCCAGCTTGTGACGCCCGTCCCGTCAGTGGACAAAACATAGGCGCTCGTCCCCGCCGAAACAGGCAGCGTCAGTGACCACGCGGCTGTGGCAGACGCGCTGGACTTGATGGTCGTGGGGAAGGCACCAGCATTCGTGTTGGCGAGGACGAGGGAGCCAGCCGTTGCGCTGCTCTGAGTGCCAAGCGTCAGAGCGCCGCCACTGATGTTGGCGTATTGGTTACCCGACACCGCAGTGCCAGTCGCGGCGTAGTAGGCGAGCTGGTTTGCCGTGCCGGAGTTGACTGTGCCGCTACCGCCGCTTGCCGCAATAGAAATAGACCCCGCACCATTGGTGATCGTAATGTTAGTGCCAGCCGTCAGCGTCGTGCGGGTAAACCCTGTGCCGTTACCGATGTCCAACGCGCCGTTTGCGGGCGTAGAGGAGAGGTTCGTGCCACCGTTGGCAATTGGCAGCACTCCCGTGACGCCAGCGGTGAGGGAAACCTGACCCCAAGAGGGCGCGGCGCTCGTTGTTGCAAGGAGAACCTGACCCGTGGTTCCTGCCGCAGTATTGCCCATAGCTGTCGCAGACGAGCCATAGATGACGCCATATTGGGTGAGGGCGGTTGATTGCCCTGTGCCGCCGTTAGCGACCGGAAGTGTCCCCGTGACGCCAGTGCCGAGAGGGACCTGACCCCAAGAAGGTGCATTACTCGTTGTCGCAATGAGAACCTGCCCCGTGGTCCCGGCTGCGGTTGAGACGGGAGACGCGCCCGCACCGCCGCCATACACGACGCCATTGAGCGTCAATGCAGCGGATGAAGCCCACGCTGACGTGCTGCTGAAGTATGGGATGCCGCCAGACGTGCCAGCAACCGTTAGAGCCAGCGTGCCGGATGTCGTAATTGGCGAGCCGCCAACCGAAACGATGCCTCCGGTAAAAGTCTGGGCAACACTTGTGACTGTGCCGGATCCGCCGGACACAGCAGACCAAGTGCCGTCGCCACGCCAATAGGTTGAAGCTGTCGCGCCCGTGCCGGAGTTAAGGCGAGTGACGGGCAGGTTCCCTGTCGTACCAGCCGAAATCGGCAAGTTGGTGCCATTCGTAAGGTCTATGGACGAGGGAAGGCCGCCCGCGCCATTGAAAAGCACCGGAGCGCCAGCGGAACCAACATTGACGCCAAGCGCCGTGCGGACGCCTGTGCCGTAGGCGAACTGAGCCAACTGGGTGTTGGCGTCATTAACATACAGGCCTTGGCCGCTGGTGCCGCCAGAGATTAAAGAACCAATTGATATTGATGCAGCCGTTGGAGAAACCGCACCCAAAGAACCATTGTTGTTGTAAAGCAAATATCCGTTAGTCGCACCGGAGATGGAAATTGAACCAAGCGTCAGCGTCAGCGATGTCGGCGTTCCACCAGCACCATTGAACAAAACAGGCGAGCCATTCGATCCAGCCGCAATCTTAATTGCGTTGAATATGCCGGCACCATAAGGGAAATCTGCGAGAGTCCCTGAAGAGCTAACATACAATCCGTTGCCGGGAGTGCCGCCCGAAACTGTGCCGCCAATCGTGACAACCGGCGCAGCCATGGTCGAAGAGGTGTAGGTCGCGATCTGGCTGACCGTAAGCCGCACAGTGGTGGTGGATTGAACTGCCGGCATCTGCTCTGTGCCAGTCAGAGCAATTGCAAGAGGCAGGTTTGTGATGGTTGTGTTTGCCATTTAGACGCCCGCCTGAGGTATCTGAGAATAATTGTAGGGGAGGCCGACCTTGGCTGTCAGAACTTTCGTCGTTCCGGTCAATAGCGAGCCTGCAGGTATGATAGAGTTGACCATGTAGGTGAATGCGGTGGCTGTTGTGACCGTCACCGAATAGAAACCGTTGGCTGTGTTGTTGGTTGCGCCAGCAATGGAAACTTGCGCATCGGTCGCCAAACCATGGACAGAGCTGCACGTCACAGTGATTGTGGCGGTTCCGGCCGAAGACAAGGACAGGACAGGCAACTGAACCGCATAAGCTACATTCCCCTGCAGCGGCATTATTGCGCCTTGCTGGAGCCCTACAGGGACACCTATGGGCTGCGCAGTCAGGTCGATGCCGCTCTCGGTGGTAATATTAGTTGTGGACGGAATCGGGATGCCAGTCAAAGGATCAACAACGGTCGCACTGACAATCGACAAATCGTCCGTCACCGCAGTGACAAAATCCTGAATGCGGGCATTCGCAATCGGGGTCGGGTCTGCCGGCACGACAATGGCGCGCAGCTGCTGCTGCGGATCATCATAGCAGCTTTTGCAAACCAACATCTTGATGTTCTGCAGCGAGGCTCCGCGCCAATCGAACTGCCAGTTCAGATCGGTAAGGTTGTAGCGGAAACCGCAGCGGTCGCATATGCCATGCGCTTGGGGACTTCTTGCGCTTGTTCTCGCTCTGCCAGCTTGGGAAGCATATGCCATGATGCCTCCTTATGTTCGGTAATAGCCGGAGATCTGAGGCGAGATATATTGCTGCGCTTGCTCGATGTTCTGAGAAGCGGCGATGTTGTATGACTCGTCGGCGAGCATTTTCAGGCCCGGAGCCATTGGCGGATTCCACACCCTTGCAAGGCGATAGGCGAGCCCATCTGCAAAAGCCTCGAACCAAAGGTAGGGAATGTCAACCGTCTGGCCATTCGAGAGTGCCGCATCTTCAATGCGAATCACGCGGTAGTATTTCAGATATTGCGCTGAGTTTCCATCCGGCACAGGCCAAAGGGTGACTGTTGGAGAAAGCAGACGATCAAACCAGAATGTCGTCGTGAAGCCCTGCTGCTCTTTGTTCGGATAGCTGGCATATTCTGTGCGGCTGACTGGCGTTATGATGCGGTCTGTTGGGCTGCCATTGCCATTGTCAATGACCATGTAAGCGTCAAGAATCATCACAGTGTTTGAATCGACCGTGTATGTTGACTGGCCTTCGACGAGCGCGACCGTGACCGGATCAACTTTCCAAAGATTTACACCTTGGTTCGACCAGCGTGACAGCATCATATTGGTGGCCATCCGCGCAGCTTCCATGTGCTCTTGGAGCACAGAAGTGTTGCGGAGGCCAGCCAAATTGTAGGCATACAAAGTTAACTCGCCGAGCGACGGATTAAATGTGTATGTGCCGCTGGTGGTCATGCCAGATTCCTATCAGAGAGGCACATTGCCAGCTTGCGAGAACGTCACATGAACAGAAGCTGCGGTGTCTGTTCCTGCATTCGTCACCTGTGCCCGGATGTAAATCGGCGTGCCAGGATTGTTCGCAGCGACTTGGGTCGTTGCTCCTACGAGCGTGGTCACAGGAACAGAAACCCAGTTCATCTGCTGGAAGGTGGGAGCTGCATAACCTGTATAGCCGAGATACTGATTGTTCGGGTCGTCGCCAGAGCACTGAATCGTCGTCGTGATTGTGCCACCAATCGGGTCGATCTGGCAAAAGGTCGACGAGTCAGCCCATGAATCCAGCGAAACCGGGGGAGAATCAGCATAAGCAGTTGTGCCGATTGAAATGTTGCCGACAGAAGTCGAACTGATCGAGACAGAAGTGACTGTCTTGTAGCTGTATTTGCTGGAAACTGCGGTTGCGCTGACGCCCGTAATGGTCTCGGTGGCGAGGTTGCCGCCCCAATCGGTTCCGACCACAGTGAAAGTGCGTCCTGTTTCTGTTGCAGTTGAAAGGATCTGGATTCGACGAGGATTGTCAAGCGTTGCCACCTGAGATGAGGTGACCGTTCCCGACGAGAAGGTCTGGGAAGGGCTGACAGAATAGGTGCCAACGCCACTGCCGCCAGTGATCTGGCCGGTGACGATTGTGCCGGCAGACATGCCCGCGCCGGTCAAAGTCTGACCTGTTCCGATCGAGCCAGAAGTCGCAACCGTCACAGTCAGGATGCTTCCTGAAATGGAGGCAGTGCCTGTGAAATTCTTCGTGACAAGGGTGCCATCAAGAACAAGCTGGCCTGTCGCGGCAGAAGTCGCAGTTCGAATGGCGGTCGCGCTGACTGCAGCGAATGGCCCTAATGAAACTTGAATCGAGCGCATGCTATTTCCCTCGTTTGGCGGCAGCGATATTATCGACCGCATTGGGATAAGGTCGGCCCGCCGCCCTTGCATGGGCCTTCGCAGACTGGATTTGCTTTTTGCCGAGGTGTTTTACCTTGGCGTCTTTAGGTGGAGCTTTTTCCCAAAAAGGCTTCTCACCCATTTTAGCAGTCCCATTTACGGAGTGATTTGTTGATCCGGCTATCTGGATCATGTGCTGTTTTAGCTCCGGTCATCTTGCTTTTCATGCCTTCCATGCGGGCACAAAAGCTACGACGACGAGCTGCTTTAAGCTCGCTTTTTTGAGCTTCGTCGCGAGAAACGGGAGGCTTTAAAGTGCCTCCCGTCTCACTTTTGTAATGAGCTCTTCCTTTGGCATTCAGACCGCCTTCAGGATTTTGATATTCCTTCTTGGTCATGAATGCCTCCGGACTAGTTCATCTGCATCTTGCGACCAGCCGGGGCAGTGCCCTTCTGGGCAGCTGTCCAGTCCGTGCCGCCGAGACGACCACCGGACTTGCGGGGCTTGCGACCCATGTCCATCTTGGCCTTGTCGCCGTCACAGTTGCCCATGGCCTTGCCGCCAGCCTTGCGCTTCACAGCAGCCTTGGCAGTCGGGGAGCCGGCACCAGCGTAGATGTCGGTGGGAGCGCTGTTCTTAGGAACAACGCCACCCGTTTTACGAGCAATACGACCTCTCATGAAAGCCTCCTTTAGGCTTGCGTGACACCGAACAGGCCAGCGACGCTGCCAATGTTCGTAACGGGTGGGTTCTGAAGGAAGAACAGACGCTTGCTAGCGTCTGTTCCCGACTGAACTGCATATGTTCCACGAACATCGCCCGTGGTCGTTGTTGCAGGGCTGGTCGTAACAGCAGCAAGATAGCCAGTGCTTGCAGTGAGAAGCGCCGCATTGTAGTCGACCAGCACATCGCCCCAGAAGTCGGAACGAAGCGGGAAGCCAAACACATCGAGCGTATCAACTGAGTAGTTGATGGCATCCGTTGCACTCGGGGTCACCGAGGCAATGTATTTGAATGCCTTCTTGCCAGCAGTCTGAGTGCTTGCAGTGGACGCGATCCGCTCCGTCATTGGCACGCCATAGATGTCGTAGCCAGAAACGAGGAAGGTCACTGTGCCAGAGGCAGAAGCAGCCGCAGTGATAGCTACTGTGCGAGCGCACAGAGCTTGCGGATTCCACATCTGAACCGTCCCGCTCGAGCCGAAAGGAAGCCTCAAAGAGGTGTTCCCATAAGTCGAGTTGGACGTTACGCCCGTGATGGTCGTGGAAGAAACCGTCGTCGAGCCGACAACCGTGTACGTTCCAGCGCCGCCTGTTGGGCCAGTCAGCTGCGAGACGACCGTCGTTCCGGCTGTAACACCAGTGCCGGAGAGCGTCATGCCGATTACGATAGTTCCAGTCACACTACTAGCAGTCAGAACGCCAGCCGCAACAACGCCAGTGAACGAGGTTAGGCCATCAAGCATAACAAGGCCGCTCACAAGAGCGCCCGTGTTGGCGTTGACAACATACGAACTGACCGCAACACCCGTCGACGTGGAGTTTGAAGAAACAAGCGTCATCGGCGTGTTGGCCACGACGTTGGCTGCCGCAGCAATAGCTGCGACACCTTTCGTGTAGGGCTGGTAGTTCAGGGTGGTGATGTTAGTCGTACCCAGAAAACCAGCTGCAGCGCTGCCCGGTGCACTTCCCGGAATGTAAGTAAAGGACGTGCGCGGGTCAAGGAGGCCCTGACCCGCATAAAACAGAGACGGACCCAGTTCTGGATTATACTCTTGAGCAGAGTAAGGACTCTGCCCAAAAGAGATAACCGGACCGGAGACAGCAGAAATTGCCATTTTGCTTTCTCCTTACGAAGTGGGGAACGAACCGTAAATCGAACGCCAGTTGTAGTAGCCGAAGCTGTAACGCTCGTAGCCCTTGACCAACAGGTTGTCCGTGACGAAGTCGACCTGCATGTCCGTTTCAAACTTGATGCGCTCCATATAGGAAAGACCATCGATGTTTGAAAGCATGAACCAAGCAAAGGCCGAGGTAAGGAAGTCGTTGACCATGTAGCCTTCTGGCAGACCGCCAGCAGTCATCATGATCGCGTTGACATCATTGTCGGCTGTGCCGGGGCGCAGCTCAGTCTTGGTAAGACGAATGGCAACCGGCTCAAGCTGCGGAGGCACAATTAGCTTGCGACCGCGAGCGAAGACCTTCAGGCCCGCCTGATCTTTGAAGTTGGTACGAATCGCGATCATCGCATTCAACAGGGTGGCCTCGTTGAGGTCGACCTGAATAGAAGGCTGGTTCGCAACCGTGCCACCATCAATCGGATGGGAGGACGAGCAAAGGGCAACACCGTCACCACCGATCGCGCCATTGTAGGTTTGAGCGGTATTGAGGATGTTTGCGCCGTAGATTTCCTTCGTCTGCTGGAAGGACTCAATAAGGCCAAGGTTCGACGGGGCGAACTGGGTCTTGTAGAGGTTGTCATCGATCGCCTTGCGGGTGATCGCGTAACCAAGAGCAATTTCAGTGTGCTCCTGATTGTAGATGAACCGCTCGCCAGCGCTGTTGTCGAAGGCGGTCTGGCCACCTTCGGTCTTCAGCTGGGCAAGACCCAAGAAGCGCATTTCCGCAGTGCGCTCAAGCGCCATTTTGGAATCATGCTTCGTGAAGATCTTGTCGTACTGCGACGGGATCATCTCGTACTTGCCTTCAACTCCGCGCAGTCCGGGGAGCAGAAGGTCCTTAATGGAACTGAGATTTACAGCCATTTACCTTGCTCCCTTAGACGCCATCAGTGGTGCGCGTGCTGGCATAGTTGAATGCGACGATGATCTGGTTATACGCAGAGGTATAATCAGTACCGTTAGCACCCGGCGGATCAGTGACCAGAGCGACAACGCGGAAAGGCAGCGTCGCAGTGGTGTTGGGAGTTTCAACATACATGCCCGAGATGCCGGTGGAGGCATTGCCCGTGCCGACATTGAGCTGGATGTTCGCGTTGATGGCAGCAATGCCGACAGCTGTGCCACCAGCCTGAACGAGAAACTTCGCGTTCGGATCATTGATGACGTAGGCTTCGATGTCGGGAGCAGTGGAAGCAACGTCCGTGCCCGGCCAATAGTTAGACCAAACGGTGCGCTTCTGCGAGGTCGAGAGATACTTGCAACCGGAGAAAATGCCGGCAACCTGAACTGTCGAAGCAGTAGCCTGACCGATATAGCCGGACGAAAGCGGGATAACCGCATCGCCAAAATAGATCGGGGTCGAGTTGCTGTAGAGGATGCGCATTGGGACCTGCTCATAAGTGGGAGCAGAGCCGGTGCCACTATACTGACGGAAGCCGAAAGGCGCATTCGTGTTCGCCATGACGGAATCTCCTTATTCAGGAGGCTCATCATCGCACACCGGGGCGACTAAGAACCGGGAAGGTCTAAATCTCCACACCGAGGGAGATGATTTACTATCTTTGAATTTTTAGGAAAAGAAAAGGGGCAAAATCAAAAGATCGTGCCCCTTTTCAAAGTTTATTCGTTAGGGATCGGCATTGGCTCGTATTTCTTGCTCACTTTCGAGAGCGTACGGTCCATCTGGCCTTCGGGAGTGCCCGAAAGCTGGGCTTCCTTATGGCGAACTTGGCTGCGAGCTTTGTTGAGCTCGATGGCGCGGACTTCGTCGTTGATCTCTTTCGGACGCTCCATAAGCACCATGCCTTTGCGCTCGATGGCAGACTCTTTGCCTTCAGCTGGCATCATTTCAGGATGCCGACTCGTGGGGACATAAGCCCAACCTGTGCGGAAAAGTTCAGTCATGTAGGAATGATTTTCCTGATTCATGACTTTCTTGGTTTTCCATTCATACTCCCAGCCGGGAGGTGCCGGAGGTGCGCGGAACTCGTCCGTGCCTTCATCGAGGTTGCCGATGTGGCCACGGATCTGTTCTGCACGGAGGCGAGCAGCAATCCGAGGATCCTCTGCCACAGGGGATTCAGGGCGCATGTCAGGACGCTTGGATGCGTTGAGCTTTTCAGATACGTTCATGATTCACCTTTATCAGTTAGAGTTTGCCTTCTTTGACCAGCGCCATTTTGTTCTTGGCGTATTCCTGATCAGTCATGCCCATCATCTGAGCCATTTCACGTTCATCCCTGCTAAGGCGGACCACATTTTGGCGTGGTGCCCCAGAAGAAGCTGTGCGTGAAACAGGCGCAGCCGGAGGGCTGGTGCGTGCTTTTGTCGGAGCAGCAGCTTCAGAGAAAGGCTCTTCGAATGGTTCGACGCGTGCCTCCCTCTTCGGCGAGAGCTTCATTGTGCTCTCGATTGCTTCAAAATACTCGTCACTGTCCGGAGCGAACCCATCCGCAACTGCGAGGTTGTGAGATGCGATCATCTTCTGGTACAAACGCTGGTCAGTGACGCACTGAGGATGACGCCGCACCCAATCCGCAGAGCGCGGGGTGAGTTGAGATGCGAGAGCCTCAACCGGATCGCTGCTAGTTTCAGCCTGTGGTTGACGGATCTGGCTTTCGAGACGCTTGCGGCCATCTTCGATGTGTTCAAGCTTGTAGGTGTTCTTCGACACCGCTTCTTGAAGGTCGAACATGGCGTCTGTGTCGCCGATTGCGTGCGCATCACGCATACGAGCTCTCAAAGCAGCATTGTCCTGCTTAATTGACTCGATTGCAGTCTCCAGCAGCTGCAGATTGGTTCGCTCAACGTCCATTTTAGACGAGCGAGCCGATTCAACAGCGTCTTTTGCGCGCTTTTCAGCATTAAAACGAGCCTGACGCTCCTGTTCAAGCTGTGCACGCAGCTCGTTAATGCCGATTTCAGGCTCTAGGCCTTTGTTGGGCTCTTCCGCCTCTTCGATTCTTATCTCAGGCTCTTTTTCAAATTCTTCAGCGATTATCTGAAGATCATTATCTTTTACATCAGTGCCATCATCAAGAGGGAGGTCCATCTGCCTATTATCTTTCTTTTTTGCCATTTGATTTATCCTTTACCAGACATTGTCGGGATTTGTGATCTTCCCACGGATGTGAATATCATCCATAATACGGCATTTGGTGCCGTTTATGTTGATCTGCCATCCGTCAGAAGGCCGAAACATCACCCAATCACCTTCATTTACATTGACATCTTTGAACCAGAGCTCCTCTTTTTCAACGAATGCAGATGGACCCTTCATAAGAACAAGTCCAACCTTTGACTGATAAAGATCTTCTCCGACATACTGGTCAGTCAGAATGATCCCTGTTTTAGTTTTCGTCGGACGAATGTAAACCGCGAGCAGGACCTGATTGTTGTAGATTTCAACCCCGTCGAGCGACTTGATCTCGTCGAGAATTTTTGTGCGCGGATCAATCTCGTGATCCATTTCCATATATGGCATTGCCCTCTTCTCCATTAATTCTAGTGTTTATCTGTTCTATGTTTTGCTTCATCGATTAGATCTTGAAGCGAGGATAGCGCGGCAATCTGTCCCATCAAATATTTGAATTGGCCGACTTCCTCATAGTTATTGACCGCCATGTTGTTTTTCAGCCGGTCAATTTGTTCGGCGATGAGCTTTGTGAGCTCGTGCTCGAATAGTTTTGCGTTGGTTATCATCTTTCCCTCGTGCCCTCTTTTAGAGCAGGAGCGCGCCACCAAAAGAGGGCAAAGGTGGCGCGCTCCATCGCTGAGGTCGTTGGGGAGGCCTCTCTCAGCGAGCCTTTCCGGAACCAGTCAGGCCATATTTGTCGGTCTTTTCGACACGACCTTCGCCTGAACCAGCGCCGAATTTCATTTTCGGATAGACGTGACCGCCGTCTTTCCGCATCATGCGCTTGTGCTCGGAGATTTCAGTTTTCTCCGAACGACCCTCACCAGAGCCGGCACCAGCCTTCATGTCCTTGTAAGAACGGAAGGTGCGGCCACCAGCTTTGCGACCCATTGGCGGCGGACCGCCAGCGGACTGCGGAGGAGTTGAAGGCATCGGCATCGGCATCGGCATGATTGTCGGTGCAGGAGCGCCCGCTGCTGGATTCGGCGGCGGCGGAACAGCGATAGGCATCCCGCCGGGAGGCTTCGGCGGCATTCCGCCGGGAGGCATCATGCCAGCGCCTTCGCCCTGACCATGCTGGCCAGTGGCGATGATGATGTTCACATTGGTCTTGCCTTTTCCGGCCTTGCCGCCAGAAGCATGAGCTGTGCGCCCACCGGGAACGACACCGGGAACTTTGCCCGGATAACCGGGGCCAGTGAACACGCCGCCACCTTCCTTGCGAGCCTTGCGGGCTGAAGGTTTGACCATTTTCTTGATCAGAGCCATGTCCTGCTTTGCGTCGTCATGCTTAACAGCTTTGCCGCCACGCTTCAGGTTAGGGTTGGCATTGGTTCCAACTCCAAAGTTGAACCGGCTCTTGCCAACAATATCCTCGCGAGGGTCTCTCATGGGCATTCCCTGCTGGCCAGCGCCGCCATCGCCCATAGCCGGTGCAGCAGCCATCATTCCACCGGGCTGCATCATCGGACCGCCGAGGAATTTTCCAGCGCGACCTTTCTTCTTTGCAGCGGTGCCGCCCTTTTTAAACTCGCGCTCCTGAGACTTAACGTCCTTTACGTAATAGTCCTTTTGAGCCGGGCCAAGGTTCTTTTCTCCAGCGAAATAAGTGCCAGAAGCCTTGTGCGGGTCAATAGCGGGGACGTAGCCGGGGTCCTGATTAATCTTGTTGTCGGCCATCGTCATCATCTGTTTGCGTGTAGAATTCTTTCTAGCTTCCTTCATGGCATTGGATACGTCCATGTCATTAAGCAGAGGCTTTCGTGTTGAGGAAGCCGAGTCCTGCTGCTTTTTGGCCTTATTAATGTAACGCCCAAGAGCGCCGCCACTAAGCTTTTCTGCGCGACCACCCTTCTTCATGCCGCCGACCTGTTTGACGCCTTCGCGCTCTTCATTCGCTTCCTTCTGGTTGCGATTGATCTTTGCGTTGGCAAAAGCCACAGCCTCACTGCGGCCGCCAGCCTTGCGTGGCTTGCGGTCAGCACGCACAGGTGCACTTTCGCCTTCGACCTTGCCGCCCTTTTTGTAGGCGCGACGGCTGACTGGGCGCATGCCGGTTTTTGCAGCAGTCTGCAAAGGCTCTGCCTGAGTCCAAGTGGACGAGTCAACCTTCTGGCTCGGATCGGCAGTCGTCAGTTTGTCGGCTTTCTTTTTCATCGCCGCACGTGCAGCTTTGGACATCTCACTCATGGCGTTCTCCTAGGAGTCCGGGCGTCCCCGGTGCTGTCTTGCAAGGTTCACGGCTGACTGGACAG
>Ga0209190_1000088_pt1 | contig 59693 bp, 84 predicted proteins | sample M_140205_XF_Meta_FD_187315 | JGI IMG/M metagenome (GOLD analysis project Ga0209190, IMG submission 187315) | Freshwater microbial communities from Lake Montjoie, Canada to study carbon cycling - M_140205_XF_MetaG (SPAdes) (version 2) | ecosystem: Environmental > Aquatic > Freshwater > Lake... | reverse complement strand
AACCGTAACCTACACCAGCATCTCTACCGCTACTGTAACTTGCTCGGCTCTGCCGTTCGCGTTGCCTGTTGGTACTGACGTTGGTTCGCTGGATTCAAACGGTCAATACGTTTCGTCCGGTTCGTTTGTTGACACCGCTGCTGCTGCCGGTGCTACATCGTTTATCATGAATCAAGCTCCTGTTGCTACGTTGAACACAACTATTGTGTTGATGCAGTATCCTGAGATTCTGGTCAAGATCAACTTTGGTCAGCATCAGTATTACGCTGGCACCAGCATTGCCTAAGGAGTAACTCAAAATGGCTATTTCACGCGCACAACTACTTAAAGAGTTGCTTCCAGGGCTTAACGCCTTGTTCGGTCTGCAATATAAGACCTACGATCAAGAACACGACGAGATCTACGAAACAGAGACCTCTGAGCGTTCTTTTGAAGAGGAAACTAAACTGTCTGGCTTCTCTGCTGCACCTGTCAAAAACGAGGGCTCCGCTCTTGCTTATGACAATGCTCAAGAGGCATGGACTGCACGCTACAACCACGAAACCATTGCTTTGGGCTTCAGCTTGACTGAAGAGGCTATTGAGGACAACCTCTATGACTCTTTGTCGGCTCGCTATACCAAAGGTCTGGCTCGCGCTATGGCGTACACCAAGCAGGTTAAAGCTGCTGCTGTTCTAAATAACGGTTTCTCCTCGGCTTATGTCGGCGGTGACGGCGTTTCTCTGTTCAACAGCGCTCACCCCCTGGTGTCTGGTGGTACTAACAGCAACATTCCTGCGACCGCAGCTGACTTGAATGAGACTTCGTTGGAAAACGCAGTTATTCAGATCTCCCTGTGGACGGATGAGCGTGGCCTGTTGATTGCCGCTAAGCCCAAGAAGCTGATTGTTCCTCCTGCTCTGCAATTCGTTGCTACTCGTTTGCTGGAAACCGAACTCCGCGTCGGCACCACTGATAACGATATCAATGCGTTGAAGAACAATGGTTCTATCCCTGGCGGTTACACAATTAACCACTTCTTGACCGACAGCAACGGCTGGTATTTGACCACCGACGTTCCTAACGGCATGAAGCACTTTGTGCGTAGCCCGCTATCGACTGGCATGGACGGTGACTTTGACACCGGAAACGTCCGTTACAAGGCCCGCGAACGTTATTCGTTCGGCTGGTCTGACCCCCTGGGTATGTACGGTTCCGCTGGAGCGTAATCAGTAAGAGAGGGTTAACTATCCTCCCACTAGGGCTCCTTCGGGAGCCCTTTTTATTTGTTGCTAACCAACTAAAACCATGATATATTGCAGCTAATCCGGGGTTTCCGGTGCATCAAACAGTCCCGGCTGACGACATACAGATTGATGCACTTTACTTGTATGTAAGGACACATATCATGGGATTCGCAACTCACCTAGGCCCTTGGCTGCTTGGCACTGTTAAAAATACAACCGGCACCACTGCTGGCACTATCCGCAATATGGGCGCAACTACTGTTGCTCAAACTTATACGGCCCCTGCTTCTGTTATTTTGGCAAGCCCTACAGCACAACAGATGTTTGTGCTACCTGCTGGCGCTAAGATTCTTCGCTTTGGCCTAGAAGTTAATGTTGCCCTGACTGGCGCGTCTAACTGCGGCGTTACCATCGGTAGCAGCGGCACTGCCAACTTGTACATGGCTACGGTCAACACTGGCACTTCAGCGGTTCAGACTTCTCCAGCCACGATTGCAGCGGCTACTTCAGGTGTTTATGACAGCATTGGCACAACTGATGCGATTATCTTTGGTACGTTTACCGCAGCTACTGCTGACGCTACTGCTGGTACGATTACTGTTACTGTTGAGTACATCGTTCGTGACTCTGACGGTTCGGCTAACCCAACGTCTGCTTAATTAATCTCGGGGGTTTCGGCCCCTGATTCATAGGAGATTGATTATGATGCAAACAGACGTTAAAGCCGTCCATTTGGATGCAAGTGGTGTGGGTTTTGCAGGCCGTACCAGAGTTCGTGGTTATCAAGTTGCTCCGGGTGGAACTGCCGGGGAAATCCAATTTTATGATAACGCCACAACCAATGCTGGCAACAATTCGCTAACTCTACACGTTACAACTAACACAGCCGTTATTGCGACATTGATACCCGGTGAAGGTGTATTGTTTCAAAATGGGTTCTATGTAGTGTTACCAGCAAGCGCCTCTATCACGGTGTTTTATGGCTAAGTCAGCAGCATGGACTCGCAAAGAAGGCAAGAACCCCAATGGTGGCCTGAACGCCAAGGGACGCGCCTCGGCCAAAGCGCAAGGCATGAATTTGAAACCTCCCCAGCCGGAAGGCGGCAAACGGCGCGACTCTTTCTGTGCAAGGATGACTGGAGCCAAAAAGAAGTTGACGAGCGAGAAAACTGCAAAAGATCCAAAGTCCCGAATTAATTTGGCGTTAAAAGCTTGGAAGTGCTGATATGGACTTGCCTGTTTGGAATGCCATTCTTTCTTTTATATCAGCAGCTTTGTTGTTGTGGGTAAAAGTTTCTCACGATGAAGTGAAACGCATTAGCATTCTTCTTAGCAAAACCCGTGAAGAACACGCGGAAAAGTTTGTCAACAAGAATGATATGCACGCTGACATTAACCGCGTTTTAGCCAGGCTTGACCGCCTGGATGAGAAGCTGGATGCTTTTATGAAGGAGCAACGCAGTGCCATCGGTTAGCAAAAAACAACACAATTTCATGGAAGCGATAGCACACTCGCCATCGTTTGCCAAGAAGGCTGGAGTCCCGCAATCCGTGGGCAAAGATTTTTCCAACGCGGACAAGGGCCGCAAATTCTCTAAAGGTGGTGATATGGCTACAAAAATGGGCAAATTTGAAAAAATGGGCAAAGACGTTGAAAAACGCGGCATGAAAGAAGGCTCCAAAAAGGATATGGCTATGGATCGTATGCAAATGATGGGCATGAAAAAAGGCGGCATGACAAAAATGGCCGGCGGCGGCTCTGCCTCTAAGCGTGCTGATGGCATTGCATCCCGTGGCAAAACCAAGGGAACCATTGTTAAGATGAACAAGGGCGGAATGTCCTGCTAAGGAATTGTCATGGCTAAAGATCCAAAATACCCCGACTACACCCCTGTGGATGAGCCGGTTAAGAAGCCTAAAAAGCAACCTAAACCAAAAGCTATGGATGATTCCATGATGGATGAGTCTACTGAAGCATTTGCTAAGGGTGGTTATGTTCGCAAGGCTGATGGTTGCGCTACTCGCGGCTTGACTCGCGGAAAGATGGTGTGACATGGCTGCGGCTAAGCAAGTATGGGACAAGCCAAGGCCAAAAAGTCTTGGTAAACCTAAAGCTTTGACTCCCGCTAAAAAAGCCAAAGCCAAAGCTGCGGCTAAAGCGGCCGGCCGTCCGTACCCAAACCTGGTTGACAACATGAGAGCTGCAAAATGATTGCAAGTCGCGGCATGGGAGCTATTAGTCCTGATAAGATGCCCAAAGGCGTCAGGAAAAAGCGTAGGGACAACACTGACTTTACTCAATACGCTGGCGGTGGAGAAGTCAACTTGATCACTGATACAGTTAAACGCAAGCGTAAAAAATCTAAATTTAAGGATTAATCATGAGTATCTACAACCGCCTGACCCAACGCGACGCTCCCGTTGCCGGCCCTAATCCCAACATGACGCCAATGACGCGAAAGCCTATGAGCTTGCGTGATGCTGTAAAAAAATACGCAAAAGGCGGCAATATTAGCGACCAATACAATCCGCAGGAAGATGCGTCGCAAAATCAAGGTATTGATCCAAGTGCTATTGAACAAATTTTGCGTATGGTTCAAGCACAAAGCCAGCCTCAAGGTACAACGCCACCACCTCCGCAAATGGCAAGTGGCATGGGGTATGCAATACCTGATCCTTATGGAACATATACGCCTATGGATACTCCTCAAGTAGGACAGCCTGGTGTTCCTACTGGAACTAATGAACCACGCCCAACCCCTCAGGTAGTGCAGCCTCAAGATATGCGCTATAAAGAAGATCCACGCCCAGTTCCTCCAGTTCCTCAAGATTATCGCTATAAAGAAGATTTTGATCGTGGCCCTTTTGATTATGGCCCAACCCCTCAAGTAGACCAACGCCCAGAGCCTTTGGGGTATACAAATCGCGTTAATCCAGATGGCACTATTACAAAAATAGGTTACAACGGGGAACCAATTGATAGTTATACGCCAGAACAAAAAGCTATAAATGATGCAACTTATGGCATTAATCAACCTATATATGATTACGTTTTCCAAGGAAACGGTGAAGGATATAAAAAAGTATTGATAGCAACTCCAATTCCAGGGATGCCAGGCGTTTACCAGCGCGCTAAAGATGGCGCTATGGTTGATAAATCTGGGAATGTGCTTGGAGCAAAAACAGGCCCAAGTAAGCCTATGGATTCAGATGTACGTCCGCTACCAACGCCACCAACCATTGAGTCCGCATTCACTTTGCGTGATTTTAATACTCCTGATTTGGATGCGCCTTATCCACTTGCCCCGCAATATCCAGAACCAGTTCCTATTGCTGCAACTCAACAGCCATATTCAGTAATGCCACAACCGGCTTACGATCAAGGCTATAACGCAGGATATAGCACGCCTTCTAATTTAATGAGTCTTTTAGGCGGTCTTGGACAAGCCCCCGCAGCAACTGGTGGCTCATTGGGTGCAGGAGGCTTTGGAGGAAGTCTTGGTGGCGGCCTTACAGGAGGTTTACCAGGCTCTCCAAAAGCATCGCCAAGTAATGCGCAAAATTCCAATTCATTAGATGCATTGATTAGTATGCTTCAACAACGGAATCGGCCATGACAACAACTGGGTCTACGTCTTTTAATCTTGAGTTTACGGAACTCGCTGAAGAGGCGTGGGAGAGGGCTGGCCGCGAGATGCGGTCGGGTTACGATTTGCGCACTGCCCGCCGCTCTCTTAACCTAATGACAATTGAGTGGGCTAATCGTGGTCTCAATATGTGGACAATTGAGACAGGTACTATCACCTTGACTCAAGGATTGAACACCTATGCACTTCCTACAGACACCATTGACCTACTTGATCACGTTATTCGCACTCAGCCCAATGTTGCTTCTACCCAGTCTGATCTTAGTATTACTCGCATTAGTGTTTCTACCTATGCGACTATTCCCAATAAACTTACCCAGGGCCGTCCTATTCAAGTTTGGATACAAAGGCTTTCAGGGGAAACTAATCCTACCAGTTCCACTCTTGCATCCACAATTACATCAACGTCCGACACGATCACGCTTAACACGGTGGTTGGGTTAGCCGGGTCTGGATTTATTCGCTTGGATACTGAAGACATCTATTACACCTACATATCAGGGAATACCCTTGGTGGAGTGTTTAGGGGTCAAAACAATACAACAGCAGCAGCTCATACATCCGGAGTTGCTGTTTATGTGCCGCAGCTGCCCGCTGTTACAGTTTGGCCTACACCTGACGGCTCACAGACTTACCAGTTTGTGTACTACCGTTTGCGCCGTATTCAAAATGCCGGCTCTGGCGTTGAGACCGCCGACATGAATTTCCGGTTTTTGCCCGCCGTTACAGCTGGCTTAGCCTACTACATTGCCATGAAAGTTCCAGAGCTGCAAGGGCGCCTGGATATGCTCAAAGCAGTGTATGAGGAGCAATATAAGTTAGCCGCTGGTGAAGACCATGAGAAAGCCACTTTGCGTCTGGTTCCGCGCCAGTCGTTTATTGGCGGAGGTGGTATGTAATGACTTCACCCTATGCATCAGGCAAATATTCAATTGCCGAATGTGACCGGTGCGGACAGCGTTTTAAGTTAAAGCAGCTGAAGATTGAGGTCATCAAGACTAAACTCTATCAGCTAAAAGTTTGTGAAGCGTGCTGGGATCCTGACCAGCCCCAGTTACAGTTGGGTATGTATCCTGTGAATGACCCCCAGGCTGTTTACCAGCCCCGGCCAGACACAACTTATGTGGCCGCTGGTTTGAATGGGCTTCAGTTGACGGCTACAGGAAATGGCGGCAATCCTACGGGTGGTTCGCGAGATATTCAGTGGGGCTGGGCCCCAGTGGGTGGAGCTAGTAGTTTTGATGCGTCTTTAACGCCAAATTACTTGGTGGCAACGACAAATGTTGGTACAGTTACGGTTACTTAGGAGTAAATGATGGAAAAATCTGATTTGGCACAAGACAAAGCTATGATCAAAAAAGCGTTTAAGCAGCACGATGCTCAAGAGCATAAAGGCGGCAAAGGAACGGCTTTAAAGTTGGCTAAAGGCGGCAAAACTAATATGCAAATGCGCACCCTTGGGCGCGGCATGGCTAAGGTTATGAACCAACGTAAATCTTCGCGAGGTTAATATGGCTACGTTTAGCAAAAAAATGATGGGCAAAGAAGTTGGCAGTGCGTCAACTTATGCCAAGCCCCACACTATGTCAGGCAAAGCAGTCACGGTTAAAGATAACCCTGGTGAAGGCCCAAACATGAGCAACCCAGACACTTTAAACATGAGTGTAAATAGCTTTAGCAATAAGCGTGCTGCTCCTGCAAAAACTACCGGCATCAAAATGCGTGGTGCTGGTGCAGCCACTAAAGGCGTGATGTCGAGAGGCCCGATGGCATGAACTACGCTGCACTTGTAGTTGCGATTTCCGATTACACGGAGAACACCTTTCAAACGGTGGATGTAAACCTGTTTATTACACAGGCAGAGCAGCGCATCTATAACATGGTACAGTTTCCATCGTTGCGTAAAAACGTGACGGGAAATCTTACGGCAAACAATAAATACTTGGCTTGCCCTACCGATTTTCTTGCGCCATATTCATTGGCAATTTTTCCTTATGGTGGTGGAAGTTACACATACTTGCTCAACAAAGATGTGAACTTCATGCGTGAAGCATATCCAAACCCTACGTCTACTGGCACGCCTAAATACTACGGATTGTTTGGCCCAGCAGTTTCGGGTAGCACTATTAGCAATGAGTTGACATTTATCATTGGCCCCACGCCAGATACGACGTATTCAGCTGAGCTGCATTACTACTATTACCCCGAGTCCATTACTACCGTTTCCAGTGGTCAGACTTGGTTAGGCGATAACTTTGATTCGGTTTTGTTGTATGGATCTTTGGTTGAAGCTTACACCTACATGAAAGGTGAAGCCGACATGATGGCTCTTTACAACCAAAAATATACACAAGCTATTGCGCTTGCTAAACGCCTGGGCGATGGCCTGGAGCGCCAGGATGCTTATCGCAGCGGCCAGCTTAGGGTTGAGGTCAGTTAATGTCTATTGTCCAGACCCAGACCACCAGCTTCAAAAAGGAGCTATATCAAGGCGTCCACGATTTGTCCACGGACACAATCTATATTGCCTTGTACACAGCTTCTGCTAACTTAAACGCAGCGACTACGATCTACTCCAGCACCAATGAAGTTGTAGCTACCGGTTACACGGCTGGCGGGAAGATTATGACTGGGGTAGCTATCAATACGGACGGCTACACCGCCTACGTCAACTGGGCAAACGTGTCTTGGACTTCTGCTTTGACGGCGCGGTGCGCTCTGATTTACAACGTGACCCAAGGCAACAAGTCTATTGCCGTATTGGACTTTGGCTCTGACAAAACATCGACCACCACGTTTACAATCACAATGCCCAGTAATACCTCTACCACTGCCCTCATAAGGAGTTCAAATTGATCGTTACCACCACCAAAGGCGATATGGACGATTCCTTGCTTGAAAAGCGAGAAGGCTCCTTAGATAATGACATTGAATACACAACGTGGACAGAGTACTGGTTAGATGGTGAATTGGTTCATCGCTCAGCGCACGTTCGATTAAAAACCTCCCCCGCGCTGTTTGCAGAAGCAGCACAATTCGCATAAGGAAATATCATGGCAAACACTCAAGCAATGTGCACTTCGTTCATGGGCGAACTGCTGACAGCTACGCACAACTTCACCACCAGTACGGGCAATACATTTAAAGCAGCTTTGTATTTGGCTTCGGCAACGCTCAATGCATCTACCACGGCTTATTCGGCAACTGGTGAAGTGACAGGAACAAACTACACGGCAGGCGGCGTTACAGTAACCAATGGCACATCGCCATCATCCACTAACTCGTCCACAACGGCGGGCGTCGGGTACTGGACACCATCGGCGTCACTTGTATATACAACTGTTACGTTGTCTACCGCTTTTGACACGGTTTTGATTTATAACTCTTCGGCATCCAACAAAGCAGTTAGCGTCCACACCTTTGGTTCACAGACTGTAACTGCCGGTACGTTTACGCTGACTATGCCGTCAAATACTACGACGACTGCCCTGCTGCGTCTGGCTACAACATAAGGGCCAAGCGGTGTAAACCGCTGGTGTAGCCATGCTGTACGGCATAACCGCCTTCTCCGAAGCGCCGTTCTCCGCTCTTCCGGGGCAGGCGACTGCGGGCATAACGCTTACAGGTGTTCAGGCATCGGGAGCGGTGGATACACCTACCCCAAGCATAACGATAGCGTTAACAGGGGTATCGGCGGACGGACAAGTTGGAGCAGTTACACCCGCGCTTACTCAGGCAATCACCGGGGTAGATAGTTCGGGGTCTGTTGGGACAGTAACCCCAAGCAATCAATTAGCCCTGACAGGTGTATCAGCGGCGGGACAGGTTGGCACAGCAACACCCAATACGTCAGTCGCTCTGTCCGGGGTATCTGCGGCAGGTGATGTTGGCACTGTAGTATTTAGTACGCCAAATGCGTTAACAGGTGTACAGGCCGATGGTTCAGTAGGAACGGTTTCGGTTGCAGAGCGCAGCATTGCAATTACCGGAGTAGCGGCAGCAGGCATCGTAGGCACTGTTTCTCCAGTAAATACCATACCGCTGACAGGCAATGCGGCGACCGGCTCGGTAGGATCAGTTACAAACGGTGGTGTTACAGTTGCATTGACGGGAGTCAGCGCAGCAGGTCAGGCTGGTACGGTTGTTTATACACGCAGCGCGGCCCTGACAGGAGTTAATGCAACCGCCAATGTTGGGACAATTCAAGTAGCCGGATTTGTAAACGCAAACATTACAGGCGTTGCAGCCGCCGGGGCAGTAGGTAATATATCGGTTGGTGATCGGTTGGTAGCTCTGACGGGCTGTCAGGCAATGGGGGCGGTAGGCTCAGTTGTCCCGGTTAACTGGTTGATAATAGATGACAGCCAGACTCCAAACTGGCAAAATATAGATGATTCACAATCGTCTGGGTGGCAGCTTATAGATGACGACCAAACATCGGGTTGGCAGCTAATTGACACGGCGGTTTAAGGACTAAATATGGCGCTTGTAGTAAAAGACAGGGTAAAGGAAACTACCACAACGACTGGTACAGGGACGGTAACCCTTGCTGGCGCGAGTACAGGATTCCAAGGATTCTCCGCAATTGGGGATGGCAACTCTACCTATTACACCATTGCAGGCCAGACAGGCTCGGAGTGGGAAGTCGGCACCGGCACTTACACCGCATCAGGCACAACGCTCTCCCGCACAACGGTATTGTCTTCCTCCAATAGCGGCTCTTTAGTATCATTTAGCGCCGGAACCAAAGACGTATTTTGTACTTACCCAGCAGCAGTTGCCGCTTTTAGCAGCGGGAATACTACTTATGTCCGCACCACATTTACCGCTACTGCTGGGCAAACAGCCTTCACAGTAAATTACACAGTTGATGCTTTGCAGGTTTTCCTTAACGGCGTATTGTTGGCAACATCTGATTACACAGCAACAAGCGGAACAGGATTTACATTATCGGTTGCAGCGGGTGTAGGTGATATTGTTGAGGCCGCTGCGTTTAACTCTGGTGCTTACACAAGAACATCATTTACGGCGACTGCTGGACAAACAGTGTTTTCAGCAGCCTATACACCCGGTTACTTGCAGATGTATATAAACGGCGTGTTCTTGTCTACTACAGACTACACAGCAACAGATGGAACAACAATTACGTTAGGTATTGCTGCTGGTGTTGGTGATACTGTAGACGCAATCAATGTCACTGTCACCGCTGCTGGTAGCGTCACAATAGGAAAATCTATCGTAATGGCGATGATTTTTGGTTATTAAGGAATAAAAATGGCAAATCCCAACATAGTTAACGTTACGTCAGTTTACGGCAATACATCTTATTTAATTCCGTCTACTACTGCTGCAACGACTTGGACTGCGCTTACGCCTGCATCGGGTACTGTCAACAAGATAGACAACATTGTTGCGTCTAATGTGACAGGCTCAGTCGCAACAGTTACTGTTTCAATAAATAGCGCAGTAAGCGGCGGTGGAACCGCTTATAGATTGATTTATCAAGTGCCAGTTCCTATCAATGCTTCAATTGTTATTGCGGACAAAAGTACAGCGTTTTATTTGGGTGAGGCTCAATCCATTGTTGTAACTGTTGGAACGGCCTCTGCGATTGAATTGACAGCATCGTATGAGGCGATAACCTAATGTCTGATCGTTACAAAGGTTCAGTCCTTTCATCTACTGCTGCGGTTAATACGTCAAGTAGTGCTATTGGTATTTGGCGTTCCAATGAAGTAATGCAGGCATTAAAAGCTGCTGCATGGCCTTTATCTAATGTTACTATTATTGAAACATTTACGGCTACTAGCGTATGGACTTGTCCAACGGGTGTAACTGCTGTTGACTATCTTGTAGTTGGTGGTGGCGGTGGTGGTGGAAGATTGGCTGGAGGCGGCGGCGCTGGTGGATTTAGAACTGGTACTTCTTTATCTGTAACTGCCGGAACGGATTACACAATTACAGTTGGTGCTGGTGGTAGTGGTTCAACGTCAACAAGTTCAAAAGGTTCTAAAGGTTCAGACTCAGTATTTAGCACCATTACATCTACTGGTGGTGGTGGAGGGGGAAGCGATTCAAATCAAGCCGGTCAAGATGGTGGTTGTGGTGGTGGTAGTACTCAAGGGTTTGCTGTTGGCAACGGAAATACACCAAGCACATCTCCATCTCAAGGAAACAATGGGGGCAGTTCTGTTTCGGGAGCCAATGCGGGCAATGGTGGTGGTGGGGGCGGTGCAACCAATGCTGGCTCTTCTGGAGTCGGAGCGCCTAATGTTGCAGGAGGAAATGGCGGGAGTGGTACAGCGTCTAGTATTTCTGGCAGCAGCGTAACTTACGCTGGCGGTGGCGGTGGGGGTGTGCAAACTAATGTTTATTCAGGCTCGGCGGGAACAGGTGGTTCTGGTGGTGGCGCAAATGGAACATCAACTTCTGCGGTTCCAACGGCTGCAACCGTCAATACTGGCGGCGGCGGGGGAGGTTCTGGATACTCTTCTGGTTTTGTAAACGGCGGTTCTGGCGGTTCTGGTATTGTAATTATTTCTTATTCTGCTCCAGCACAATCAATTATTACTTTCAAAGGAACAGCAAGTTGGGTATGCCCAGCAAATGTTAGTTCTGTTGATTATCTTGTTGTTGCTGGTGGCGGTGGCGGCGGTTCAAATGCCGCTGGTGGAGGTGGTGCTGGTGGGTTTAGAACTGGAACCGCATTTTCTGTAACTTCAGGCACAACATACACTATTACTGTTGGTAGTGGTGGTTCAGTTGCTACTAATGGTAATAATTCTGTATTTAGCACAATTACATCAACAGCTGGTGGAAAAGGGTCATCATTTAACACTGCTGCTGCAGCTTCTGGTGGTTCTGGAGGTGGTGGTTCTAGTTATCAATCACCAAATACAAATTATTCTGCTGGAGCCGCTGGAAATACTCCATCAACATCACCATCACAAGGTAATTCTGGTGGCAATGGTGGAACATATGTTGCTGTTAATTGTGGTGGCGGTGGTGGCGGTGCAACATCTGGAGGTGGTTCTGGAAATGGAACATCTGGAGCTGCTGGTAATGGCGGTAATGGAACTGCATCAACTATTTCTGGTTCATCTGTAACTTACGCAGGAGGCGGTGGTGGAGGAACTTATACTGGAGGCACAGTTGGTTCTGGGGGTACTGGTGGAGGAGGCGCAGGCGGTGGCGGTAATGGAGGCGCAGGAGTAAATGGAACTGCAAATACAGGCGGCGGTGCTGGCGGTGGTGCTGCTGGAAGTGGTACAGGTGGTACAGGCGGCTCTGGTATTGTTATTTTGAAACTTAACTAACATGAAAATCTACCAACTCTACGGCATTGACACAGCGATGCACTTGTTACGCCCCGGCGCTAAGTGGGAGATCAGCAATACGTCAATCACTCGGTGGGAAGACGCTCGCCCATGCCCAACATGGAAAGAACTCATGGACACAATGGAAAAAATCAAAGCGTTTGAGGATTCCATCGACACCATATTTACTGATGAGCAGATTGAAAAAATTACTGGCGAGCGTCAAGTAATTGATGCAGCGATAAATGGAGTTTGAAATGGCACATTTTGCACAGATTGATGGAAATCAGATCGTTACTCAAGTTATTGTTGTGGACAACAAAGACTGTTCCGATGCTTTTGGAACGGAAAAAGAGTACATTGGTGCTGCATTTTGCGAATCATTGTTAGGCGGTACTTGGAAGCAAACTTCCTACAATGCCCGCATCCGTAAAAATTACGCTGGAGTTGGCTACACCTACGATGTAGCCCGTGATGCGTTTATTCCACCCCAACCCGCTGGCAACTGGACGTTAAACGAAACTACCTGCCAATGGGAAAATAATGATATTGTCCAAGTTGGTACTACTGGAGCCTAAACATGAGCCTCGCACGAAATCTATCTTTTTTGCCAGAAAACCTAACTAGTACAGGTGCTACGTTAAGCATCCAAGAACTTGCCACAACATCTGCCACAGCAGCTACAGGCACTGTTAATTACGATGCAGTCACCCAAGCAGTGCTGTATTACACAACCAACGCATCTGCTAACTGGACTCTTAATATCAGGGGTAATAGCACTACTACGTTGAATTCTGTAATGACTACAGGGCAGAGTCTGACTATTGCGTTCTTGGTTACTCAGGGTACAACGGCGTATTACAACAATGCCTTGACGATTGACGGAACCTCTGTAACCCCGAAATATCAGGGCGGTACGGCTTATACCTCTGGAAATGCCTCTGGTATTGACGCTTACACCTATACAATTATTAAGACCGCATCAGCTACGTTTACTGTGCTTGCAGCGCAAACCCAATTCAAGTAAGGACTGATATGCCATTGTTAAGCCGGATTGGATCAGCAGCAGCCAGAGGTTTTGGGCTTTTTGTAGGCAGAGTTGTTGATCCGTTTTTTGAGTACGTTACCTTACTATTGCATGGTGACGGGACTAACGGCGCTCAGAACAATACGTTCCTCGATAGCAGCACAAACAACTTCACTATCACCCGCAACGGCAATACAACGCAGGGTACGTTTACGCCGTATGGTGTTAATTGGAGTAATTACTTTGATGGTGCTACTGCAACAAGTTTGAGTTTGCCTAGCAATGTTGGATTTGCATTTGGCACAGGTGCTTACACTATTGAAGCATGGGTTTTTCTTACTGCGTATGCTTCCGTACAAGGTTCTGTTTTTGACTCTGGTAATGCGTCAGGGGCGCTTGATTTATATATTACTAGCACAGGTGCTTTGGGTCTTGGTGAATATGGTGTAGGTACAGTATTTAATTCATCAGCAGGTGCTGTAGCTTTAAATTCATGGAATCATCTTGCTATTGTTCGTACAAGCACCTCAGCAAGCAGCACAAAACTTTATGCAAATGGAACTCTTGTTGGAACAGGAACTGACTCTAAAAATTGGACAGTAACAACTGCACCTAGTATCGGTGGCATTAATTTAGCTGGTTATTCAACAGCAGGATATATTTCAAATTTGCGTGTAGTTAAGGGAACAGCGGTTTATACGACTGCTTTTACGCCAAGCACAACACCGCTTACTGCTATTAGCGGAACATCACTTTTATCCTGTCAATCAAATCGTTTTGTTGACAACAGTACAAACGCTTTTACCATTACTCGCAATGGAACTGTATCCATCCAACGCTTTAGCCCATTTAGCCCATTTGCTGCATACAGTACAAGTGTTATTGGTGGGTCAGGGTATTTTGATGGTAGTGATTATTTAAACTTCACTGATACAAGTAATGTGATGGATTTGGGTGGTGCAACTGCATCGTTTGAAACTTGGATATATCCTACTGCTGCAACTTGCGTTATTGCTACAAAATATGGTGGTGTTGCTAGTTATAGCATTACAAATGGTATTGAATACACAATTGCTTTAGTTTCGCAACAGTTTTTAATGTATTACAACGTAGCTGGTACTTCTGGAACTCTAGCAGATCCAACTACAGGACGAGCATTAAATCAGTGGTATCACATTGTTGTAGCAACAAACGCCACAACTTTATCGTTATATGTAAATGGAACAAGGGTAGTAACTGCAACTGCTGGCATTACAAAACCAACAACTAGAACTACTGTTAGATTTGGTTTAGATTCTGGTAGCACTTATTTAACTGGATATTTATCAGATGTTCGGTTTATCCAAGGCACTGGTGCTTACGATGCTTCTCAAACAACAATTACTGTGCCAACTGCGCCAGTTACCGCTGTTACCAACACATCATTATTACTCAACTACACTAACGCTGGCATCTACGACAACGCCATGATGAATGACTTGGAAACTGTTGGAGATGCACAGGTAAGCACAAGTGTTAAAAAGTTTGGCTCTGGCTCAATGGCGTTTGATGGAACTGGTGATTATTTAAAACAACCAGCCTCAGTAAATTTGTCTTTTGGTTCTGGAGACTTTACATTGGAATGCTGGGCTTACTTTACAAGCGTAGCAAACTTTCCAACTTTGACAGATAGTAGAGTAACGTCATCAAGTACGGCTGGATTTAATCTTGGATTGTCTACCGCAAAAGTTCAAATATATACAACATCTCAAGTTTTAATTGGAGCCACAACATTAAGCGCAAATACTTGGTATCACATTGCCGTAACAAGAGCATCTGGGACATTAAAAATTTGGCTTAATGGCGTTCAAGATGCAACAGTTGCAAATAGCACAAACTGGTCTGATACTACTTTTTTGGTTGGAGCAACTCCAACCCCAACTAACTATATGACTGGTTATATTGATGACTTGCGTGTCACAAAAGGTTACGCTAGGTATACATCCACATTTACACCGCCAACAGCGGCATTCCCAAATCAATAATCATGCTTTACTCTAAACTTGGTTCTATTCCTAAAACGGATACAGACGGCACTGACGGCTGGATTGAGGTATCTGATCCTCCTATTGCTGGTGAAGGGCAAGAGGTTGTCTGGTGGTTCCCGCCGGGATGGGTGGTGCGGCCCGTAAAGCCAGAGGGTAATTGGTCTTGGAGCCAATCCACGGAACAATGGGTGGAATATACAGAAAACACCATCACCGATACAATTCAATTTGACACTACAAGCACTGACACAATCCAAGTCGGTACTACTGGAGCATAAATATGACCGTTAACTACACAACCAACTTGGCGCTTGCCCAGCCGGTTACTGGCACTGAGTCCGGGACATGGGGCGATGATGTAAACAATGGCCTGACGGCATTCTTGGATGTTGCAATTGCAGGGACACAAACCATTGCAGCTACCAGCGGCGATGTAACCTTGTCGTTGGCTAACGGAACTAGCTCAGCCACTAACTTGGTTCAAGCCGGGACGGGATCCACAGGATCGGCGCAGTACCTTATCCTTAACTGCACTGGCACACGCTCTGCTGTGTGGAACTTGATTGTCCCTAGCTCCAGCCGACATTACATTGTTATCAACACCACAGGATATACCGTCACAGTCAAAGGCGCGTCAACTACCGGTGTAACTGTAGCCAATAACAGCAGAGCCATCGTTGCATGGAATGGGTCTGACTTTATTACGGTTGCAACTATAGGAGCATCAGGAGTTTTGCCGCAAGCTAATGGCGGCACAGGCGGTACATCTTTAACTGGCGCAGGGATTGTCACTACATCTGATACCCAGACACTTACTAACAAAACGCTGACTGCGCCGGTAGTCACTGGTTATGTAGAGAGCGTAGTTGCAATTGGTACAGTTACATCTACAAACACAATAGCTTTAACAAGTGGTACTGTACAAACAGCTACTCTAACGGCTTCTACTGCTTGCACTTTTACAATGCCAACCGCTACAGCGGGTACGTCTTTTGTTCTTTTACTTAAACAAGCGGCTTCTACGGGCAATGGAACTGCTACGTTTACAGGCGTTAAATGGAGCGCATTAGGAGCGCCAACCATAACTGCAACGGCAGGCAAAATGGATATTTTGACGTTTGTGTCTGATGGGACTAACTGGTACGGTTCTTACGTTCAAGGATACACACCATAATGTTTGCCGCACCAAACTTTTTATTTGCCGGTGGGAGAAATTCAGCCTCATCCATTGATTACCTAGTAGTTGCCGGTGGCGGTGGTGGCGGTAGTGGTGACGGTGGTGGCGGCGGAGCCGGTGGATTTAAATCAGGCTCTACATCTATCGCTCCTAGCGTTACTTACACTGTAACCATTGGCGCTGGTGGAACTGCGGTTGCTACTGGATCAGGTAATAACGGTGGAAATTCAAGTCTTATTGGCGGCGCTGTTTCAATTACCTCTACAGGCGGTGGCGGCGGAGGTGGTGGGGCAGTAGGAAAAAATGGCGGCTCTGGTGGTGGTGGCGCAATGGGCGCATCTGGTGGTTCTGGCACATCCGGTCAAGGAAATGACGGCGGCAGTAACGGCGGCGGCGGTGGTGGCGCAGGGGCCGTAGGTGCAGATGGAGAAGGCGGTCAAGGCGGTGCAGGTGCGTCTTCGTCGATTACAGGCTCTGTGGTTTATTACGGAGGCGGAGGCGGTGGATCATCTACAGGCTATGAAGGAGCTGGCGGTATCGGAGGTGGTGGTCGCGGCACGGCATTTGGTGATGGCAGTTTATCCCCCGGAACCCCAAACACTGGCGGTGGTGGTGGAGCAAACCGGTATAGCGGATCTGGCGGTGTAAACATTGGCGGATCTGGAGTGGTAATAGTTCGTTATTCAAATGTTTATTCGCCAGCAATATCTGTAACAGGTACATATACATATACAGTTTCAGGCGGATATCGAATCTATAAATTTACTAGCAGTGGCTCAATTACTTTCTAATTATGATAGATCCCATAACGGCCTTCGCCACGGCTCAAGCGGCTGTTAAGGGCGTTCAGGCAGCGATCAAGTTAGGGAAAGATATCCACGCCATCACTGGCGAGGCAATGAAGTTTTTCGAGGCCAAGGATGTTGTCCAGAGAGCTGCGTCCCAGCCCAATGGTACGTTTGCTAAGTCGGACACGGCGCAGGCTTTTGAGATCGTCATGCAGGCCAAGATGCTCAATGACGCTGAGAAGGAGCTGAACAATTGGATGGTGATGTCAGGCCACGCTGACTTGTGGCAGCAGCTCCTGATTGAGCGCAACAACATTATCCAGAAGCGCAAGGCGCAGGAAATTTTGGATGAGAAGAACGCAGCGGCTAAGAAGAAAGAGTTAGACGAGTTGATTAACTGGCTGCTTGGCGGCGCAATTGTTATTTTGGTTTTGGGCCTTGTTTTTTGGTGGCTCACTATGTTGTTGGAGAAACACTGATGATTCCTATAGTTGCTTCCCTGCTGGGGACACTTGCCGAAAACGGGCTTAGCCTTCTGTCCTCTGCCCTCCAAGCCAAGGGTAAAGAAGTTGTTGAGAACACCTTTGGCATCAAAATCCCTGACTCTCCTACCCCAGAGGACGTTGCCAAGCTGCGCCAGCTCCAATACGACCACGAGGAGCGCCTGATAGAACTTGGCATCCAGAAGGCCCAAATGGAGCTGGATACGCTCAAGGTGTTTGCCCAAGCCGCCCAAAACGAGGACAACAACGTCTCTGACCGCTGGAAATCAGACATGGGGTCTGACTCTTGGTTGTCCAAAAACATCCGCCCTTTGAGCCTTGTAGCCATCTTTATGGGGTATTTCCTGTTTGCCATGATGTCCGCCTTTGGGTTAAACGCCAACCAAAGCTACGTCACCCTTCTTGGAAACTGGGGTATGCTCATCATGGGCGCTTATTTTGGTGGCAGAACCATTGAAAAACTGGCAGATATAAGGGGTGGAAAATGAGCCTATCGCAAGAACAAGCGGCCTTCCTGTTGGATATGTGCAAGTTGATCCAGTACGCCACAGACCAAGGTTTTGTAGTTACTGGGGGTGAACTAGCCCGTACACCGGAGCAACAAGCCATTTACTTTAAGACCGGGCGGTCTAAAACGATGAACTCCATCCACTTGAAACGCTGCGCCATAGACTTGAATTTCTTCAAGGATGGGAAGATAATATGGGACAAGGGAATCTTGGCTCCCCTAGGCGCGTATTGGGAAAGCCTGCACCCCAAAAACCGGTGGGGCGGTAACTTTAAATCGTTGGTCGATTGCCCGCATTTTGAAAGAAACGTGTAAGGACGCGCGATGCCGTTACAAAAACTGACGCTTAAACCGGGGGTTAACCGGGAAAACACTCGGTACACCAACGAGAACGGCTGGTATGAGTCCGACAAAATTCGGTTTCGCCAAGGTACGCCAGAAAAAATAGGCGGTTGGGCGCGTATTTCAGCCAACACATTTATTGGTGTTTGCCGCTCCCTTTGGAATTGGGTAACGCTGGCTGGTCAAAACTTAATGGGCGTTGGCACTACGTCCAAAATGTATATTGAAAATGGTGGGGTTTACTATGACATTACCCCAATCCGCGCGGAACATACGCTTACTAACCCATTTGCTACAAGCACATCCACTAACTCCGGCGGCTACACCACTGTTACAGTTACAGATGTTTCTCATGGTGCAACAGATGGCGCTTATGTAACTTTTTACGGCGGCACGGCAGTGGGTGGGGTTACGGTATCAGGCGAATACTCCCTTACTTTTGTTGATTCCTCTACTTACACCATCCGTGTATCTGGTACTGCATCATCCTCCACGACTGGCGGCGGCACTGTTTATGCCGTTTACCAGCTTAATCCCGGTGGTGCTGTTTACACGCCATCAGTAGGTTGGGGTGCTGGATCTTGGGGCGGCGGATATTGGGGGATTGGAAATAGCACCCCTACTGCTGTAGCGCCCCTGCGTATTTGGAACCAAAACAATTGGGGGCAGAACCTGCTTTACGGCGTTAATGGAGGCCCACTGTACTACTGGGATGCCACTATTGGATACTCCGCAACTACCATCACAATGACAATTGCTACGCCGTGTGTAGTTACATGTAGCTTAGGACTCGTAGATCTCACACCGATTACATTTTCTACCACTGGCGCTTTGCCAACAGGATTACTGCCGGGGATTACTTATTACGTCCGATATTTGACCGGTACAACTTTTAACCTGTCGGCAACCCCTACCGGCGCTTTAATTAATACATCCGGTTCTCAGTCGGGAACGCAGAGCATTTCACCTCGCGGGGTTTTGCTTTCTTCTTTGGCGGGCGCTGATGGTTATACCCCGCTGTACCAAAACGTGTTTACAGTATCCGACGCAAGCCGTTTTGTGCTGGTGTTTGGTACTAATGACTACGGCAGCACCGTTCTTGACCCGATGCTTATTCGCTGGTCGGATCAAGAATCATTGACCACATGGTATCCGGCGGCGACCAACCAAGCGGGTAGTGTGCGGCTATCTCACGGCTCCAAAATCGTATCTGTTTTGCAAAGTCGCCAAGAGATTTTGGTGTGGACAGACTCCACGCTTTACTCGCTCCAGTACCTTGGGCCGCCTTCTGTTTGGGGTAACCAACTGCTTGCAGACAACGTATCCCTCATTAGCCAAAATGCCCCCGTACTAGCTTCTGGCGTTACCTATTGGATGGGTGTAGATAAGTTCTATAAGTACGACGGACGGGTACAAACGCTTAACTGCGACTTACGCCAGTACATTTACAGTGACATTAACTTAACAGAATCTGTACAGGTATTTGGCAGCACCAATGAAGGCTTTAACGAGGCTTGGTGGTTTTACTGCTCTGAAAACAGCCAAGTTATTGATAAGTACGTCATCTACAACTACATCGAGAATGCTTGGTACTATGGCACTATGGGCCGCACAGCATGGCTGGATACCGGCCTGCGTAACTACCCCGTGGCTGCAACCTACTCCTACAACCTTGTAAACCACGAATCCGGTGTGGACGATAACACCAGCGGAACCCCAGCGGCAATTGAAGCAACAATTACCAGCGCCCAGTTTGATATTGGTGATGGCAATAACTTTGCCTTTGTCTGGAGGATGTTGCCTGACCTGACGTTCCGAGGCTCTACGGACGGAACAACCCCTGCGCTGACTATGCAGCTTCTTCCTTTGCAAAACTCCGGCTCAGGCTACAACGACCCCAAATCGGTAGGCGGCACAAGCACAGACGCATCCCAAACGGTAACTGCTACGCAAACGTACCCAATCGACTTGGACACCTACAACGGGCAGATCTACATCCGGATTCGCGGACGCCAGATGTCCATGCGGATCACCTCCAACAAGATTGGCACCCAGTGGCAGCTTGGCAGCCCGCGTATAGATTTGCGCAATGATGGTCGCAGGGGTGGCACATGACGTATATCGTCACCTCTGATTTTGCTCTAAACCAGGCTGTTGCGCCGCGCCTACCTGCGGCTACGCAAGAGTACGATGTTAACTACATTAACCAGCTTAACAACGTCTTACGCCTGTACTTCAACCAGTTAGACAACATACTGGGGCAGATGAAAACAGCGACAGACGGGACTTTTAAAATTGAGGGCTCAGGGATTAGATTCCCTTACGGTGCTTTTTCCAGCGACCAATCCCAGTCTACGGCTGCCAATACAGCTACCCTAATGACGCTAAACACCACGGATTTTTCTAACGGTGTCACTATTGCAAGTTCTAAAATCACAGTAGCCAAAGCCGGTATATACAACCTCCAATTCAGCGCGCAGGTTCAAAATCTGGATAACGCTCCGCAAGACCTTTTTATCTGGTTAAAACAAAACGGCACAGACATCACTGGCTCTACAGGTAAAGTTGGCATACCAGCCCGCAAAAGCGCGGGTGTTCCATCCCATGATATTAAAGGGTGGAACTACGTTGTGTCTATGGCGGCAAATGACTACATTGAGATTTACTGGTCGCCCACAATTGCTACTGTAACTATTGAGTATTACGCCGCGTCCGGCACTCCAACCAAACCTTCTACCCAGTCTGTGGTAGCCACAATGTCGTTTGTTTCTGCATTGGCTTAATATGATAGATACACTAACCCAATATGCGGATGATCCAGCTGGATTGGCGTCTTTGCAGCAGGCGCCTGTAACTGCATTTACACCAACTGTACCACCTGTTACAGTTGCTCCGGCTGCTCCTGTTGTACAACCACAAACTGTATCCATTCAAGACCTATACCAGCAAAACCTAGGTCGTGCTGCTGACCAGCCTGGGCTTGATTACTGGACGCAACGGTTTGGCGGAGCTACTCTTACCCCTGAACAAGCAGCTCAATTTAGGCAAGAAGCCGGGGTGGATGAGCTTTACCACCAAAATCTAGGACGCACTTCCACCGCAGCTGACTTGGCGTATTGGCAACCAAAGTTTGGCGAGACTATTGATGCCACTGAAAAAGCCCAATTCCAGCAAGCTGCAAAGCCAGAGATTGGCGGTAATTTAAAGAACATTATTACCACTACATTGGCTGATACAAGCAAGTCTGACTTTGACAAGCTTGGACTTATCAATAAGGCGGCGATCACCAACAACATGACGCCAGCCGAAATAGCCCAATATTCAGGGTTAAATTCTACCGCTGTCAATAAAATCTTTGACACGTTTAACACCGGCATCACCAGCCTGGTTGGAAAGCTATCTGAGCCGACTGTCAGTGATACAGATAAAACTAAATCACTGTTACAGTTGCAGAACCAGTACGGTGTTACAGATGACCAGCTTGCCAAGTCGATGGGTAAGTCTGCTGATGAAATTAAAGCTTACCTTGACCCTATTAGAAACTTTTCCACTGGGTTTACAGATGTAGTTACCAATAAAACTGCTGCTGATATCCAGGCGTTTATTGATGAATCCAAGAAAGATCCCCGCCTTTCTGGTCTGTATGGCGCTGCGCTAGACAATATTCAAAAGAAAGTACCGCTGCTGGAGTTGCGAGATTCTGTGGCCGGAACCGCTAAAGGCATGGATGTAGCTAAGGGCTATACCGACTTTGTGGCCGCTGTAAACGAAGATCCTGCGCTTAAAGCCCAGTACGGCGACCAGGCTGCAGCCATTCAAAAAGTCATTGATGTAAGCAAACACGCTGCTGATGAGTCGTATGGCGGCAAAACCCAGCCGTGGATGTTTGCGACATTTATGGGCTTGGATAAAAACACTGTATCCAATACGCCGGCCCAGCTTGAGTTTAGCGAACCTACTACCCGGCAAAGGGAGGTGACAGTTGGAACAGGCCGAGATGGCAAGCCAAGGACACAAACAATCACAGAGCAAATTCCGGCTCAACCTAAAGATGCAACGCCGACTTATCAAACGTCCAGAGATAGAAATTCTGGAGAAAGAAAAGAAACATTAACCGGCTACACCAAAGAAGTAAAAATGCCTGGAGATGTAAATGGCGATTGGAATGTTACTGCCAGTTATGATTTAAATGGCAAACTTACTGGGTACTCATTGCCAGGTAGGGATTTATGGGCAAGTAATGACGTTAAGTATGTCCCAAGCTGGGATGCATCAGGTAAAGCCAGCCCAATTCCAACTGATGCCCACAATTACGGCGTACTTGGCGGCGCGGTTCACGATATACAAAAAATGGGGCCAATAGGTCAACTGGCTTTAATGGCTGCTACTGGCGGGCTAGGATCTCTTGCAGCTGGCGCGCTGGCTCAAGCCGGAATGGGAACTGTACTGTCCCAGGCGCTAGGTTCAGGATTGGTAAGCGGCGGTATGTCTTCTCTTGGCGGAGGAGACTTTGGCAAAGGATTTGTTGGTGGTGCTTTAGGTAGTGCCGGAACCCAGCTTGCCCAAAACTATATGCCCACTATGAACACGGGCGTTCCAATGTTGGATCAGTACCTTACAAAGGCGCTACCAAACCTATCTGGAGCGGAACTTAGCGCGCTTGCAACCGGCCAGGATTTGGGTAAAACTGGCTTGGCTTCCCTGATAAACACAGGTACAGGCATGGCTACGAACTCCTTGATCAAGGGGGCAATGCCAGATACACTCTCCCCAGAGCTACAAAAGGCGTTTAGTGGGGTAAGTGGACAGCTTTTGACCAGCCTTTTACAAGGTCAAACGCCAGATTTTCAAAAGGCGATTATGAATACAATCATTGAAAATGCAAAAACTACAGCAAAAGATGCCTTAAAAGCAGCCACTAAGAAGGAATAATCATGGGTGAAGATGAGTTTGACTTTGGCAGTCTGTTTGGCGGTGGCGACACCGATATGTCCAACTTTGACATGGGCGGCCTTGATCTTGGCAGCCTTTCTGATTTTAATGTTGGTGATCTTGATCTTAGCAGTCTTGGTGATTTTAATGTTGGCGATCTTGATCTTGGCAACATGGATCTTGGTAGTCTTGGAGACCAAGGCATTGACCTTAATAGCATTCTTGAAGGTCTCCAAACAGAACGTGTTGGTGGGCAAAACCTAGATCTTGAGAGTTTTCTTAAAGATATTGGTGGTGGTGATGAAAGCCTTACAAGGTCTTTATCAAGCGAAGCTCCTGTTGCGCGACAAAATCTTAATATTGCTCCTGGGGACTATGCTCCACTAGAAGATCAACTTGCAGAGTTAATGGGAACTAGTTCTACAAAAACTGAAAACCTTGGCATGGGCGACTTGGCTGATGAGTCTGGAAGCACGCGATCAATCTTTAATCCGCCTAGTGACGATAACCCAAATCTTGAAGTTGGCCGCAATGCAGATGGGTCGATAAAAACTGTTGCACAGCGTTTTGCTGAAGAGCAGCAGCGGGCAAAAGATGCTGAGAATATGGATCCCGCTGACAGAGATGATAGGGATGCAGGACTTGCAAGCCTTTATAAGCCTCAAGAGTTGGGCATTTCTCAAAGCAATATTGATGAAGCTCAAGCACAATGGGCTAAAAATACTACGCCTAGCGGATGGCAAAAAGTTGGCTCTGACTTAGTTAATGTTCGTGATGACGGTACTGCCAACGCCATTAACACCGAAACCGGAGAATCTTATTCTTTGACAGCTGCTCAAGTTGCAAACATGGATAAGAAGGGTTTACTTGAGTCAAAAACGTCAGGTTACGTTGACACCACAGGCGGTAAAGGATACGTTCCAGGCGGCGGTAAAACTATTGAAAATGCTGATGGTACAAAGACCGTCATTACTACTGATGGCAAAGTCTTAACTACAAGTAAAGATGGAGTTATTACAGATACCGGCAAAACAGTTGATGTTAATAACAAAACTCTTGACACAATTAAAGACACTGTTACAAAAAATACAGATGATGTTATTAAGAAATTAGTAGATACCGCAACCAAAAAAACAACTGACACCACTAAAAAGCCGGGCGCCGCAACAGCTGGATCCGGCAACAACATGGGCATGATGATGATGCTCATGGCTTTGATGGCTATGATGAATAAAGGTGGCGGTAGCGGAAGCAGTGGCGCAACTATCCCATCGTTATCTGCTGATCGTAAGCAGCTCCCTTATGGCGGTGGTGGCGGACGTCCAGGCCAAGGTGGAATTAACTACTTTAGCCCGACAACCTACTCAACTAAAGCAGCCGGAGGCGGCCTAATGTCGCTTAACGGCGGAGGTCATCTAGGTGGATATTCTGATGGCGGACGCCTTTTGCGTGGCCCTGGAGATGGCGTTTCTGACTCAATCCCTGCGACAATAGGCGGCAAACAACCAGCCCGCCTAGCTACAGGTGAGTTTGTTGTACCAGCAAGAATTGTCTCCGAGCTAGGAAATGGCTCTACAGATTCGGGCGCACAACGCCTCTACGAAATGATGGATCGCGTCCAACACGCCCGCCGTAAAACCAAAAACGTTGCCGCTGATACTAAAGCGGCAAAATATTTACCTGCATAAGGAGCCATCATGGCTACACCACAATCACCGTCGACATTGGATAACAATCTGACAACTGGCGGAACTAATATGCAAGGGATATCCGATTGGGCATCCCCTTACATTACCAATTACCTAGGCCAAGCCCAAGCGCTGTCCAACCAACCTTATCAGGTATATGGTGGCCCGCTCACTGCTGGCCCTTCTGATCTTCAGAACAAACAATTTCAAGGGCTTGCAAGCTTAACATTCCCTAGTAACTTAGGCCAATCGTTTAGCTCTACCGGTGCATACCAGCTGCCACAAAACGGCGTTACACCTGACCAAACAGGCACGCCAGGGTTAGCTGCGCAATACATGAATCCATATTTGCAGTCTGTTTTAACGCCTCAGCTTGACGAATTACGCCGTCAATCTGAAATTACACAGATGGGCAACAACGCAAAGATGACATCGCAAGGCGCGTTTGGTGGTAGCCGTAATGCCATTATGAATGCTGAAAACCAACGTAACTTGATGCAAAAACAGAACGAGACTGTTGGTCAGGGCTACGCTAACGCCTACGATAAGGCTATGAATCAGTTCAATACTGAGCAGACTCAAGGCCAAACGCTTTCAAATATGCTTGGAGCCGCAGGCAATACGCAGCGTGGCATTACAGCTGAAGGCGTTGCAGCTGACAAAGCTGAATTTGAAACCCAGCGTCAGTTCCCATATCAGCAGGTACAGTTCCAGCGCGACATGATGTCTGGCCTGCCTGTGTCTTCAGTAACAAACCAACCTGGTTCATTGACCGGCATTGGCTCACTGTTAAGCTCACTTGGCGGCGCCACCGCAGCAGCATCAGCTTTCGGCTACAAAGATGTTGGCGAATTACTTAAAGGCTTAGGCCTTGACGTAGGGTCTTAAGGAACCAAAATGAACCTCATTGAAATTCAAGAAAACCTGAAGGATCTACCTATTCAGGCAATCATGGGTTATGCCAACGGGCAGAATCCTGAAGTACCTCCGTACATGGCATTGGGCGAATTAAACCGCCGTAAAGCAATGGAAAATCGCGCTACACAGGCGCCTACTCAGTCTGTTAAAGAGCAGCTTGAGTCTGAGATGAGCGGCCTTCCGTCCGTTATGCCCCCTCCTGTGAGCCAAGGAATGCCTCCTCAAGGAATGCCAGCTGGAATGCCTCCACAGCGTCCGCCTATGCCTCAGCAGATGCCGCAGCAGATGCCGCGTCCTCCCATGCAGGCAATGCCTCAAATGGCTCCTGCGCGCATGGCCGCTGGCGGGTTGACCAACATCCCCATGAATAAGGATATCTTTAAATACGCCCCTGGTGGGATAGTTGCGTTTGCTGAAGGCGAGCTAGTCCCTGGTGGCGGTGGTGAAATGGGTGAAGGCACTGCTGGTGAAGCGGAAGCTAGAGCCAATATGGGTAATTTGGAAAAACCTGTTACTCAGCCTAGCGGGGTTTCATCATTGGTAGGCGATGCTACGCAAGCATTGCGCGCTGCATTGAGGGGGGAATCTAATATTCCCGCTCCTGTAGACAAAGAAGCTGTTCGTGAGGAATTGATTAAAAAGAATCCTCAGATGGCAGCAATCTTAAACAAGATTCCTGGCGATACGTTAATGGCTTTGGTATCAAAACTTCAAGCTCAGAATGAAGCATCCAAGTCACAGTTTCAAGAAGGCGAAGGAAAGATGGGTCTTGCAGCGCTGTCTAATGCTTTGATCTCAGCCGGTGAAGCTACACGCGGTCAAAAAGGATTGGGCTTGGGCGAAGCATTTGGTGGCTTTGGTAAGTCTTATAACGCAGCTACAGCCGACGAAATCAAGCGCAAGCAAGCCCAGTCTGCACTAGAGCGCGCTCAGGATATTGAGGTTACCAAGCTTCAAGCTGATACAGAGGCAATGCAACGCGCATTTGCTGAAGGCCGTGTTAATGACGCTATGGAACTTAAGAAATCCATTGCAGAACGCCAAGCCAAGATTGATGCAGCTAAGCTTCAAGCTGGAGAGAAAGTTCTTTCGCAAGCTACGCAAGAGCAGCAAATGCAAGGTACGCTGGCGCATTACAAAGCACTTGAAAAACAAGCAAAGTTGGATTACGACGAAAGAGTGCGCCACAATGCTTCTCAAGCTGAGATTGAAAAAGCGCGGCTTAGGATGCAAGAGGCTACAAAAAATGCTGAACTAGCTCTTAGAAAAGAGCAAATGGATCAGTTAGCAGGTACAAAGCTAACGGCTGAAGACAAAATAATTAACAATATTGAACGCAATTTATTGCGCACTAACTCCGATTACGCTGAAATTAATAAGCGTATTGCCGCCCTTCCTATTGATAAATTAGACTCGCAAGAAGGTAAATTTTTAAGGGCTTCCCGCGACAAAATTCGTGAAAGAGCTTACAAAGAATTTAATTTAACTCCAGCGCCGATAAGCGATCTTCCCAAGTATGAGGACTTTGCTCCGCCACCCGTCAAAGAAGAAAAAAGCGCTCTTGAAAAATGGTTTAGCGGCGAAGGAAATAGCATATCATCTATGGGATCGGAGACTCCGGCCGCTCCGCAATTGCCAGCTTCCCGCGCTAATCAATTTAAAGTATTACGATAATGCCTATCTTTAAAGTCCAAGCTCCTGACGGTTCCATTCTCAATATTGAAGGGCCAGCTGATGCTACGGATTTAGAGTTACAGCAGATTGCTGCTAGTAGCTGGAGCCCTGCGCCATCTCCAGGGGCCAGCGCCATCACAAAAAATGTTGAGGGCCAGATTACTGGCATGGGCAGGGATGCTTATTTGGCTGCTGTTGAAAAGAGAAAGCAAGAAATCCCAGAACGCACCCTTTCCGGTACAACTAAAGATCTTGGGATTGCGTTTCTTAAAAGTGCAATTGCTGTTCCTGAATTTGCTGTTGGTGTGGCTGACCTGCCAACAATGGGTTACGCCGGCAAACTTTTGCAAGACGCTGGGTTTAAGCCTAAAGACGCTAAGGAAATTTTGGACAGTTATTACTCCGAGGCCCAACAAGCTGCCAGCCGCCGGGTAAGTGAAACAAAAGGTTTACTTCCTACAGTAGGCGCCGCACTTGAAAACCCAAGTGTTGTTGCTCAAGCAGGAATAGAGTCATTGGCATCAATGCTTGGCGGCGCAGGAGTAGCTAAAGGCTTGATGAAAGCAGCCCCAGCTTTGGCGCCTTACTTGGCAGGCGCATTGGGCGAGGGTGTAGTTGGTGCTGGTAGTGCAGCAGAGCAAATGCGCCAAGAGTCAAAAGACCAACTACTAAGTGGTAAGCAGGTTGCATCAGCTGTAGGTTCCGGCTTAGGTACAGCTGCGTTTGGTATTGCTGGCGGCAAGTTGGCTAACAAGCTTGGACTTGATGATATAGATACATTGCTGGCTAGTGGCTCCACTATGGGTGGAGCAAAATCAGTTAAAGACTTTGCCTTAAGAGCCTCCGCTGCGGGCGTATCTGAAGGTTTGTTTGAGGAGTTTCCACAGTCTGTTCAAGAGCAGATGTGGATGAACTACGCCCAAGGCAGACCGCTAATGGAGGGAACTGCTGAAGCCGGTGGTATGGGCATAGTGACTGGTGGCGCTATGGGTGTTGGAGCTACTGCCCTGGCCGGTAGAAGGAAAGCCCCGCCTGGAGCCCCTGAAGCGGAAGTTCCACCGCCGCCTGGAGTGCCGCCTGTAGCTCCAAGCAAAGGCCCGCTTGCAGCTGCCCCTTCCGAGTCTATGGATACGGAGGCTATGCTGCGTGAAGCGCTAGGAGAGAAACCAACTGTATCAGCTGCGACAGTTAAAGAACCTAAAGCTCAAATTCAACCAACAGTTGCAGAGACTGGCCCATTTGTTCGCAAGCAAATGGAGGAGCAAGCTCCAACTACCCCAACCCCTGTTTCTATTGAAGGAATCCCAAGTGCCGTTGAAGCCCCTAAAGCCGTCGAAGCAGAAGCGCAAGGACAACAAGCGCCCGCAGCCCCTGCTGAAAGACTAACGCTAAGCAATCTGGGTGAGCGCCCAATTGAAGAGCAAAAGAAATTAATTGACTCTGCATATGCTAAAGCCCCAGATGCCGTCAGAGAAGGCCGTATTACGCAAGAGCAGTACGATAGGCTTGAAGCTGAGAAGGCGCGCATTGATGCAGAGTACAAAGAGAAAGCTCCCAAAAAGACTTTGACTCCATTTGAGCAAGAGGTATCTGGTATTGCGGATCAAATAGAGGCCGCTGGTGAAAAGGGTTTTGCGGATGCAATGCGCGGAAGCCTTTCAAAAGGAATGGTGAAAGAAAACTCCCTTCCCTTTTACAAAGAAAAGTTACAAGAGTTTCAGGCAAAGCAAGGCAAGACTGAGGCTAAAGAAGAAGGCTTTAAATGGTCTGAGTTTTTGCAGCCTAATGAACAAAAGTATTACGATACATTTCAAAAGACGGCATCACCTGAAGCAAAAGCTGCTTTTGAAAAAGTAAGCTCATCTATCCAAGATATAACCACAGCGCTTAATAATCTTGGCTATCAAGTTAACGATAAGAAGTTTCCTTTAGGGTTGGGTAATTTAAAGACCCAATACAGCAATTTATTGTCTGATGGTTTGCAGCTTTTGTCGGGCCACTACGCCCTGGAAAACGATCAAAAACGCGCTAATCCAGAAAAATTCAATCTTGCAATCAAGCGTGCCAACGACTCTGCTGCACAAGCCCAGCAATTAATTCGCCGCGCTGTTCCCAAGCCAGAAGAAGTTGCTGATGCTGAAACGCGAGTTGCAAAAGGTGAAAGAGATATTAGCCAGATTAAAGGTAGTCCAAAACTTAGTTTGTGGTCAGCGTTGACCGGCAAGCTAGGTGACTCCGATATGGCTGAGCTGTTTGGTAAAAAGCCACAGCTTTATCAAAAGAAGCTTAAAGCTAAACAAGGCGGCAAATCAATTGCAGACATGGTTTCAGATGGAGACCTAAATGAATTTTTGCCGTACAAAATGCGGACAGATGTCCCTAACTTTGACGGTCAGGCCGCAGAAGAGTACATCAAAGACAAGATGCGTTCAGCGGACTACATTCCTTATGACGCACAAGTAGAGATTGAAACAATATTTGGTTCTGTTAAAGACGCAGAAGAACTTGTTAACGATTACCTAACCACTGAGGAGCAAAATCTTGAGCTTCAAAAAGCAGCAGACGAACAAAGAGAGGGTGAAATCAATGCTCGCAGCGTTGAGCCCGAAAGCAAGATTCCACCTTCTGAGCCAGATGAAGGAGAAACGCTTACTAAACCAACCCCAGAAGGATTAAGGGCCAAAGAAGAGTATCGTAACAAGGCAGAGGCAGCGGAGGCCGCTGAAGCTAAGGCTAATAAAGAGGCTGAAGACAGGGCTAAGGCTGACAAAGAGGTTGGTGAATTTACTTTAACAGGCAGTGATCGTGCTGCTGATGTTGCGGCTGCGCGTGGGCAGAAAGATCTTCTTGCTGAAGAGGCTCCTGAAGAAGAAGGCGTTAAAATTGTTCCTTTTGAAGCCGACTCCTCCACTGTTGGTGAGCTGTTAAGCAAAACGCGGGATGAAGAAAATCCGTTTGACATTCGTTATAACGCATTGATGCACGCGGCTGAAAATCCTGCAAAGCCTAAACCAACCGAAATGCTGACGCCTGAAGAGGCCAAAGCTCAATTAGAAGAATGGAAAGCAGAAGCCAAGCGCCAAGGCAAGACCAGCAAGAATTTCAACAGGACAATCATGAGCCTGTTTGATGCGTCTGGTGAGTGGGCTAAGCCCTGGCAAGAAGCCGGCTACAGTGTCTATACCTTTGATATCCAAACAGGCGAAGACATTAACGACTTTGGTGCAGAGTACCTTCTTAACGAAGGATTTGGCGATATGGAAATCTGGGGCATTCTTGCAGCCCCTCCATGCACAGACTTTGCTTCTTCAGGCGCTCAGTTCTGGGCCAAGAAAGATGCCAAAGGACAGACAGAGATTAGCAATGAGCTAGTAAAACAAGTACTGCGTACAGTTGAGTTTCTCCAGCCAAAGATCTGGGCAATGGAGAACCCTGTTGGCCGTATTGCAAAGCTGAACAATCTGCCGCCAGCTCACCTAACATTTGATCCCAACTACTACGGCGATCCATACACAAAGAAAACCCTGCTGTGGGGTAACTTTGACAATGATCTGCCTATGGCCCCTGTTGAGCCGACTGAAGGTTCAAAGATAGTCAAACTAAGCGGCAAGGACAAGTACGCCCGTTCGTTGACGCCTGAAGGATTTGCTTATGCATTCTTCATGGCTAACAATGCTGAGAGCATGACGCCAGCTGAGCGCTTGACTCGCACCTATTACGGCGTTGATCCCAATGCATTTGATGGCGCTACAGAGGCTGATGAAAAAGCCATTGACAGCTCTGAATTCCAAGACAAGTACTACGATGGTGACTTGGAGGAAGCAGCCACTATCGCCCGTTACATAATTAATGGAAAACAAGAAATACAAGAAGTGCCTCCATCAAAGGAGTACCAAAAAGCGTTGGATGAATCCAATGTAGCCATTAAAGAATTTGAAAAAATACAAAAAGCTTATCGCGCTCAAGAGATTGGTGATGATGAATTCTTGGCAGGCCGTAAAGTTTACGATGCCGCCATGAAAAAGTTTGACTTAGCGTTCCAGCAAGAGCAAGAAAAAACTCCCGCAAAAACTGAAGATGTTATTCAAGTTAATGGAAAAGATGTTCCAGTAACAATGCACCCACTGGAAAAGGGAAATCAATTAGTTGAAGTTAACACTGATGTTTTTGATAAAGCCTTTTCCAAAACAACATGGCAATATGTTGGCGAAGGCGGAGAGGGTGGGATAGAAGGCCGATACAAAAAATTTGCAGAATTTATTAAAGATGCAAAATCTATAGAGGCACCAAATGTTTCCGTAGATAAAAATGGAGCTATCGTTTTTGGAGATGGGCGACATAGATATGCATATCTGCGTGATTCTGGGGTTAAAAATATTCCTTTATCAATGGATGCAAAATCAATAAAAAATGCTGAAAAGTTTGGATACATAAGCAAACAAGAGGAGGCTAAGCCCGTAGAAACGCCAGAGGGACGCAACCTACGCTACCCTATGGCCTCCGTGCTGTTCAATGACGGTTACGAGGTGTTGGCTCTTGATAACCCGCGCACCTACGTTGACAAAGGTGGCGAGCCCCATCGTACGTTTGAGAAAGACGGCGTGCGTATCTCGCTAACGCCCCAGCTTGTCCTATTCCAGAACAAGAATGCCGTCCTGACAGGTCAGGGTGAGTCCACCGACCTGGTGATCAATGCTTTGCTGGTAGACCAGGCCAAGCGCAACCAGGGGAAGGCCAACGAGGCGCTCCAAAACATCGTTGATGCCGCTGACCAGTATGGAGTTACTCTCTACATTGAGCCGGTTCCCCTTGTAAACGTCAAGGAAAAGAACTTTGGCCTTGATAGCCAGCAGCTGGAAGACCTGTACAAGAAGTTTGGGTTTGACTTTGCTGAAGACTCTAACAAGGTTATGGTTCGCGATCCTGAAGTTGAGGTTCTAGGCCCAGCAGAAAAGCCAGCTGCGCCCCAGCTGAAGGTTGAGCGCAAGGTGGCTGGCCGTGAGACTGAGGTAGCCAAGCTTGAGGTTAAGACTGAAGAAGAGGCTCCAGGAAAACCAAAAGAGCCAAAAGAAAGAAACTTTTATAGCCTTGATGGTTACGTTAAAGAAGAAGAGAAAAAACGCTCCACCTCTTTAAAGCGTACTTTAAAGACTTACAACCGAATGCGCAAAGATGGTCGCATGACCGATGAGCAATATGTTGAAAGATCGGATGCCGCTATTCTTGCGGATGAAGAACTTCAATCTGAAAAAGATGTTGCTGAACGCAAACGCGGTTTCTTGCACATTCAAAAGAGATTGAATGAAGCTGTTTTGTCTGGCGATATTACCCGTGAAGCTCGTGATTTGGCTACTTGGTTTATGGTGCAAAACGAAAGCTTAGTTGAGGGGCTGGGTATTAGTATTGTTGGTAAAAGTAAGGCTGGTGTAGGTGGGCAATACAACGCCTATAGACGCATAATGACTCTTATTAAAGAAGGCGGATCTAATTTAACAACAGTACACGAGATCTTGCATCACCTTGAGCGCATGATGCCAGCCAAGGTTCAACAGGCCATTCGCAAAGCCTGGGCATCCCAGTTGGCAAAGGCTAATAAGAATGCCAAGACGCCCAATGAAAAGCTTTTCTTTGCTGCGCTAATGGAATCCCATTATGGAAATAACCATATGGGCGCAATAGAGGTTCCCAAAGGTGCAGAAAAAATCTACGAACAAATAAAGGCCACATTGGAGGCTTTGCAAAATGGTGGATCTAGTGCAGATTTTGCAAGAGAAATGCTTGTTCTTGGTATGGTTCCAAAAGAGCATTATGAGTACTTCAACCCATCTGAATTTTGGGCTGTAAATGGCTCTGATGTTGTTAAGGGCCGTTATGACGCTGTACAGGGTGGCATACTTGCGCGCTTAAAAAACTGGCTTAAAGAATTAGGCCAGAAGATCAAGTCAATATTTGGTTTAAATTCAGATGCGTCAATTATCCGCGCCTTGGATAGTCTTGCAAAATCTGACGGCAAGCTTATTACCCACAATATGCTGGGTGAGGGTGATTACTTCTCCATTGAACGCAAGAACTTTAGGGGCAACGAAGCTCCAGAGCCGGTGTTTGAGGCGCCAATACCAAACGCAATGGATACCTTTGCTTATAACTTCCTTGATAAGCAGCATGACCTTAAGAGTGTTATGCAGGAAATCCGAAAGGTTCGTGGCGAGCTGGTTAACGAACAGATTGATCCTTATCTTAAAAACGAAAGCTATGTTAGCCGTAAAGCTGCGCGTGAAGAAGTTTTTATAGATGATGAGATCATGCCGATTGTTAAAGAAATGTATGACAACAAAGTCAGCATTCTTGAGCTTGAGGCATATATGCATAACCGTCATGCTGAAGAGCGCAACATACAAGTAGCCAAAATCAACCCATCATTACCCGATGGCGGATCTGGCATCACGACAAAAGACGCGCTCAAGTACTTGACGGAGCTTCCACAAGACAAGCTAAAAATCTATAACAAAATTGCCAAGATGTTTGATGGCATTGTTGATGGAACTCAGGATATTTTGGTTAAGTCTGGCGCTGAAATTCAGGATACTGTTAACTCATGGAACACTGCATACGAGCACTATGTTCCATTGCAGCGTGAAGACCTGGACTTTGTCCATCATGGTGTAGGCACTGGTGGAGGGTTTGGAACCAGGGGATCATTCTCTAAACGCGCTTTTGGTTCAACCAAAGACGTTGCAAACATTTTGCAAAACATTGTGTTGCAGCGTAAACGCGCTATTGATAGAGCAGAAAAAATCCGTATTGGCAAATCATTGATGGGGCTGGTGCTGACAAACCCAAATCCAAACTTCTGGTTGCCAGTTAATCCTAATGCATTAAAAAGCATTAAGAAGTTTAAAGAAGAAGTTCAGTCTCTTGGTATATCTGCGGATGAAGCAGAGAACATGATTCAAGAGCCAAAGACTCCAACCATTGATAAAGAAACCGGCCTTGTTAAATATGCTGTAAATCCCGCTATGCGTAGCATGGACAACGTATTCCCTGTTCGTATTAATGGTCAGGACTGGTTCATCATCTTTAACCCAAGTGATGAGCGCGCGCTGCGGATGGTCAAGTCGTTAAGAAACCTAGACGTTGAAAAGCTGGGCATTTTTCTTGGCACTGCTGGGATGATCACGCGCTGGATATCCGCTATTAATACGCAATACAACCCAATTTTTGGTTTCTTTAACTTTGGCCGTGACGTTGGCACTGGAATGCTTCAGCTCACAACAACAGAGCTTGCTGGTCAACAAGATAAAGTTAGAAAGAGCATTCTTCCTGCAATGGCTGCAATCTATAAAAATCAACGTGGCTGGGATAAGAGTGAAGGAAATGAAGTATTTGAGAAGGGTGAGTTAAGCCCGCAAGAATGGCGTGATCTACATCGTCGCTGGAAGCTGGCTGGCGGCGGCACTGGAATTACTGCAAACTTTATTCAGCAAAAAACCAGGCTTGAGAAATTGGAAAAGGGCTGGGGAATCAAAGGACTGTTGAGCGTTAGAGCAACTACTGATGAACTCAGTCTGCTTGATAAAAAACTTGCAGAAATGGATCGCGGCAAAATTAATGCTGGCCTCCATTACTTGTTTGAATATTTGTCTGACTATAACGATTCAATGGAAGGCGCCGTGCGCTTAGCCGTGTTTAAGGTTGCAGTCATTGACAACGGCATGAGTGATGACAAGGGCGCAAGCTTGTCTAAGAACGCAACCCTTAATTTTGATAAAAAGGGAGCAGTAGTTCCCAAACTTCAAACGTGGTTCTCGTTTATTAACCCTGGCATTCAAGGCGCGGTAACAGTCAAAAAAGTTTTGACAGGGCCAAAAGGAAAAGCAATCATTGCTTCAGGTATTGGGCTTGGCATTATGCAAGCCTTAGTATTGGCGGCTGCTGGCTTTGATGATGATGATCCACCGGAGTTTGTTAAAGCAAAAGCGTTTGTTGTTCCAACCGGTGGTGGTAAGTACTTTGTTATGTATCCGCCATACCCCCCAGGCTTTAGTATGCTGCCTGGAATTGGTCGTATGCTGACAGAAGCATTCATGATCAAAACAAAGATGATGAAGAGCAATGAAACCGCTTCCGACAAGATCTTTGATATTCTTCCAATGATGCTGGATTCTGTAAACCCACTGGGTATTGGCGCCTCTTGGCAGCAGATTATGCCAACCCCTGTAGATCCAATTGCAAACGTTTTAATGAATCAAGATGCGTTTGGCCGGCCAATTGCAAGGAAAGACCGCCCAGGCGAGGAGACCCCTGGCTATGAGCGTTCACGGGAAAGCGCAAGCGCCATCAGTAAAGGCATTGCTTATTTCCTTAACTGGTCATCCTCTCCGGCTGGAACATTGCATACAAAAGGAAAGATTAGCCCAACAGCAGACCAGCTGGACTACTTGGCTGAGCAGTACTTTGGTGGTGTATTCCGTGAAATGGTTAAAGCTGGTGAATCAGTTAGGGCTAAAGTCGCAGGTGAAGAGCAGCCAATGTATCGGGTTCCAGTTGCTGGTAAGTTCCTTGGCGAAACAAAAACTCCTGCCGCTATCTCGTCCAGGTTCTATGACAACCTAGAGAGAATGAATACGTTTGAGCATGAGATTAAACAGCGGGAAACAAACAAAGAGCCCACTGATAAATACATGAAGGCTAATCCAACCGCCTTTATGTGGAAAGAAGCTAACGCTGCCCAAAGGGACGTTAGCAAGCTCAACAAAGAGAAACGTCTTGCAATTGAGCGCAAGGCTTCTAAAGAAGAGATTAAGAAAATTGACGAAAGAAAGACCGAAAGGATGAAAGAGTTCAACGACAAAGTCAGAGCAACCCAATAATTCCTCGCTCAAACATAAGGCCGATTGTCTTGCGGTGTGCTTCCTCCCACATCTCAAGTCTTTCGGCCTTACTCATGCGGGCTCCCTGGTCAAGATCGGCATGGCAACTGTAACAGAGTGACGCTATTCTGTAGTCGTGGGATTTGAGGCCCCGCCCCTTTCCGTCACGCAGCTGGTTGCTGTGAGCGGCCACCACCGTACCGTCTTGGGTTTGACAGTGCTGGCAGGGCAGCTCACGCGCAGCGTCTAACAACTTACGATTCCTGTACATCACGTTTGCGGGGTTTCTTAATTGCCGCAATGCCTTCTTCCGGCCTGCGATGGGCCATGAATGCGTCAGCTATCCTAAAAGCTTTTTCGTGCGGATACTCATCTCCTTTGTTGCGAATCAATAGTGCAGCCATAGCAAACATTGCCGCCAAGTCGCGTAGGTTTTCTTCATGCTCAGTCATTAATGAATCTCCATGTTTCCACGCATTTCTTTCGTCACGCGCAAGGTTCGTATAACTGAGTCAATCACATAGCGCTCGTCATCCAGCTTGGTTTGGACTAAGAGGTCGCACATGGTTGCACAAAGCGCCATGATGGCGTTAAGAGGTTCTTTGCACTCTGTGTTGGCTATAGCCACATAAATGGCTTTTTGCATATTGTCAAATTCATCATCCATCACATCTCCATATCTTTAATTTTTTGGGATAGTAGGTCGTTAAGGTATTTACCCTTAACTGCGATGTGTTCAATTTCTTTTACATCATCAACCTGCCGGACGCAATCCTTCAACGCCTTGTTATAGCCGGCCTTGTAGGCATCATTACCATCAAGAATCATGCAGATAGCGTCACGCACCATTGCTGATGCCTTGCGCTGCGCCGCCAAGACCTTGATCTTGTCGTGATACTCTACAGGCAAATAGACGCTGTAGGGGATTAGTTTCTTCATTGTTTCCTCCATGCATCAAAGCTGGATCGTAGTTGGTTAAATAGGTGTCGCGCTTCCTCGTTGGTCTTTAGCTCCTTGCGGGATTCAATGTCCAAGTAAGAGATCAACCAAGCGGCACAAGCCTTTTCATTGGCCTCCATGAGCCATTCTTTCTTGTGCAGCCAGTCCCAAAACTCAGGGTCTCGGCAAAGTATTCCAGCCAGCTTAACAGCATGGTCGCCTGGAAACTCATTCTCGCGGTTCATCGGCTGCTCATCGTCACCCAGCCGTACCATGACCACCACATAACGCGATCCAACAAAGTCTCTCATCAGGTTATCTGGTAGATCATCAGGATGGACGGCCATCGTTAAAACGTAGCCGTCCTTTGACTGCTTGAGCCCAGTCTTTATACCCTCAAACTGGATTGGTTCGCTCAAGTTTCATCTCCAAGTACTTGATCACGCCTACGGACATGGTCAGCTGCTCCTCAAGTTTCTCAGCTTTTGCTTCAAGTTTTTGAACCTCGTTATCAAGCTTTATTTCATTCTTGATTGATAGTTGCAGCGCGCTATTCAAATTAACGCAAGTCTTTTCCCACTCTTTAACTGTGGTTGGTTTCTTTTTAGTCATCCCAAGGATCCTTTTGTTGTGTTGCTACAGGCTTGACGTAGGTGTTTACCTTCATCGAAACCATACGATTGTTGTTCTTGTCGCGCTTAACCCAGCCATCCAGCTTGATGGTGACAGTGTCTTCACCTTCGGCCTTGTCAATCATTTCCATGAGATAGGCTTTGTCAAACTTGATGTTCCCATTCATGTCAGGGGCGCGGTCATTGCGCTTGTTAATTGAGGTGAACAGCGCCCCAGTGTTTGTGTAATCGTCCATATCAGTCCTGTGTAAATTTCTTCTTGGTTTCAGTAAACAACTCTAATAGTTCCTCGTAGAAGGCGGGGTCTTCTGCTTTGGCTGCGTCATAGAGTTTGCGGTTGATTTGGAACATCTTGCGAACGTCCTCATCATTCTTTGCAAAGAAAAGCTTTAGTTTTGTAGCTTCAGTTAGCACTTTCTTGTAGGGCTCGCCTTCACCAGTAATGTGAATCGTCCAGCCTGGGTCTTTGTCAACGTACTGCGGTGGCAGCACATCGCCTTTAACGCGCTTGGGTGGCTCTACCTTTGGCTCTGCTTTGACTTCCTTGGCCGGCTCCTTTTGCGGGGATGCGTCAATTACATCATTCTCGACAATCTCCATCGCTGTCATCCACAGATAACGGCGCTGGTATGTCTCAACTGCACCAAGGTTCTGAATAGGGTGTGCGCCCTTCAGCTCAGCACCGGCCATCGGGCTGGTGATCACGATGCAAGTGCCATCGCTTATATCTGTAATGGTCAGGGTTGCGTAGGCTGCGTCATACGACACAACACCACACAGGCCCAGCTCATTAAAGATTAGTTGGATCTCGGGGATGAAGTCTCCAAGCTCAAAGTAATAGTAGCCAGCAAATTTGTTCTGCCCGCTCTTCTTTAACTTTGTGTGCAGAAGCTTTACCCGCGCTTCCATCAGTTTCTTATGTACCATGCTCTTCCTTTAAAAAAACCCAAGCCAAATGCCGGTTCCGTGGATCCATGCAATTGGGAAAATGATCGCGCCGGCAATGAGGAATCCCCACTTACCAGCCGTCAGACAAACAACAACGTGCGTCAACCATGATCCTATGATCCAGCCGAACAACGCAATTACAAACAAATCTTCCATGCTTACTCCTTTTTTAAATAGTCTTGGTACTGATTGCACCATTTACTCACAGAGCAAAAGTTAGCGCAGCGCGTCCGCTCACCCAGACGCACCTCTATCTCGTACTCTTTCCCATACTCAGCCATCTTGGCCTGAGCTTCCTCATTGGTGTCGCAGACATTGCGTGCCTTGACTCCACCAATCTTTTTAACCGCGTAGGTGGTCTGCTTCTCCCACATCTCATCAGGGGTGCAGTGCGGCAATTCGTCGCCGGTCTCAAAGTCGAACAGGGCGTTAGAGTGCATCTCAATGCGCTGCTCAATAAACTCCTGCTGCTTCTCAAAAGACCACAGCTGGACAGGGATGACCTTGACAGGGGCATCAGGGTAGGATGCCTTGATGGCGGCGTCACGGCGGCTCCAATCACGGATGATGGCTACGATCTCCAGCTTGCTGACATCGCTCTTCTTAACGTGGCGCACCAGCCATGCGTAGATGTTCAGCTGAAGCTCCCAGTCGATCTTCTCGTTCATTACGCTCCAGGCACCCACAGTCTTGTAGTCGTTCACTGTGATAGTTCCGTCCTCGTTGACGATCTGAAGGTCAATGGCGCCGGAAATAGACCAGCCATCGACTGTGGCGTGCAGCCGCTCCTCAACAAGGTGGTTCTCGTCGCTGCCATGCTCCAGCACGCCGTGAATGGCCGTGCCAAAGATAGACCAGACCATCTCGCTAACGTCTTGCTCAATCTCTTCAGAGTGCAGCTTACGCAGCTGGACGATGCGAGGGGAAGAGATCAGCTCTGTAGCAGAGATGTTGGACTTACCCTTAGAGTAAGTTGGCCGCTTCAAGACGTTCACAAACGTCTGCGGGAGGTTGTACTTGTTGGTGATGATCATGCTTTATCCTGTAGAATTAGGTGGTTGGGCCACACATTGTACCCATAGTATATCATGTCTTGCAACCCCCCTAGGAAAAATATTTATGGCGGTAACAACTACGCAGCGCAGCCTCAAGTACATGAGGGACAACGGCTTCTACGCAGAGGTGGTGGAGCGGTACAACTCGTTCACCAAGCGCAAGAACGACTTTGCCGGCTTCATTGACATCCTGTGCCTGGGCCAGGGGGCGGTGATCGGCGTCCAAACGACCAGCTGGGGCCACACATCAGACCGGCTGAAGAAGATCCTGGCTCACGAGAACCTGGACATCGTGCGTGATTCAGGGATAAAGATAGAGGTTCACGGCTGGCAAAAGAAAAATAATCGTTGGGAAGTCAAAATAATCCATGTAGAATGAAGACTTGCTTGTCTCCTTGACTCTTTTACAGAGTCTTTACCCCCCGGGCTTCTGGGGGGTTCTTTTCAACTGTATCGCTGATACAGTCTCCAAAAATATTTTTAAAAAAAGCTTGCGCTACCCAAAAATAGTGTATAGTTGTAACTGTTGTAGTCGCTCACAACAGATTGAAAGCCGTTACTCATGCATTGGCCCCTTTTTTTGGGGGAGCGACCCAGTGCAGTAGTAACGGCTTTTTTCGTTGGCGACCGCGACCGGACTCCATCCGTTAGCAAGTGGTTGTATCGCCAGCGTGGAAGAAAAGACAGAACCTCGGTGTGACCCGCACCTCCGAAGTAGCGTAAGCAAAAAGGAATAAACAAGGTTGTCAGTAATGACACATACCCTAGTCCGCTGGGAGATGATCGACAAGCCGGTGAGAACTGGCTTTATCGGGATTCCAGGGGAGGGCGGCTTGGCCGGCCGATAAGACTGCATAAAAACCAGTCATGGCACCTTGATAAAGAGTCGTTAGCCATCCAGCGCCCAAGTCCAGGGGAGGGAGGGTCAACGGGTAAGAGGGCTTAGGCATGATGATGCAACAGTTGACACGATGCTGATTCATGAGTTACATTTACAAACAGGAGAAAGCTATGAAATTGTTACAGTTGATGCAAGAGAAACTAAGAGAACCCACCCCGTTGGAGGTGGTAAGCAGAGAGCTCGCTGAGGCGCAGCTGGAGATGCTCCAGGCTGAAACCGCAGTGGATTACGCTGAGAGCATAGTCATGTACAACAAGGTAAGGATTGAACGCCTCAATGACCATATTGCCAAATTTTCAGGAGAAAAGAAATGAAGTGGAACATCTATAGCAGAGTTACAGTTCTTGAGCAGCAGTTAAAAGACTTGACGGACTTTAACCGCGATCACAGCCAATGGATTTTGCAGTTGAAGGAGGGGCTGAATAAGCTGGAAAACGCAAATCAGCTTTTAGTAAATTCAAATCAAGCCTTGATTCGCAAGCAGGAGAATTTTGCCGAAAGATTACAAAATCTGGAACATGAGGTTTACAAGCAATCACGCCAGCCAAAACCAGCCATTGCTGCCCCTGACCCCCGCTTGCCAGTTTTTCCCCAGGTTGAGGTTAATACTGAGGCAAACGAAAAACTGTTAAAGAAACGTCAGTATCAACGTGAGTGGAACGCAAGGAAAAAAGCCAAGAAAGAAGAAGAGCAAAAAATAAAGGCGCAGCGTGAAAAGAAAAACGCATACGCAAGAGCTTACTACGCACGCACCAAAGGAATAAAGAAATGAGACACCTGCGCGTACACGGCACTCCTGAGAAGTGGAGCGCCAAGCTAGTAGAGGAGTACGACATTGACGATAAGCACCACAAGCAAGCAATAACTAATCTGATAAACGATTTAGCATCACTAGCGGTGGTACGCAACTACTACATTGACCCCAATACCATGATGAAACTATACGACCAACACATGAGCTACCAAGCAGGAGAATTGAAATGAAAGATACACGAGAAATCGCCGAAGACTACACCGATTGGCTGGTCAAGACCGGCGGCTACGCCAAGGACATGACGCTGCGCGATTACTTTGCGGGGCTTGCATTGCAGGGATTCCTCGCAGATGGCATGGCCCCAAACTGTGAAGCATCAACTATTGCGAAATGCAGTTTTGTAGCAGCAGACGCAATGCTTGAGGAGCGCAGCAAATGATATTGACAACAAAAGGCGGGTGGACAAACCAAGACATTCGAGACATAGAGGACAACCTCCAGCCAGAGCGTTTTCAAATCACAGGCGTTTACGTGCGTGTGAAGTACAGGAGCGCAGACGATACAAGCGGATGGTACAAGCACCCACTGGAAGATCAACTCAAGGAGCGTACCAAATGACATTCCAAGAACAAGTTAAAGCACTACCCGAAGAAGAGCGGGTTAAATTCTTTCGCGCACTCATGGATGTGGTCAATGCAGGTGTTGAGGCAGGTGTGCCGCCAACCGAACTAGCAAAGATGTACGCAGACACATACACACATATTGAAGCAATGCTCAAGGAGAACGCCAAATGAACGAAGCAGACAAAAAATACATGGAGCGCAAGACGCAGAAGGACTGGGAGTACGACGAGCCCGAGCCCAGCGACTACGCCATGTTCGTAAAACAGATTAAAGGCTTGATCGTGTGGGTGATCTTTGTAGTGGGTGCGTCCATGCTTGTAGCGGCGGTGTTCAAATGAAAGTACGAATAAGACTACACCCAAAAGAATACTGGGTTATTGAGACCAAACGCTGGTATGAATTTGATTGGCAGTACGAAAATATGTTTTCTGGCGACAACGCTTATGAACGTGCAAAAGACTACGCAGTGCTATTGAAACACCCACAGGTGGAGGAAATCAAATGACTCACACACAATTTTTGACAATACTAGGGACTATTTGGATTGCCCCTTATGTACCCAAATGGTTAGCGCAATTCACGGGCGTTGCTTTTCTGTTTGTTTCTATTTGCATATCAGCGGGGTGGCTATGAACATCATTGAAATGTGGGAAGCACTAGCTGCTTACCAGCCCCAAGCCGATGCCGATGGACACGGCAAGTCGTGGGCAAGGATGTGCAGAGAAAAAAATACTGCTGCTGCTTATTCTGCTTATGCTGCTGCTGCTGCTGCTGGTCGTGCTGCTGGTCGTGCTGCTGCTGATGCTGCTTATGGTGCTGCTGTTGCTGCTGATGCTGCTGCTTATGCTAAAAATCGGGCGAAAGAAACTATTGACATGATAGGAGTAACAGAATGAACATCATCGAACTAGCAAAACAAGCGGGATTTGCAGACTCTGCTGGAGTTGTTCACGCCGCTTATCAACTTGAAGCCTTTGCCGCCTTGGTAGCAACGCATGAGCGTGATGCCATTATGAAGTCAATAGAAGAACTGCGCCCAGTAGAGGACAACCCCCTACTGAAAAATAAACCCGCTGCTTTTTGGATTGAAAATTTTAGGCAGATCGTTTACACAAGAGGTGAAGCATGAAACTCAAAGACGAACTAGCACAACACCGCTTAGCCATCATGCGCTTGCGCGTCCGTGGTGTGAACACAAAGCCTCAGAATCATCTGCAACACCAGTTGCAAGTGATGCAAGAGTTAGCAACTACCGTTGTCCAGCAACGTGATGATCTTGTACGGACACTGGACAAGGCTGAGTCCCACATCGAATTTTTGGAAAACGAAATCAAAGCAAGAGGTGAAGCATGACAGGCTACGAATCAAAACGCGCAGCAGCGCGGGACAAGCTGGAAGATGACGATACGCAGGTATACCAAACAGAGTTGACCAAACTGCTTATGGAAGGCTATGACAGGGGTGTAGCAGACGCACTGGAAGAAACTAAAAAAGCCTTGGCACATCCAGCGCAGGAGCATGTCGCGGTGCAACACCACGACGATACGCTGACGATTGCATACCAAAGTGGTTTCTACGACGGAAAGAAAGCAGCACAGCGCCCTTGGGTTGGGCTGACGGATGACCACATCACAGAAGTCATTGACTCAATGCCGCAAGGAATTAATGGGTGGATGAGTGACTGGGATTTGTACGAATATGCCAATGCCCTTTTAGCCAGAACAAAGGAGAAGAACAATGCCATGCTATGACCACAGAAGCAGTCCCGACTATGTTCGCCAAGAAGTGCAGGCCGAGATGCAGGGGCGCGTTGACCAACTTGCAAACTGGTTGTGTCTAACGCTGGGTACATTGGAGCAGCTTGGGTTCCACGCAAAAGACCCTGAGTTGCATAGGTGGTGGGAAGAACACAAGGCGTGGGACGCCGCACGAAAGGAGAACGCAAATGGGTGAACGACTAATACCAAAGCTGGACAGACTTGGCGCGGAGGCTGGCATCAAGCAGATGACGCCCGAGATATATAACTTTGCCCTGCTGGTGCGTGCTGATGTGGTAGCGCAGTGGCCTGAGCGTCCCATTGATTTTGGGCCACAACCGGACATGCACTACGGCATGAACCAAGACGATTGGAAAGACATAGTTGCCGCCATATCCAAGGCGCGTGATAGCAGAGGCATATACCTAGGATGCCGCCCTGCTGATGTGTTCCAAGACGGGTTTCTTGCAATGGGATTATTTAAACCAAAGGAAACAAAATGAAAATTGAAGTAATAAAAGACTACGCCCTGCCTTGTATGCAAGCGGAACACGCACTCAAGGAAGCACACCAATGTATGCTGAGTAATCATTACGATGATGCAATTTATGAATGCACTGTTGCGCTAACGTACATTGCCAACATGATCGAAGCTATCAAGCACGCAAAGGATAAAGCTTGAACACACCTCCACAAGATAGGATTAGGTGTTTACTCCGCAGGTATCCTGATGGCTTAACGCTGTTGGAAATATCCCAGCACTTAAACATGAACTATACCAATGCGGGGCGCAGCCTCATCAAAATGCCGGACGCTTACATTGATAGGTGGGCTCCAAAAGTAGGCAAGGGGCCGGGAAAATGGAGCGCGGTATATTGTGTGGTTACCCCACCAGAGGACTGTCCCAAGCCAGAATAAGAGAGTAAATGATGGATCAACCAAATTTCGCAGCCTGGAGTTTAGAAAACTTGGCAAAGTTTGCAAGCGAAGCGTATAGCCGGATGCAAACACAACAGGAAGTCATCATGCAGCTGCAAGGTGACTTCAAAGACGCAATGGTGGAAATCCGCCGCTTAATTAAGGAAAAAAATGACTGAGAAAATCCTGCTGACAAAGATCCGCCTAGATGGCGGAACACAACCACGCAAAGAGTTGGACGATAGCCTAGTCCAGCACTACACAGAAGCAATGCTTGAGGGCAAAGAATTTCCACCAGTAGACCTGCACTTTGACGGCAAGAACTACTGGCTCTCCGATGGATTCCACCGCTGGCACGCACACAAACGCGCTGGATACAAAGATGTCAACGCTATAGTCCAGCAAGGCACCAAACGTGATGCATTTATCGCAAGCCTTGCAGCTAATGCTGAACACGGCAAGCCACGCAGCGCAGAAGAGGCCCGCAATGTAGTCCGGCTGGCTCTTGAAGACATAGAGCTAGGTGAGTTGTCGGACTCTCAAATCGGAGATGTGTGCAAGGTGAGCAAAGCTACAGTTGGTCGCGTTCGCAAAGCTTTGGGTCTTGAGAAGTCCAGCACTGTTGGCAAGGATGGCAAACGCAGGGACACAACAAACATTGGTCGTAAAGTAGCGCCCGTTCAAGAGTTTGAAGAAGAAGATAAGTTTGAAGAAATCAAGAAAGAATTTTCTGTAATTTCTGATGAAAACACCAAGCTCAAAGATCTTCTTGCAGTAAGATCGCTGCCTGTTTCCAAGGAGGCCCAGGCCGAGGTTCAAGAGACCATTGAATCGCTGCGTGAGCAAGTGCGGGAACTGGAAGCACAGCTTGCCTCTGTAACTCAAAGCCGTGATGAATTCATGTCTAAGAATTCAGAGATGATCAAGCAGATTAATTACTGGAAACGCAGAGCAGATAAAGCTGCGTAAACACCGAAGCTGGGCGGTTTCCCAGCAGGAGCAAGCATGATAAATCTAAGGCCACATCAGGCGGATGTGGTGGAGAAACTCGCGCAGGGTTTTTCCCAACACCGCTGCCAACTCTTGTACGCACCTACAGGGTTTGGCAAAACAGAAGTAGCGATGCACATCATGGTCGAAGAGGCCAAGAAGGGCATCAAAGTAGCGATGGTCTTGGATAGGATTGTGTTGGTCAACCAAACCAGCACGCGCCTATCTAAGTACGGCATCGGTCACGGCGTGATGCAGTCGGGGCATTGGCGATACCGGCCCCACGAGCGCATACAAGTGTGCAGCGCGCAAACCCTGGAGCGTAGGTCTGACTTCCCTGATGTCGGCCTTCTCATCATTGATGAGTGCCATGTCCAGCGCAAGCAAGTAATCAAATTCATTCAAGACAACCCCGATATCAAGGTGATAGGGTTGACTGCCACGCCCTTCACGGCGGGGCTGGGTGATACCTACACCCACGTAGTAGGCGCCAAACCTACCGGTGATTTGATTGAAGAGAAGTGGCTAGTCCCGCTGAAAGTGTTTATCGCCAAAGAAATCGACATGACCGGCGCCAAGAAAGTGGCCGGCGAGTGGTCTCAGGATGAAGTGTCCGAGCGGGGCATGAAGATTACCGGCGATATAGTTGACGAGTGGATTAACAAGACTAATGAGCTATTCGGCGGGCCAAAAAAGACTGTGGTCTTTGCCTCCGGTGTGGAGCATGGTCGAGACCTGGTTCGCCAGTTCAACTCACGCGGTTATAACTTTGTGTCTATCAGCTACAAAGAAGAGGATGACTTCAAGCGCGAGACTATTGAAGACTTCAGCCGGCCTGATACCAAGATCACCGGCCTGATAGCCACCGATATCCTGACGCGAGGGTTTGATGTGCCTGACGTTTTGATAGGCGTATCTGCCCGCCCGTTTTCCAAGTCGTTCTCTAGCCATGTCCAGCAGATGGGCCGCATCATGCGCCCCTGCGAGGGCAAGACGCACGGCGTGTGGCTGGATCATTCGGGCAACTATCTCAGGTTCAGAAAGGATTGGGATAACCTGTTCTCCGAGGGCGTGACTGATCTGAAGGACAAGAGCGAATCGGCCAAGAAAGAGCCCACCGAGAAGGTCAAGAAAGAAGCCAAGTGCGGCAAGTGCGGCGCGTTGTGGATATGGCCTGACCGAATCTGTGGCGAGTGCGGCTGGACGCGCCCATCAAAAGAAGTGCAGAACGTTCCAGGCCGCATGATTGAGCTGGACACAAACCAAAAGGGATTTGTGAATGCCAACCAAACCTTTTACTCCGAGGTGCTCTACTACAGTCGGATGCGGGGCTACAAGGATGGATGGGCAGCGCACAAGTACAAAGAGAAGTTTGGCGCATTTCCTAGGGGCCTGGACACGGTCATCAAGACGCCCAGCTACAAGACACTGGATTGGATTAAGAGCCGTAACATTGCATGGGCGAGAGGTAAAGCATGACGTTTGAAGAATTCGCCCGCGACAATGGGTTATTGATTGACCGATTGACGCTGGGTAAGTGGATGCGGGTTGGTACAGTTGACCGGCCAGCAAAGCGCAATGGCGCGTATATCTTTGATGGGCATAAGGGCGCGGTGATTAACTTTGCCATGCACGATAAGCACATTCTCTACCGGTCTGACGAGCCTTACATCCCTGATCCGATGGAGGGAATCAGGCGCCAGCTGGCCGACAAAGAGCGACTGGAACGACAAGCCGATGCAGCAAAGCGGGCGGCATTCATCTGTAACAGCGTTACAGTTGAGCAGCACCCCTACATGATCCGCAAGGGATTTTCTGACAAAGTGAAGGTGTGGCACAGGCAAATTGCAGTCCCAATGCGCATCGATGGGCATCTTGTTGGCTGCCAGCTGATCCAAGAGGATGGTCAAAAGAGATTCTTAGCCGGCCAGCGAACGAAAGGCGCCAGCCTGACGATTGACAACAAGGGGCCGAATATCCTAGTCGAGGGGCTGGCTACTGGTATGTCGGTGCGTCGAGCGCTAAAGCAGCTGCGCCAGCGGTACACAATCCACGTTTGCTTTTCAGCTGGGAACATGATAGAAGTCGGGAGCCGGATACAGTCCCCTTTCGTTGTCGCCGATAACGATCCAGTAGGTCTTGGAGCTGCCAAAAAAATAGCCCCGCGCTACTGGGTAGGCGAGGCTGGAGAGGATTTCAACGATTTCGAGCAGAGGGTAGGGACAGAGGCCGCAGCCGAGTCCCTGCGCCCTTTCTTCTAAGCGGCCTGTTTGCCGGTGTCGTAGCCCCTATGGTATGTCCATATCTCTAGGGGCGTCATGTAGTCGTTTTGCTCGTCTTGGCCGGTGCGTGCATGGTAGTAACCCATCGCGAATGCTTCCATTTGGCTATGAGTGAATGTAACTTTCATTTGTCGTCCCCTTCTAATGCTTCCACGGACTCAATTATGTTGTCGAGATGTTCCCCAATGGTCACACCTTCACCCATACCCAAACCCATATGCTCGTCTTTGGTTTGCTGCGTGAGCGTGTACCGCAAATCGTATAGGTCGAAAAGGATAATTTGTATCTGTTCTTGTGTCATTTGATGGTTCCTAAAAATTCTTCAAATTGCTCCAGCACTTGCGCCCTGCTGCCCTTGAATCCCAGCTCTTGCTTGATGATTGCGTAGCAGCTGCGCCCTTTGCTGATCTTTAGCCCGCGTAGCTCCAACCGGAGCCCAGCGCGCAACGTCAAGAGCCGGTATAGCTCTATTTGGTTTGGTTCTGTGATTACCATTCGTCCCCCTCAATTGGTTCGTCTATGTCGGATTGGTCGTAGTACTCGAATATGGATGGGTCAAAGCGGGCCATTACTTGGTCGTAGCACTTGTCGCATACCCTGGCAAGGGGAATCCCCCTGCCATCGCTTTCCCACCAGCTATCGGCTATTGTGTGGTCGCATCGCATTAGAATTTCTCCCAGCGTAGGCCAATGACTGAAGGAAAGAATTCCAGCGTCACGGCGTCTTTTGCCACTTTTACCCAAACCCTGCCGGTGCTGGCTGGGTGCTGGGGCGGTCGCCCGCCCACCAGCTCGAAACTTTCCAGCCGGTTAGTGATGTAAATGTGGCCGATTTTGGCGGGGTTGCCATCGGTGCGCATTAGTTTGTAATCGTCTTGAATGATCATGATGGTTTTACCAGCTGGATTGATAAAAATATGACCAGTTGTAATCACGCGGCGCAGCCAGTAACTCGTTCAGCGCGTCGATTGTGTACTGTAGGTCTTCTATGTAGCCCTCGTCGTAATCGGTGGATCCAAAAAAGAACCCTTTAGCGGTAGGTAGGGCCTCGGCGCCCAGCTTCGGATCGTCTATAACCCGCTGGCATTCGTCGCGCAGCTCTTCCAGCTGATTGGCGGTTACCTCGTACTGCGCGCAGTTATCGGCGCCCCCTTGCACGTTTTCCACAAACCAATTGTGAATCGCGTTAGCCTTGCGCCAGTAAGCGGCGCGATACTCAATTGCGGACACTTTGAGGCCCTTTGCGCCCGCTATCGGCACCTCAGACAGTCCCTTTTGGTCGGCGTCTTCCGCATCCCATGCGTTAACGTGCTTGCGCGCGGTCAGATACATATCTAATCCCATAATCTAGCTCCTTGTTAAGGGCAATAGCGCCCCCCAAACCCTGCGCGCAGGGCTTGAAGGGATCACTGCCTCAAAAGCGCTTTTGCGTCCCTTATGGCGTCAATCAGTAGCTCGGCAATGGCGTCATCGGGTATATGCTTTATGTTTAAGCTTGCCCAATACGTCACCCTTTGGAGGGCGTCCCTTAATTGCTCGGTGGTCGGTGTGGATGTTTGCATTTTTTAGCCTTTTGCGTTGGTTTGGAATTCTTGCCGGCCTCGTTGGATCAGCTGGCGGGCGTGCGCCTGGTCTTCGGGAGCTTCGGCGGTGATCATGTTTTGCAGCTGCTGGGCGCGCTTGATTCGGTTTGCGGGTACGCTGATTCGCTCGTAGCGGTAACCCTCTTCGATGTAGTGGGCTTCGGGGTGGATCATGTGCGGCGCGCCTCTGAATATGCGTTCCTGTAGAGGGTTTCCGCCCGCTGGCGGTCTTCGGCGCGCTCTAGATTGCGCATACCCTGGAAGTAGCGGGCCCAATGCTGGGCGCGTGCCTCGTCGCGCTGGTTGCGGGCTTCGGCGCCTTTGCGTCCGGCTTCGGTGTAGTTTGCTTCGGGGTTTAACATGGTTAGCCTTTCAAAATAGGTATTACTTTGCGCGCCAGCTGGTCGGTGCGCTTTGCTCGGGTTCCGTGGGCTCGGAATCCAACGATAAAATCGCGGTCGGCGCGTGCGCACCATGCGTCCCAATTGCCGCAGTTCTCGCACGTCGATTCGTCGCGGGTTTGGGATTCGCAAACCACAATGCGGCGCCCCTCGGGCGTGTAAGACAGTTTGGGGGTATCGCTGGGGACAATACAAACCACAGGCAAACCCTGCCCGCTGAGCTGGTCGGCGTGGCCGGCATCATCGGCGCTTAGGTTAATGGTAAAGCCCCATGCGGTCGCGTGGCGCGCCCAATTAATAGCCTGGGCGCTGTGCTTGTGGGTATAGGTAAACCCTCGGCGGCCGATATTCGCGGCCACTATTTGCCCCAGCTCGTAGGCGTCGACGTTTTCCCCAATGCCCGGGAGGTCGCCAGCGACATTCATTCGCCAAAGCTGGCGCGGCGGCAGGCTTCGGATATGGCCGGCCAGCTGGTCGATGGGCACGCCGCGCGCGGGTACTTTATCCCACTGCATACGGGTGAAATAGTCTTCACCATAGCAATCGGCGCCATAATGCGCGCAGCTGGGCGGGCAAGTGGCGCGCAGGCTATAGGTTTGGGGGATCGGGCCGGTTTTGCGGTTTGCGCTCGCGCGAATGAATGTGTAGCTCATAGCGTCACCCTTTGGGCTAGTGCGTTGGAGATAATGCCATCGCGCGCCAGCTGGTCGACGTAATCAGCGAAACTCATGCGGGCGTCAATGTGGTGAATCAGCTCGCCGGTTTTATCGCTCGCGCTCCAGGCGTAGCGGTGGCGGCGGCGAATTAGGGTGGGATGCGCGGCCCAAAAAGCGGCGCGAATTTCTTTTTGTGTGGTCATAATTTAAGCTCCAAAGTAAAACAAGTAAAAAACGGCGCCCCAGACAATGGCGCAAATAACGGCGCCAACTAGATCACTGATACAGTTGCGGCGGGGGATCTGATAGTGCTGTCTCATATCGTGCAGCATCCGCAGCAAGGGGCATCCTCGCAGCGTCCGGCTTTGTTCCGGTAGTACTGGCGCCCCATGCCAAAATCGATAACATGGCTAACATAATCGTCGCGGATATAGTCGCCGGCCGCGTTCTCGCGTCCCTCGAATCCGTCGAAATTTAAAAGGCTGGCCGTTCGTTTGACAGTGTCGTACACGATAGTTTGCCCGCGTTGTATGCGCTGGCCGGTGCGGCTGCACGTTCCGGAGAATTTCGCGGTCATGGTCTTAAGCATTGGAAAGCCCTTTCAGTGTTGCTAGTTGCTGGCCGATACCCTGGCCGCGTAAGGGGTAGGAAACGTTAGGAAAACCCGCTAGGGCTTTGGCGTAGTGTTTACCGGCCAGCACAACGATAGTGCGGTCTCGGTGCTGCATCAGCTCTGCGGCGGTTGTGATTTCCCATATAAGGCGCCCGCGTTTATCGAGCTTTGAGAGTGCGCAGTTATAGGGCTCAATGATGGCATCGGGAGATATGGCGCCATACAGGCCGCTGAGTATCAGTACATCAGCACCAGCGCGGCCGGCTGCGGCCATTGCAAGCTTGAAAGCTTGGCCGGTGTAGAGCTGGGCAGCTGGCGCGGCGTGATCAAGCTTCGCAGCACTACAGGCAATCAGATAGAGGGGTTTCACAGTAAGAGCTCCTAAGTAAGCGGGTTAATAAAACAGACGAGTAGTTATGCTCTCATGTGCTATATACCCTGTCAAGGGGTTTTATACGGTATCAATTTATAGAATTGACTTCTACGGGCGGTCACAATCTAGCCTGGTTGGTCTAATGCGTAGGCATCGCGGTCTAATTTGTAAACGTGCGGTCTATTGTGTGGGCTTAGCGGTTGTGATACAGTCGGGCCGTTCTTAATTTATACTGCACAGTCACAAAGTAAACGGGCGGTTCAGACAATGGCAAACCAACAAACTCAAAAGCTCACGCGCGCGCAGATCAAGCAAGGGCTAGACACTATCCCGATTGAATCATTGCTAAGTAGTGGCACAGGCAAAAAGCCCGCATTAACTGCGAAACAGAAAAGCTTTGCCCATGCAGTAGCACTAGGGGCCAGTAAGGCACAAGCGTACAGGGATAACTACAAGGTAGACGCTACACCAGCCACGCTACATACTGCGCCGTATGAGCTGGCCGCAAACCCTGCCGTGTCGCGGGAGATAGAGGCGTACAAGCTGGCGATAGAGGCTGAGAAACACCGAACACCGGCTCAGCTGAAGGCTCTGCTCGTGCAGCAGCTGGTGCAGCACTCCCTCGATGATGACTTTCCCCCAGCGTCCCGCGTCCAATGCTTGAAGCTACTGGGCTCCCTCTTCGAGGTAGGCGCCTTCGTAGAGCGCAAAGAGATAACCACAGTCAATCGATCCGACGATATCCGCGCCCGCCTATTGTCCAGGCTGCAGGCCGTTACAGTTGACGCCAACATAGTGGCCGATGATGCCTTAGACCTACTGGCAGAGATCAAGGGCGCCCAGGCTCCAGCTGCAGCCAGCGATCCCCAGCCCATCGACGATCCAGCCCCCAGCGACCCCACCGGAGAGGGGGCCCCGCTTTTGGGCCAGCCGCGCACAGGGGAGTCATTACATACTATTCCACTCAAACAATCTCATCAAAAATCAGACCCCCCCTTTGAGTCCATGTAAAAAAGGGTGGGGGGTATATATTTTTTTCAACTTGATCATTGATACAGTTGAACTAGATCAGTGATACAGTTATGAAGCACCCTACCAGCCCCTACCTTGTTAAGAAGAAGGAATATCAAATGACTGAGAAACAGAGGACTGTCTTCCTAGTGATAGATGAGTACTGGAAGAACTTTGGGTATGGGCCGTCGATAGACGATATCATGTACCAGACGGGGGATAAGGGGCGCGGGAATGTTCATCGGATTGTGAAGAAGTTGTGTGATCTTGGGATATGTAAAAGGATGAGCAGGAGCGCCCGCAGTGTCCGGCCTAGTTATTTGTCGATGCGCAACATATGAATATTGACGCCATAAGTAAAGCGATAGCCCTTCTGCCCTCGAATGAGCAGGAGGCTTTCTTTGACGAGCTAGATGAGTACCGGTCAAGTTTGGTACGAGAGGAAGCCCAGGTAGATTTTTTAAAATTTGTTCATTCAATGTGGCCGGGGTTTATTAATGGCCGGCACCATAAAGTGATGGCGCGCAAGTTTGAGGACGTTGTGAACGGGAAAATCAAACGCCTGATCATCAATATGCCACCCCGCCATACCAAGTCTGAGTTTGCAAGTTATATGCTACCGGCCTGGTTTCTAGGTAAATACCCTGATAAGAAGATTATCCAGACATCTAATACGGCTGACCTTGCGGTGGGGTTTGGACGTAAGGTAAGGAACCTTGTTGGCAGTGAGCAGTACTCCAAGATCTTCCCTAACGTAAGTTTAAGGCAAGACAGTAAAGCCGCCGGACGTTGGTCTACTAATAAGGATGGGGAATATTTCGCTATCGGAGTCGGAGGAACTGTAACCGGTAAAGGTGCGGATCTACTGATTATTGACGACCCTCACTCAGAGCAAGAAGCCGCCCTGGCCGCCGGAGATCCTTCTGTCTTTGACAAAGTCTACGAGTGGTACACATCTGGCCCACGACAACGTCTACAGCCTGGAGGGACTATTGTTGTAGTTATGACCCGCTGGGCCAAAAGAGACCTGACCGGAAGAATCCTTCAGTCCTCTATTGATAAAGAAGGAAACGACGACTGGGAGGTGATCGACTTCCCTGCGATCCTTCCTAGTGATAAACCCCTATGGCCTGAGTTTTGGAAGCTAGAGGAGCTGGAGGCTTTAAGGTCAGAACTACCCGCCTCAAAATGGAACGCCCAGTATCAGCAAAGCCCGACCTCTGAGGAGGGGGCTATTGTTAAACGGGAGTGGTGGAAGGAATGGAAAGAGGATAAACCCCCCCGGTGTGAATTTATTATCCAAAGCTGGGATACCGCATTTTTAAAATCGGAACGGGCTGACTATTCTGCCTGCACGACCTGGGGGGTGTTTTATTTAAATGAGAACGAGAACGACGCCCACATCATTTTGCTCGACGCTTTTAAACGCCGGATGGAGTTCCCTGAGCTAAAGGAGAAAGCCTTTAACCATTACAAGGAATGGGAGCCAGATGCTTTTATTGTCGAGGCCAAAGCTTCGGGAGCCCCGTTGATCTTTGAATTAAGAGCGATGGGGATCCCCGTCCAGGAGTTTACGCCGAGCAGGGGTAATGATAAGATGGTGAGGATTAACTCTGTATCTGATCTGTTTGCTAGTGGAAAAGTATGGGCTCCCTCTACCCGCTGGGCTGACGAGCTAATGGAAGAGATGGCCGCTTTCCCTAACTCAGACCATGATGACTTGGTTGACTCCGCCACCCAAGCATTAATCAGGTTCAGAAAAGGCGGCTTTATACGCCTACAAACGGACGAGCAAGATGAGATTCGTTCGTTTAGGCGCAAGGTATCTTATTACTAAGGATTAGTATGTCCATTGAAAAGTCACTATACGCCGCCCCTATGGGTCTTGAATCTTTAGCCCCTGACCAAGAGGACGCGATTGAAATTGAGATTGTAGATCCTGAGTCAGTAACTATTAACGTAGGCGACACTGAGATCAAGATAGGTAGTGTTGAAGATGACTTTGATGCCAACCTGGTTGAGAGCCTGCCTGACGATGTAGTCACAGGTATTGTTTCTGACCTGATGGCTGACTTTGACGATGACGTTAACTCACGCAAAGACTGGATGCAGACCTACACTGATGGTCTTGAACTTCTAGGAATGAAGATTGAAGAACGCGCTGACCCCTGGATTGGGGCGTGCGGGGTTTACCATCCTCTCCTGTCTGAGGCTGTTGTTAAGTTCCAGGCAGAGGTCATGATGAGCACCTTCCCGGCAGCAGGCCCGGTGAAGACCCAGATCATCGGCAAAGAAACCCCTGAAAAGAAACAAGCCGCCACCCGGGTTGCTGATGACATGAACTATCAGCTGACGGATGTCATGACTGAGTTCCGTCCTGAGCATGAGCGTATGTTGTGGGGTCTAGGTCTTTCCGGTAATGCCTTTAAGAAGGTCTACTTTGACCCCAGCCTTGACCGCCAGACCTCTATTTTTGTTCCGGCTGAAGATTTGGTTGTGCCTTACGGAGCTTCTGACCTTCAAACCTCTCCGCGTATTACCCATGTGATGCGTAAGACGGAAAATGAACTAAGAAAATTACAAGTAGCTGGGTTTTATGCTGACATTGACTTGGGTGAGCCAAGCAATACCCTTGATGAAGTAGAGAAAAAGATTGCCGAGAAGATGGGATTTCGCGCCCAAACGGATGATCGCTACAAAATCTTGGAAATGAACGTGTATTTAGACCTTGAAGGGTACGAACACACCGACAAACACGGCGAACCTACAGGAATTGCGCTCCCTTATATAGTTACGATTGAAAAAGGTAGCATGAAGTGCCTTGCAATCCGCCGTAACTGGGAAAAAGACGATGATCTGAACACAAAACGCCAGCATTACGTCCACTATGGCTACGTTCCTGGCTTTGGTTTCTACTGTTTTGGCCTGATTCACCTTGTTGGCGCGTTTGCCAAGTCTGGAACATCCATTCTTCGCCAATTGGTGGACGCCGGAACCCTTGCTAACCTGCCTGGAGGTTTTAAAACCCGTGGTCTGCGTGTAAAGGGTGACGATACACCCATCGGCCCAGCAGAATGGCGCGATGTTGACGTACCTAGCGGGACTATTGCTGAAAACATCATGGCTCTTCCTTACAAGGAACCTAGTCAGGTGCTGGCACTGTTGCTGGACAAGATCGTAGAAGAAGGACGTAAGTTTGCTTCTGCTGCCGACATCCAAGTAGCCGATATGTCCGCCAATTCTCCCGTTGGTACAACCCTGGCTATCCTTGAGCGCACCCTGAAAGTAATGACTGCCGTTCAGGCGCGCATTCACTACTCGTTTAAGCAGGAGCTGGGGCTTCTTCGCGACATCATCCGCGACTTTACCCCGCCCGACTATAACTATGATCCAGTTGAAGGCTCACCCAAAGCTAAACAGTCCGACTATGACCTTGTTACAGTTATTCCGGTCTCTGACCCCAACGCGGCGACGATGGCTCAGAAGATTGTGCAGTATCAGGCCGTCATTCAATTATCCAACGGCGCTCCGCAGATTTATGACCTACCACAGCTCCACCGCCAGATGCTAGATGTGCTGGGTATTAAGAATGCAGAAAAGCTTGTCCCGCTACCTGATGATGAAAAGCCAATTGATCCAGTAAGCGAGAACATGAACGCGCTCAAGGGTAAGCCAATGAAAGCGTTTATTACTCAAGATCAGCAAGCTCACATTGCGACCCACCAGATGTTCATGCAAGATCCTATGATCATGAAGACCATCGGCCAGAACCCGCAGGCTAACGCAATCATGGCTGCACTCCAGGCACATATCGCTGAACATCTTGGCTTCTACTACCGCACCTTGGTTGAGAAACAGATGGGCGTACCTCTTCCTCCCCCGGATGAGCCGCTGCCAGACGATGTTGAAGTTCAACTGTCTCGGCTTATTGCTCAGGCCAGCGCACAGGTCATGCAAACCAATATGGCTCAGGCCCAACAGGCCCAGGCTCAGCAACTGGCTCAAGATCCGCTTATCCAAATGCAACAGCAAGAGTTACAGATCAAGGGTGCAGATCAGCAACGCAAAGCTCAAAAAGATCAAGTGGATGCGCAGCTAAAAGCCAGCCAGCAACAGATTGAACGCGAGCGTATCCAGAGCCAAAAGGATATAGATATGTTGCGCCTACAGGCTGATGCAACTAAATCCAAAGAAGAGCTGGATGCTCACAATGATTTAGAGCGCCAGCGCATATTAACCAACCTAGTTGGACACACTAAATGAACGACAAATATTTACAACTTCTAATGTCAAAGATAGAAGACAAAGTATCCCAACTCCAAGTAGCCCTGGCGGATGGCAACGCCAACGATTATTCGGAGTACAAGAAGATGTGTGGTGAGGTTAAAGGTCTGCTCACTGCGCGTCTATTTATCTCAGACCTACAGGAAAGACTCAAAACTAATGACGATGACTAACTTGGATATCGTAAACGCTGTGGATTTATCTAACATACTTGATAAGTCTGCGGAACAAAAAGCCAAACTGCTACCAAAGCCGTCTGGTTACCGCATATTGTGCGCAATTCCAGAAGTGGAAAAAGAATACGACAGTGACCTTGGACTTATTAAGTCTGATGAAACTATTCGTAACGAGGAGTTACTGACAACGGTCTTGTTCGTAGTGGACTTAGGCCCGGATTGCTATAAGGATGAAACCAGGTTCCCATCTGGCCCTTACTGCAAGATTGGTGACTTTATTTTAGTTAGACCCCATGCAGGAACCCGACTAGTAATCCACGGCAAAGAGTTTCGTGTAATTAACGATGACTCCGTTGAGGGTGTAGTTGAAGATCCACGCGGTATCCGCCGCAAATAAGGAGCGAATATGGATGAATTTAAATTTCCTGATGAACAGGAAGAAGAAAAGATTATTGTTGAGGTAGAGGATAGTACGCCTGAACAAGATCGCAATAAACCCCCTTTGCCTGAGAAAATCAGAGAAGAGCTTTATAGCGACGAGCTTGAAGATTACTCTACAAAGGTAAAGAAGAAGCTTGTTCAAATGAAGAAGCTGGCGCACGATGAGCGCCGTGAGAAAGAAGCGGCTTTGCGTGAGCAAAACGAGACTGTTGAGTTTGCTAAACGACTGATGGAAGAGAACAAAAAGCTCAAATCCACCCTGTCAAATAGCGAGAAAAACGTCCTTACTTCAGTCACCAGAGCAGTGGAAATGGAGATGGAAGCGGCCAAAAAAGCCTATCGGGAAGCCTATGATTCAGGCGATACCGACAAGGTAATGGAGGCCCAGGAACGTCTTACAGCCGCAACACTTAAGGCTGATAAGGTCAAAAACTTCCGTCCAGCCCCTGCCGAACGTGAACAAAATGTGGTACAAACGCCTCAACCACGGATCGAAAGACCTCGTGAGGATCCATCAGCGGTAGCCTGGCAACAGGATAATCCCTGGTTTGGGGATGATGAAGAGATGACAAGTCTGGCTTTAGGGCTTCACACTAAGCTCCAGCGCGAGGGTGTTAGAGTTTCATCACAAGAGTACTATGATAGGATCAATAGAACAATCCGACAGCGGTTCCCAGAGAAATTTGGAGAAGCAGAGGAACAAGATGACCGGCCTAGCCGGAGAAGCTCGGTGGTAGCACCGGCTACAAGGACTACGTCCTCAAAACGGGTTAAGTTAACCACTGGTGAACTCAATCTGGCAAAGAAATTTAACCTAACTCCAGAGCAATTTGCTGTGGAGAAAATCAAATTGGAGGCCTAAAAATGGCTGAAAACAGAAAACCGCGTGAGCTTGAGGATCGTTTGATGGCTGAGCGCCCTAAGCAGTGGGCTCCGGCAGAATTACTTCCTGAACCAGACAAGCAGCCCGGGTACAAATATCGTTGGGTGCGTGTTTCAACTTTGAATACAGCTGACCCCCGTAATCTCTCGGCCAAACTCCGTGAGCATTGGGAGCCAGTTACAGTTGATGAACAACCCAAATTCCGACTGTTAGCCGACCCCAATAGTCGCTTTAAAGAGAATATTGAGATTGGCGGGTTATTGCTTTGCAAGACTCCTGAAGAGTTTGTTGAACAACGTAATGCTTACTTTAATCGACATACAGTAGCTCAGATGGAAGCTGTAGACAATACCCTTATGCGTCAAAGCGATGCGCGGATGCCGCTCTTTAAAGAGAGCAAGTCTTCGAGTAGCTTTGGAAAAGGTATTTAATTTTTAGGAGTCCTTTATGGCTTATCCGGTTATTAGCGCCCCTTACGGGCTAAAGCCGATCAACTTGATCGGAGGTCAGGTATTTGCGGGTTCTACCCGTGATTATCCGATCACTAACGGTTACAGCACAGCAATTTTCTACGGTGATTATGTAGGATTGTCTCGTGGTGAAATCGTGCGTTTGTCTGTGTCTACTGGCACGGCTGGCAATCAAACAGGTATCTTTTTGGGATGCCGCTACACCAACCCTGTCACTAAACAGTTGACTTTCTCGCAATACTGGCCCGCATCTACTGCGGCTGGTGATGCAGTAGCTATTGTTGCTGACGATCCTGACCAAGTGTTCAAGGGTGTTGTTTGTTCTGCTACTACCGCTGTTGCTTCTGGCGCCCGTGCAATG
>Ga0209190_1000086_pt1 | contig 60390 bp, 51 predicted proteins | sample M_140205_XF_Meta_FD_187315 | JGI IMG/M metagenome (GOLD analysis project Ga0209190, IMG submission 187315) | Freshwater microbial communities from Lake Montjoie, Canada to study carbon cycling - M_140205_XF_MetaG (SPAdes) (version 2) | ecosystem: Environmental > Aquatic > Freshwater > Lake... | reverse complement strand
GACTCTAACACTTCTTCCTCTCCTCCCAAACTCACATTCAACTCCGTCACATCTACATTTACAACCTTCTTACCATATAAATAATCTAATATCGCCTTCCCTCTCGTCATATCTATTCCACCACTTAGGGGAACCAAGTTTCCCCTATGACCCCTCCTTCCCTTTTTTAAAAATCATTTCTTTTTATTTTATTTATTTTTTCTCTCCATGTAAAAAAATAAATAAAAACAACAAAATGTATAATGCAAAAAATATAAATTGAAAATTTTTTTTTATATTTTATTATTTGTAGTTTTCAAGAAGAAGAAGAAGAATCAGATCAATGGCTCAAAGACAACAACAACAACAACCACAAAAACGACGCAGCTTGGGAAAAATATCGCTCGTCAATGGCGATGAAAAAATGTCTGTTGTTGCAACTGCTGCCATCATCACCGAACATGGCGTCGTTAAAATAAAAGACGAAATCAAGGGCACATACACACTTTGCGGTTGTGACAAGCCGTCACTGTGCAGATGTGTGCGTTGGGTTCATCAATACGGAGACAAAATTCGAAAACAAAGCGTCTACATTTCTGACCCAGTCGCCGCAGCCGGATATGCTGCAAATGTTGCAAAAGCAGAAAAAGAAAAAGCAGAAAAAGCATCAAAGTGGCAACAACCACCCAGTCGTCAGTATCATCAGCAACCCATGACGCCTAAGCCTCAGGCGCCTCTTCGTACATCACTCAGTTTGCCTCAATTGCCTCGTCTTCTGTTCTAACGTGTCCTCAACTTTTGCAACACTCATTCACAATACAAAAACAAAATGAAAAACAAAAACAAAAACAAAAACAAAATTAAAAACAAAATGAAAAACAAAATGAAAAACAAAATGAAAAACAAAATGAAAAACAAAAACAAAATCAATGAAAAAAACATAAATTGATTTTTTTTTATTTATATATTATTTATACAGCCTCGTGCACCACCAAGACAATTTACGATGACCGCGATTATTGCAAGCAATCGCTTCAATATTTCCGACCAAGACTTACGCCAAGAACACCAAGAACAACAACCAGAACAACCGCAGTTCAACTCATTCAGAGGCTTGTACATAGGTTCCGCTTTGATTGACCATCTGAATTCGGTTGACCCAAACCAAGAGTATTGGTTTTACATTGCCGATTACATCAACTCTTTCCCATACTCACAGTCGTTTTTCGAAACCGTGTTTCCATTTTACATGGGTTCACACGTCACTGAGAACGAATTGACAGCTTTTTACCAAGCTAACTTTTGCGATTGTGTCGAGTTCTTCCAGATGAACCATCCGGATTGGAGCGAGTACTCCAATTCGGAGTGTTTGCAACATTTCAAAGATGCAATCGAACATTACGCTGACGATTCTGAATATTACTCAGATGTCAGTTACAGAATGCATCAAACCACTCCGCCGACTCTTGAAAAGCCTCATTTTGCAGCCTATCAAGAACGTCATGTTGAAGAAACAAACGACTATCAAGAGCGCTTTGTCGGGGTTGGATATTTTGCAAACGTTGATGGCTTGACCATACCATATCGCAACCAAATGGGAGCAAATGGTCCGTTTGGGTACTCTCAAAGATTCAATCTACAGATGCACCTCGACCAACTAATCGCCAACGAGACAATGAATTCACTTGACGACGTGCGCGAAAACGACTTCCACTTTTATACTCGCAAAAGCGCAACCAATATTGAATTCGCCTTTCACACTGACCCTGAAACACACGTCCAAACGCGTTTCCTGTGCAACGAAAACGACGACCTCTTCTTGTTTGAGGAATCGTTTCAAAGAGCGAAAGAGCAAAAGCGCATTGAAAAAATCCGAAAAGATGAAGAACTGAGAAAAAAGTTTGAAGAGGAAGAAAGACAAAGGAAAATACTGAAAAGAAAAATGGAAATTCAAAGAATACATCAAACACAACAATACCGCACCATTTCAACTGATGAATGGATAAGAAGCGCGAGCCAGGCGTTCAGACATGATGCTCCTCCTTCCTACATGGCTCCTCCTTCCGCCATTGAAATTCAAGCGAGGTTTGCTTCTCAGTCTATACTTCCTTTTCAAAATATCAGTCTTCCTCTTCCTAGCGTGAATCCTTTTCCTAGCGTGAATCCAACCGACTATCGCGAGCCTCTTCCTCACTACAATGAAGAAGATGAAATTGAGTCCTATAAATCGGACTTGTTGCGGTCCGATTCTGTCTGATTTGTGAAAATTCTGTTGAATCAAAAACAAAATCAAAAACAAAATGAAAAAACAAAATGAAAAACAAAATGAAAAACAAAATGAAAAACAAAATGAAAAACAAAATGAAAAACAAAATGAAAAACAAAATCAAAAAAATATAAATTGATTTTTTTTTATTTATATATTATTTATACAGCCTTGTGCACCACCAAGACGATTTAGAATGACCGTGAATCCAAATTTGGCTACACTGATGCGTGTGATTGAAGAAAACCAAGAAAAAATGACCGAAGGTGAGTATCTTGAAGCTATGAATGCATTGTGCGCGCTTCATCGTGTTGCAACTTCTGCAGTTGTTGCTGTCCCTGTTGTTGCTGCTGCCCCGCGCGCCCCATTATCGCCACCATATTCATCAATATGGGGCGACCTTCCTCCGCTTCCTGCACTTCCTGCAGTTCCGGTGAATTTGTTTAGCGGTGTACGAAGTTTGTTCAGAGGACAGGATGATTATGAATTGTGGAGTCGCGTCACTCGTGTGTTGAGACACATCAGCCCGAATTCATGGTTGTCAATGTCTCAACAAGAACAAGACGAACTTAATCGCGAGTCAACCTACAAGATTGCCGAAAACCAAAAACGCATTTTCAGAAACCCTGCTCCATCATCTTGTCCTTTTGTCGCCAGACATGCTGTTGGCGATTGGAGAACAAATGAAACAGAAACATGGACATGCGTTTGCGGATACAGTGGAAAATTCAAACACTGGCAAAAACACGAAAAGAGCGCACGTCATCAAGAATGGGCGCAGCATCGCATCGTTCCTGAAAAAGTTGTAACTACAATGAAAAAACAAATTCAAAAAGATGAAAAAGGAACTGTGATTGAATGTATGCGCCCGTTATCCGGCGGGCTTCGATACTATTTGATTCGCCAAGAACGAAACGAATGGACGCATCCCGAATTGTTTCCTGAAACTGCGACACGCAACGACGGTCAAGAATGGTTCGTTGTTCACAGATGATTGAATTTGAATGATTGTAAATGATTGTGAATATTGTTGTGAATATTATTGTGAATAAATAAAAATGAAAAAAAATATAAATTGATTTTTTTTATATATAGTTTTGAAGAAAAAATATAAACGTATACCAATACCAATAAATAAAATGTCTTTTGGAATTATAGGAAATGGATTCGTTGGAAAAGCAACGCAACTCTTTAAATCTAACAATCACACAATGAAAATATACGATATAGACCCTGAAAAATGTTCCCCTCCAAATACAACTCTTGCCGATTTAGCTGAATGTCAGATTATCTTCATCGCAGTTCCAACCCCCTCCAATCCTGACGGGTCCTGCCACCTCGAAATTGTTCGGTCTGTTATCAAAAATATACGCGCCTTGAACATTAAGTCTCACATTGTTATTCGGTCAACAATTATAATTGGAACATCTGATGAATTAGACTGTTATTTCATGCCCGAGTTCCTAACCGAAAAAAACTGGATGGACGATTTCTATCAATGTAACAACTGGATTTTTGGTTTAAAAATTACAGATGTCGAAACAAACCAAGACTTTATCTCGAAAATAACCAAGATTATTAACGACGCGCAAGAAGAAGGAAATATCAAATACAATAAAATTACATTTGTTCAAAATAAAGAAGCCGAAATGATTAAGTATTATCGAAATACATTTCTCGCAATTAAAGTGTCCTACTCCAACGAAATTCACGAATTTTGTAGCAAAAGTAATATTGATTATGAAACAGTCCGTCTTATCGCAACAGAAGATAAAAGAATAGGAAATAGTCACACGAGCGTTCCAGGAATGTGTGGTCGATTCGGTTTTGGAGGGACATGTTTCCCAAAGGATACACACTCTCTACTACACCAATTTGAAACCGCCGGAATAAAATCATATATTCTCAAAAGCACCGTTCAACGTAATAATGAGCACGACCGCCCTGAAAGCGACTGGAAAAACGACATAGGACGCGCTTTTATTGGTTGAATTATCAAGTTTTCAATAAAAAAATATAAATTGATTTTTTTTTATTTACATAATTATTTGTTAGGTTAGGAATACACACAACGACATGGAACAAGAATTACTGTTGAAAGCAAAGCAGGCGCAAGGTTCAGATGCGAAGAGTGCGGCATTAAAAGTGTTGCAGAGGTGGCGGATGCGGGAAGCTATGATTGCAAAGCACGGCAACGAGGAAGCGGCGGATGCCGCGATTGCTGCTGCTGAAGCAAAGTTGGTCGCAGACAAAGTAAAGGCAAGAGAGCGGGAGCTTGCCGGGTGCGGAGACCGTCGGGCGTTGGAGTTCCAAATTGCGCCCATTATCATGGACCATCGAACGAGTCAAGGATGAAAAACAAAATGAAAAACAAAATCAAAAATAAAATGAAAAATAAAATGAAAAAAATATAAATTGATTTTTTTTGTTTATATTTATTTTATGCAGTGTTTCCGAATACGACAAGACAAGACTATGACTAGGAATATTCGCGACAAGTGGTGGAAAGGTGAAACTTTCGAAGAAGAATGGAATGCCACAAGCGAAGCTGGCGGGGCGCGTGCAATGGTTGTAAGAGACTATTATCCCAGAGCATTTGGAAGAATGTCTCAATATCAAAGAGGTCGCCTAAGTGATGTTAACTTACCAAAAACAAGCTCTAAACCAGGCGCAGAACCGATGTTTTGTGATTCATGTCTTCTGGATCGCCAGGACCATTGCACCGGGTTTAATTACTGCGTTGAACACACGCATCATACTGGACAGCGTTTCTGGTTTTGCGACGAGTGTAGCAAGTGCTACCATCAAAGATTGTCTCAAGGCAAAAACATACATTTTGATGAAGAAGAGCGGGCAAAAGAAGAGTGGATTGAAGTTAAAGTCGCAGTCGTGACAAAAGAAGTGTTTCAGAGCCTCAAAGCGCAGCAGCTCAAACACGAAATTACACGCGACGAGTAGTTCCCGAAAAAAACAAAATAAAAAAGAAAAACAAAATGAAAAAACAAAATGAAAAAAGAAAATGAAAAAAGAAAATGAAAAAAGAAAATGAAAAAGAAACCCATCAAAAAATCAATAAAAAAAATATAAATTGATTTTTTTTATTATTTAAATTATTCTTATTAGTGACTCTTACGAAGACAACTACGACGAACAAAATGACCGCTAATGGTGTGAATTATTCTGGGTCTCTTCCAGAAAAGAAGTTTGGAAAGGTATCGATGTTAAACGATGATGGTTCAATCATTACCACTGGCACGATTGTACCTGTAAGACAAAGCACGGAATGCTTTGGAAAAACTCGAACGGTCGTTGTTCTCAAAATCAAATCAAACGATGATGGAAAAGAATACGACCAAGCTAGTTGGATTTCCAACTGCGTCCGTTTTCCTCCCGCTGCTCCTCCTCCAACTCCGCGCCCTGTTCGAAGTATGCGCAGCCCCGAATGCGAATGGTTCTAATAATGCTGCCGATAGATGCCGGGTCACCATCTATTTGCGGCGCCCATTGTTATTTATGTTAAAACAAAACAAAAAAAGAAAAATCGAGTGTCCGAGGCTGTAGTGGTATTGGGACAAAAAAACAAAAAATAATTTTTTTTCAAGGATTGAATTTGATGAATGCAAAAAAAGAAAAAAGAAAAAGAAAATAAAAACAAAATAAAAAGAAAAAGAAAAAGAAAAAGAAAAACCATCAAAAAACATCAAAAAACAGCAAAAAAATCAATGAAAAAAATATAAATTGATTTTTTTATTATTTATATTATTCTTATCAGTGATCCATACGAAGACGACTACGACGAACAAAATGCCTACTACTGCCATTAATGCCAGTGCCAATGCCAATGCCCAGAAAAAACAACAGCCCAAAATGATAGCGAAATGGAGTGGAAGCTCATCGCCTCAATCTTACTACTCTCGTGAAGACGATGATGGGATAACTTTGAAAACAGCTACCAAATGGTATGATGTCAAGTACCCCGAGTACGATGATGGAGATGATTGTCACAGCGAGCATGACGACGTTTCTCCCGTTGCTCCTCATGCTTCTTCTGCTGCTGCTCCTCCTCGCATTTCATCCTCATTCTGGACTACGCCACTTTCGATTGCTTCTGGTCAAGAACCCGTGTTTGAACCCGAGTACCCCGAGTACGAAGAGTGCACTCATGTTCCCTTCATGAACCTTACGAAAGAACAACGCGCCGAAAAAAGCAAAAACTTCAAGTTTGGCTTGTGTTGCGACTGCGATGCCGGTCTTGACGACAAAAGCGAGTTTGTTCGTCAAACTCGCCTCAATGGCGATGTCAAGATGTGCAATGCGTGCCACAACTACCACATGGATATGTTTGAAAGGAACATTGGCGGCGAACACGGCGGCTGTAATTGAAGTCAAAGTCATGAAGATATGCTGCTGATAGATGGCGGGTCACACATCTATTTGCGGCACCCCACAGGTAAGTAAATATTGTTATTGTGTTCTTGTATTTAAGTATTTAAACAAAGAAAAAAACAAACATAAAAAAGAAAAATCGAGTGTCCGAGGCTGTAGTGGTATTGGGACAAGAAAAACAAAAAAAACAAAATTGATTTTTTTTTACTTGTATTTATTTTGTGTAGTTTCCTGTTTCCTGATTCACATCGTCATACAAACAAGTAAATAAACAATGGATAGAAAAAATTGGAAGGCTTTTCCGGCAACTTTTCAAGGAAATAGCTGGCTTCATACTTGCCGCATTGACGACGAGTTTAGTGGACTTATTCAAGAATGCCTTACTGATATACAAGACAAGTTGATATTGCAACCTCCTGTTTTTGTGTATGGAAAAAGGTGTCATCAACGTCGTGATGTTGGGTTCTTCAGCGATGCCGTGAGGACCTACAATTATTCGCGCGGCAATGAGATGAAGGCGCAGCCTATTCCATGTTCACTTCACTACTTGCTTATGGAATTGAATCGCATGAAGAAGGAAAAGTATGGAGAACTGGCTTGCCCTTTTAACGCGATTCTCGTAAATAGGTACAACACAGGCAAAGACTACATTGCGGCTCACAGCGACAGCGGTGTTTATAACAAAAAGTGCGGCGTGTGGTCGCTTTCATGTGGTGGTCTTAGGACTTTTGTAATTCGCGATAAGAAGACAAAGTTGGTTGTCGCTCGGCTCGCTCTTACTGATGGTCTCATTTGCGAAATGGGTGGCGAAGACTTTCAAGACAGTTACACCCACGAGGTACCTCCTGAGGCGAAAAATAATGAACCGCGCATTAGTTTTACTTTTAGAACCCACCCGCATGATTAAATTTGGATGAATACAAAAAATAAAATTAAAAAAAACAAAATTAAAAAAAAAAAAAAAAAAAAAAAAAAAAAAAAAAAAAAAAAAAAAAAAAAAAATAAAAAAAAAAAAAAAAAAAAAAAAAAAAAAAAAAAAATAAAAAAAAAAAAAAAATAAAAAAATAAAAAAGAAAAAAAAAAACAATCAAAAAAACAGCAAATAAATCAATGAAAAAAACAGCAAATAAATCAATGAAAAAAACAGCAAATAAATCAATAAAAAAAACATAAATTGATTTTTTTTTATTTTAATTCAAATGGATTAGTGTTTCCGTTTCAAGAAAATGTTTCAATCCGCCATTTCCCCTATTCGTGACACGAAGGGTGATGACACCGTCAACGTTGTTTCCACGCCATGCTTTCCAGTTTCGCCTTTGCCTGCCGCCACCAAAACCAAGTTGTGCCTTCGTTTATTTGAAGATTCGTCATCAGTCAGCTATTCGTCGGAATGGACCACCGATTCTTCATCGAATGACTGGACCACCGACTCTGAAGCCGAGTCTGAGGAATCAGAAATTCCATTCCAGTGGTCTGCCACACCATAATGAGTATACCATATAGTATAGACCAAAGAAACAAAACAAACAAAAAAGGAAAAATCGAGTGTTCAAGGCTGTAGTGGTATTGGGACAAAAAACAAAAAATATAAATTGATTTTTTTTAAGATATGTTGATGTCATATAGTTTCATCCAAATGGCGCAAGTGAACAACCCTCACAACGAATGTGTTGAATATCTTGACGAACTCGCGAGCGTAATTGGACGTTTAGACGACAAGACTCGAAAGTTGTTGGTAGAAAATACAAAATTGAGAAGAAACAACGAAGAGTTGAAAACGCAAAATGAAGAGTTGACAAGCGAGATTGTTGAAGATTTGAAAAGTGACATTGAAGATTTGAAAAGCGACATTGAAGATTTGACAAGCGAGAATGAGAAGTTGAAGAAACAACTGGCAGAGTTCAAGGAAAAGATACGGGAGCTGAACTTCGTCTTGAAAATTTTGGGACACCCGCAGCCCGATCCGGAGGACTGAAATTGTGAACTTGAATGTGAACTACCGTCCTTTAGTATAGTGTTGACTTACTTCAGAGAGATAATATAACAACTAACTAATAGAATCATATTTTTTTCAATAATTTAATATTTAATAATATTTATTAAATTTAATAATATTTATTAAATTTAATAATATTTATTAAATTATTAAATTATTATAATATATTAATCAAACATGCCAGTTAAAAAACAAGCAGGTGGTACAAAAGTTAGCGAAAGGTTGTCAGATGGAACATATCGTGTGCTGAATCATAATGATCACGTTATAGAAAAGTTGCTGGCAAATTGCGATAATATAGATATACTATCGTGGACATCATTGGGTGCATTTCTTTTTAAAGTGAAAATACGTCCGGGCACAATTATGCTACGAAGTCAAGTGTACGGACATTTAGATGATATAAATGATACAAGTATCCCAACGCGTCTAACCCGCGAAGAACATGAGGATACTCCAGAAAATGTAAATCTGGGTCAACAAATGCATTCATTTGTTATAAAATTTGCATTTATTTCCAAAACATCTGGATATTTAGATGACAGATATACCCCCCCCTTAAAACCAAGTATGATATTAGATATAGGATTCGATAAAGCCAAAGTAACCGAAACTGAAGCAAAGCGTGAAGCATCCAAGCAACAATTTGTGCATAAAAAAATGTTGTGTTGGGATGGCATTACTCCGTTTAGTCCCGATATAATTAGCAACGAAATAATGTCATCTAATAAATTTAGAGCGATATTTTCAGCCGCAGAAATTAAACAACGGAATCTAGGGAATCTAGATTTTATTAGTGTTGTCGATTGGATATATGCCCAACTCGCAAAGGATCCCCGCCTCAAAGTTAGTTTAACTGTCATGGATTTAGTAGAAGGGCGTACGCTACATGAAGAATCTCAAGTAATACGTCATTATGAATATTCCGATTTATGTTTACAAGCAGTAGCAAAAGTGATTATTCTTGCAATGAAATGTAGTGCGTGTCCGCGCGATCTTCATAATAATAATTTAATGGTTGTTAGTGTTAAACATTTTTTGCTCATTAAACGACGAGTAAACGTAATCGATTATGGGGGAGTATTAATTCTAAACGATAGTTATGATTATGATATTGTGGTGTCCAAATATGTTGAATTTATAATGACAGGAGAAGTTATTACAGTAGAAGCAGTAAAAGAAGAAGAAGAAGATAGAGCAGTCATAGTTCCAGTTACAGATTTAGGTTTACAACAAATCGAATCATTTTTCAACATGAAAAATATACGTCCAACAGACTCTATAGATACAAAAAAAACTAAAATTATGAGAGCATTTGTAGCAGAAGTTGATTTTGTACGTTCATTTTCAAAAATAGAAAATGATTCAGTACTGTGGTCCAAAGTAAGAGACGATAATTCGGAATCTTATTCCATAATGCATCGCATACTTATGGTAATGTCGATTATTGATATTTTACTAAATAGACAGCTCATGTGTGGTGATATTTTGTATTATTTATATCGTCATAGCGGTTATTTCAAAAATGATGCCTTGTCTTTTTACAAACAACATAATATTGATTATAATACAGAACTACTTACCAACCCAGACTTGTCTAATAGATTCAAAGCATTACACAAACATCTAATAGAAACAATAAGCGAATGTGTCCTACCGATAGCGTCAGGTGTTTCTGCTCTCGTCGCAGCATCTGAATCTGCTCTCGTCGCATCTGAATCCCCTCCGCAAAAAATACAAACTTTAGCTCCACCTGATCTATTTGGATATTTGAAAAAACATCCAATAGTTGTAGGCGGGAATAGTAATAGACACCGCCGCACTAGGAGACGAGTTGTTGCGCGCAGACACTCAATAAAACGTACAAATAAGCGTAAAAACAAACGTAAATATAAAAATAAAAAATAAAAAAAACAAAATGAAAACAAAATGAAAAAAATCAAAAAAAAATCAATGAAAAAAATATAAATTGATTTTTTTTATTTTATATTTGGTGCATGTAGGCTTTCTTTCTTCAGACGACAATGGCAGCTCGTTTACCACCTCACACTACAAGATACATCAGGTCTTCCGCTCTCAACAAATGCGGTTTACAAGGCGATCGCATTTACATTCCAGCGTTCAAATCAAGAGACAAAACAGCGGATGAAGTCATTCCTCACTGGACTCCCGGCGTTATTTCATTCTTCGATACACCAATTGAATTCGATGAGGAATGGTTTCACATGCTCGTCCGGGATGCCAATGACCTTGACGATCCACGCGTTATTTACCGCGACGGTGACAGTTTCATTAAAAATGTTTTGACTCCCAATGTCGAACAAATTTGCGAAAACGTTTGCATTCCGCGCGGAAATGTTGATGGTTCGCTCATTGAAATGTACATTGCCGGCGCAAACATGAGCACCAGCGAGTCCGTTCTCGAAACATGGCAAAAACTCGTTGTTGAAACGATACGTCGTCAACTGTCAGAAACATCATCCGATTCGGATTAAGCATTCTCAAAGAAGTATTCAAAAAACAAAACCAACATAAAAAAACAGAAAAAAACAGAAAAAACATAAAAAACATAAAAAATATAAAAAAACAGAAAAAAAACAACAATAAAAAAACTTTTTTTTAGTATAAATAATAAATTGAAAAACTTTTTACATGTTATGATTTTGCAGGGTTACAAAAAAATGGGTCAATGTGCTTCAAAGCGGGCGGCTTCAAAGCAGCGCGAGTTCAACAAGTCAATAAAAGAGTTGAGTTCTAAAAAAGTATGGATGATGGTAAAAATCGAAGAATTTGAAGCGTTACAAAACTCGGCATCCGAGTCGCAAAAAGACATTGACAAGATGAGAAAGCAGTTTCTGTGCCAATCCACTCTTCTCAAGGAAATAATTGATGACATGTTGAAATTGCAAAACAATGAAAATGAAGAACTGAAACAGCGAATACAAAAACTTGAAACTGCATTTGCTGCAAGCGCAAGCTCGTTGGCTCAATCATCATCCACGTTGGCGGTGACTACTGTTGCTGAAAATAATAAACACTTTGTATAATAATGAAATTATTTAATTATTAACAAGAAAAATATAAACCTTTTTTCAAATGTAAGTAACAGTAATATTGGTAGCTCCGAAAAAAAATAAAATCGGACTGCCTGATATACCTAGAGTATTTACTGTTGCTATAGTAACAGTTGTCAATCCTGAATCAACGAACGCATCATCACCAATGCTTGTAACTGAATTTGGAATTGTAACTGATGACAATGAAGTGCATTCTGAGAACGCAAAATTACCAATGCTTGCAACTGAACTGCCAATTGTAACTGATGACAATAAAATGCATTCTGAGAACACAGCGATACCAATGCTTGTAACTAAATTTGGAATTGTAACAGACAACAATGAACTGCATTTTGAGAACACAGAGTCACCAATGCTTGTAACTGAACTGCCAATTGTAAAAGATGACAATGAAGTGCATCCTATGAACATAGCATCCATAATACTTGTAACTGAATTGGGAATTGTAACAAATGATAATGAAGTGCATAATGCAAACGCAGCTTGTCCAATGCTTGTAACTGAATTGGAAATTGTAACAGATGACAATGAACTGCATTTTGTGAACGCACCCTCACCAATGCTTGTAACTGAATTGCCAATTGTAGCTTTAATTATTTGAGTCGGATTGGGGAGTTGAGATATTCCTATGTCGGTGTCATCTATCGACCCATTTGGGATAGAAGTTATAGTAGTAGATTTGTAAGAAAAATTGGGCAAATCTGTATCTAATGTAAAAATATTTCCATTCAAATTAAAAGCATTTCCTTGAGTTACATTATATACAAGAAGAGTTGCCGAAGGAGGAGTAGGAGGAGGAGTAGGAGGAGGAGTAGGAGGAGGATAATTTCTACCTATATTCCATCGTGAATACACATGAAATCCGCGTATAGAATACCAATCAGCCGGAGATTTATTAGACATTTATTTTATATACTAAAGTATCATTTTATTTTATTAAAAAAATAATAATAATAATGTAAATTTCATATACTGTACAATATAAATTGATTTTTTTATTACTATTTTGTTTATTATTATTGCAGACATGCATTTATCAAAGGAGCGCCGATATTTGTTGAATAGTACAATAATTCGCGAAATCAGCAGACGTGAACGATACCATCACAAAAAAATAATACAGGCAGAAAAAGACGCGACGGGAGTTTCAGGATCGGCGGAAGCACTCGCATTACACATCCCAACTGGAAAGGTAACAACAATGACACTATATTCAATCGGCACCAATCCATTTTACCATTATTGGACAATGGATAAGGACAGAGGAGAGTGGCTTCCACACAAATTCGACAAGGATGTTGCGAATGCGGCTCTTGTGGATGTTCGCATATTTTCAAAAGAATTCATCGACGCAATGGATGCTCTGTATAGCATAATGCAACAAGCAAAATGCGTAACCGATCGCGAATATGAAGACACATTCAAACAAGTTTTCAGCGCATCGTACAACATTGGCAGGTTCTATTTCGAGTGGGAAAAAACTCATTTTGGAGTTACAAAAGTTTGCGACAAGTGGCACCAGCTCATTCTGAATGAATAAAAATAAAATAAAAATAAAAACCAAACCATTTCATTTTTTATGAAAAAGTATTCAAAAAAGTAGAAAAAAACAATGAAAAAAATATAAATTGAAAAATTGAAATCTTATCTTACATTCATCAGTGTTTCCCATCAAGTTCATACCCATCTACGAATAATGCAATTCATTGCTGACGCTACTGCCAATCTCGGTTCATCTGTTGCTGCTGCTGCTGCTGTTGCACAGTTAGTCAGCAATGAAGTTGAATCTTCTGCTCCTGTTCAAGCCATCAAGAAGCTTACCGCCGGTCAAATCATCAAAAAAATGCAAGGTCTCGAATCCGCACTCTCCATTCTGAAGGAGCAGCTCATTGCTTCCTGCGTGATGGACAAGAACGGTGAGGCAATTGAAAAGAAGAGAAAAGAACCCAAAGAAAAAGAACCCAAAGAACCCAAAGAAAAAAAAGAAAAAGAACCCAAAGAACCCAAAGAGAAGAAAGAGAAAAAAGTCAAAGAAGTTGTCATCGTCGATGAAAACGAAAAGAAACAAAGCAAAATTCCAATGCCGTGGACCGGTGTTGTGGATTACGCCACATGCGTTGCTCTCAAACCTATGTACGGTTTGTTCATCCAGTGCGGCAAACCACAGGACATGTCAGACGACGGTTTGATACAATTCAACCATGACGGCAAAGATTGCGGATTTTGCGCCGAGTGTTTTGCAAAGTGTGATGAAAATGGTCACAGTCCTGTCGGAACGGTTCAAGACCGTCTTGCATGTGCTGTCGGACAATTCGTTCACGTCGCAACCGGCAAAAAAGAAAGTCACTACCTCGACGTGATTACCAAAATGAACATTACCAAAGAAGAAGCGCTTGAAGCTGCCGAAAAACGTGGAGTTCAAATTCCCGAGTGGATGTTTGAACCCATTGAAAAGAAACGCGGTCGCCCCGCCAAGATGGATGTGGCATCCACGTCTGAAAAGGCTCCAAAGCCAGTGAAGGAGAAAAAGGAAAAGAAAGAAAAAAAGGAGAAAAAGGTTGCAAGTGTGGAAACCGCCGACACCCCAGAAAAAGCTGATGGTGTTGAAAAGAAAAAGCGCGGTCGTCCTGCCAAAACAATTCAGCAAACAAATGTTGCCGAGAGTGACATGCGCGAACTGATTTTGCAAGCTACGGCTGCGAAGAAGAAACGTTTGTCGTTTGACCCAAGCGACGCGGAAATCGCTCCTGTTCCCATTCAGTTTGACGATGACGAGGACGATGAAACAATGTCAGCAACCTCTGCGGACAACGAGGTTTCAGGAGGAGGGGCAGCAGGAGCTGCTGTTACCACCAATGATGACAACAACGACGACATCTTTGACAAGGATGGGTTTTTGTTTGAATCTGATGAGGAAGAAGAACAAGAAGAACAGCAGCAGCAGCAAGAAGTTGTTGTTGCCCCTGCCCCCGTCGCCGTTCCGGAAAAGAAGGAAAAGAAGGACAAGAAGGAAAAGAAGGACAAGAAGGAAAAGAAGGACAAGAAGGACAAAAAAGTGAAGGCTGACAAGGAGGATGGTGAGGGTGAGGAAGCTGCTGACAAGAAGAAGAAGTCGAAAAAGGCGGAGAAGAAAGAAGAAGTCGTCGCTGCTGCCGCTGAGCAGGTTCGAGTCCCGAAGGAATCGTGCATACCAGGATTCTATATTGAAGATGCGCAGGAGGAAGAAGAAGAGGAAGAACTCGAATGCGAAGAGTATGAATACGAAGGAGAATCATACGGCTTGTCGCCCAACGGAGACCTCTACACCCAAGAAGGCGAACATGTCGGGAAAGTTGTCGATGGCGAGGTCATCTTCAACCGCGCCGCAGTTGCTTCCAAGCGTCGCTAAATCACATCAATCAGAATTCAGAATTGATGTGAGGTAAAAAGGTAAGGGAAAAAAGGTAAGTATTTTTTTTTTGATAAAATGATAAATAAAGGGAATAATCAATTTCAGACTCGCATAAATGCGCCAATTTTTCGAGTTTTACGAACACTATTATCATTTGCATTTGTTCTTCTTTTTAATAGTTTTGATTTTGATGTAAGTCGTCGTCGTTTATCTTTTAATGTGGCGCGATGTTTATTGCGACGAGTGTGCATGTGCAACTTGTGTGATTTACGGGATTTATTTTTATTTTTAAAGAATAGTTTTATATAAAATAGTATTTTCTCTCCAGTTTTTTTATAACTTTGAATCGCGCTAGATTCGCCACTAGAACCAACGGGCGTATTTAATGAAATAAAATTCGATTCTTGTAAATTAAGTGTTGCAATTCTTTCATTTTCATCATCATTTACTCCCATTCTTTTTTTTATGGATTTAATGAATTTCTCTCTATTTTCAGGAAGAATATTTTTCCCAAGATTACTATCAAGGTAACGTTTTATAAGCGTCGACGTTGGAAGGGTTTCAACATATGGTTTCACATTAATGTACAAGACATTCGGGTGTCGCATTCCCGGATGATCCAAATCATCTACAAAACAAATTTGAGATGTTTTCGGAATATTCGCAACGCGAACAAGGTCATCGTATGTTTTATTTTGCGTTGTTCGTCCTTCCTGTACAATTTTCCCATTCACTTTAAATGCCGCAATAATCTGGTCAAACACTTGCGTGCCAACCTTATAGTCAAAATATTTCGAAATATTTGCAACCCATATTCGCGGTCCTTGATTATTTGTATATATAATTATTCCTTTACATGCACCTTCACTCCTCTTTTCAGAAACATATTTTAAAATTTCAATCATGTTCGGGCGAATGAACTCGGGATACAAATCTAAAAGTTCGTTGAAGTTGTCAAACACAACTCGAGAGAAGTCACTATAATAGTTATTAAGTGCATCGACAAATGCTCCAAATTGTGAAAAGTAGCCCAGCGTTTCGTCGACATCAAATACTGCATAGTTTTCATCTAATTGTGAACCTCCTATTTCTAACATGGTAGCGTGTGGTGTGTTTTGTGTCTTACGACTATGTGTCTATTAATATATGCATATAAAATATTTTTCACGCATATATTTATTTATTATACAACTAGAGTTGGTTTGTTGTTCTATGCCTACTTTTTCGTCCATGTCTTTTTCTTTTTTCTATTCCTCTGTCTTGTTTTTCTTAAACTTTTACGTCGTGACCTTATCCTTTTTTTTGCCTTACCCCCCCTTCCGCCTGTTGCCGCCTTTTGTTCCTCCCTCTTATTATCCCTAGCCGTTTCACTTCCGCTCGCCCCCATCGCCGCTGACACCGACACCACCATTGACGCCACCACTACCGCCGCCACTGGCAACGCCGCTGCCGTCACCACTACCGCCGCCGCTGGCGCCGCCACTGCCGCCGCTGTCCATGCCGGTGGAATCGCCATTATAAATAAATAATAATTATTTTATAATATTATTTTATTATAAAATAATGAATTTAAATAAATAAACCATATAAAACATCGAATTTGTCTAAACGCGGTCAGATGTCAGATTATAAGAACATTTAAAAAATATTTTTATTTACACGAGTTGGAAGCGAGTGTCCAAATAAAATCATATATGCTAAAGCTAATGCTGCAAGTAGCATACTCCTGTCTTGTGCTACATCATACGACTGTTTCAGTATGAAAACCATAAATAAATATAATAAAAGTCCAAACAAAATGGAATGAAAAAGATGATTCATGGCACCGTGCATTTTCAAATAATTAAAATATTATACATTGTCAAAATATTTTAATTATTTAAGTATTTAATTTAATTATAACCAATATTATTATTTTTATTATTTTATGTTTCAATAAGGAGAATCTACGCGTAAAAATCTTCTTTTAATTTGATGTGAATCATTCTTACACATTTCCATTATTACCGAAGCCCTCATCATTTGAAGTTCATTTTTTATGCATTGAGTTTCAATTGTGCTAAAAAGCTCATTATTTAATAGATGGTCGTACACAACATCAAACCCTTGTTTATTTACATTAATTTTCAAATTGTTACTACTTCCATCATCATAATCATCGTAATAATCGTAATATAAATGCTGTGGATAATTTGCACAACTCAATAATGCGACCAACCCGCCATTTTTTGAAACCGCTTCATTACCATGAAACAACGCACAAATTCCGTCTTCATTGATGTGGTCACTCATATCCGCATTGATGCATGCAGTTATTCTCTCCATTTGATCCGTAAAAATATCAATTTGAGCGTTGTACGCGTCTGTATCTGCATCTGATTTGATAATATATGTTTGTTCCATATTCTCTATTTTATTTTTAATGTCGGCTATTCGGCAGTGTCCAATCCTCTTATAAGCTCCCACAATTGCATTGTTAAAGGCGGATACCCATGCTTTCAAATGAACGTTGTTATTCGAATCTGACTCCATTATCAATAATACTATAAAATTTATAGTATTGTTTCTAAGCCTAAATCAAATATATATAATAGGGGAACTACGTTCCCTTGAGGAGGGGTCAGAGGGGAACGTAGTTCCCCTGTTTAAAAGAAACTTCCACCCAGATGTTCATTTGCAGCAGCGGGTTCAAATTCGGCAATCATACCTGGCGGCATACCTGGTGTTGATGCTCCTATCAAATGATTTGGCTGCACCTGATACATGGCGTTGAAATCAGGCGACCGTTGTGCTGAAAGTTGCGGCGGAGGCGGTGGTCCGTTCAATGCGTATGCGGCTTGTCCGGATAACGGCTGAGTGACTCGAACTTGACCCCCTTTTTGTTGATCTTTGTTACCATTGTATCCTTCTTTCAAGCTGGATTTTCCTTCCACCATTTCTTCAAACCTTTCGATAAGAATGAGGGTTTTCGCACCCAACTTGTGTTTGGACATGGAAATGAAAATAAACAACAGGATGAGAATAATTTGAACAACGCTAAAATCGCCATATTTCAATCCACTATACGTCGGGAAATAATTAATGATTCGATTGATGAAATAGAATGAAAACAGAATAAAGAACAATTGTCCAAACATTTCTGCTAAAATAACAACAGAGCCCTTTTCTTCGTCAATGTCTGGAATGTAATAGTGATTAATATAAAGAACGATAATGACCGGAACTATCGCCATCACCGTGTACTGAACAATATTCAACAGAAAAGATTGCTCATAATCTCCCATCTTGAACACATACTTGAAAAATCCTTCTGTTTTTTTGGTAGAATCGGATATTGCATCTTCAACGTCTTCCATTATAGTATATTTTCTTATATGATTTATAAACAGAAATTAAAATAAAAAAAACAAATTAAATTAACTAAATAAATGAATATTGTTAAACTAAAATAAAATTAAGATAACAATATAAAAACTGGAAACAATTTATACTAAGAAGAATCAAAAAGAATTTAGTAAAAGTAAATGCTGCGTAAAAAAAAGAACTGCACTGGAAAAAGTGAAGAGTATCAATACTTGGAACTGATAAATGATATTTTAGAAGAAGGAACAATGGAAGAAGGTCGAAACGGGCTAACAAAAAGCATATTTGGAGCCGCCATGCATTTTTCGTTAGAAAATGGAACCATCCCCTTACTTACAACGAAGCGAGTTGCATGGAAAACATGTTTAAAAGAGCTTTTTTGGTTTATAAGGGGTGATACAAGTAACGAGAATTTGCAAAAAGAAGGTGTTACCATTTGGAACGATAATGCATCTCGCGAATTTTTAGACAGTCGAGGACTGACAGAGTTGCGCGAAAATGACTTGGGTCCTGTGTACGGTCACCAGTGGCGCCACTTCAATGCGCCTTATACAACGTGTGATGACAACTATGATGGCAAAGGAGTTGACCAGCTGGCGCAAATTATAGAATGCTTGAAGGATCCGCTTCAGCGCACATCACGCCGAATGGTAATGTGTGCATGGAATCCGTGCCAACTGAATGAAATGGCGCTTCCACCGTGTCATATTTTGGCACAATTCAATGTGACGAGTGGAAATAAGTTGTCGTGCTGCATGTTTCAGCGCAGCGGAGATGTTGGTTTAGGCGTTCCTTTCAACATTGCTTCCTATAGTTTTTTGACGCACCTTTTAGCAAAACATTGCGATTTGGAACCGTTTGAATTTATATATTATTTGGGAAATGCGCACATATACGACGACCACATTGAAAGTTTAGAAGAACAGGTGAAGAGAGAACCGTACACATTTCCAAAAATAGTTATTGATAAAAAATGCAATTCAATCGAAGAATATAATATTGGCAATGTAACTATAGAAAATTATATATGCCACGAAACAATTAAAATGAAAATGCGAAAATAATATAGAAATAAAATATTATTTAAGTTATAAATTATAATTAATGAGTAGTAACGCAGCATTATCCGCCGCAAGACGACGAAGGTCGAATCCGTTGAGTGCTGGAAACGTGGGTGGACCGGGTGTACCAGGTGGACCGCCAGCAAATCGCATTCTTCAAAGAATGGGCGGTGCACCCCAAGCTCCTCAAAGAATGATGACTCCACAGTTTCAACAACAACAACAACAACAACAACGACCTGGACCTTCGCAGCAGCAGCAAATGAGACGACCGCCGCAGCAGCAACCACCGCAGCAGCAACAAAAAATGCAACAGCAAAATGCACTTCCTCCCCTTCCTCCTCCAAATAAAAATGCCGGACAGTTGTTTGGCATTCCGCTTCATCCACTCATCATGTTTCAAACGCACGACAATAAATTGAATGAACACGACCTCATGATCAACGATTGTTTTGACCAGTTGAAAGAGATTGAAACCCGGTTAGTTGTTGTTGAAAGCAGTGGTGGTGGTGGTAATCATCCAGTTGTGACAGCGGAACCGCCAACAAGTTCAGGCGCAGCAGCAACAGATTTGAATGAACTCATGAATGATGGCGTATTTATAAACGGCATTGTTGATAACATAATGACAACAACGAACTTTGCATCGATTGTGGAGAACATTATTCCCTTGAAAGAAGAGAATGAAATGTTGAAACGGCGCATATCAGACCAGGAAGCTAAAAGCGACCAAATGCACATGTTCATTCAACATTTAGAAGAACGTTTGAAAAGCATTGAAAATGAATTGTCTCAGCCATATGAGGAATTTCCAGCGCCAACAACAGCTACAGAAGCCGTAGCGGAAACGGTGGTAGAAGCAGCTAGCGTCGCTGAACTAGTAGCCGAAAGCATAAATGATATAATTTTGTCAACTGCGACCACGAGTTCGACTGCGAGTTCGACCGCGAGTTCGACACTTGCGTGATGATGCCGCCGCCATCTTTCGAAAACCGCCACTAAAATAATTCTCAACATCAGCGCCACTTGCCACGTGTTTTATAATGGGCTTAATACATTGTGACTGCACTACCTGGAAAAAATCAGCAGATAAACACGATTTTGTTAAAGGCTCGAGTGCGCGTTCAATAATGGGAAGAGATTCAGGCTTCAAGTATGAATCCACTTGATTCACTATCGGATCATTCAATCTGGACGTGATTGTGTTTATTCGCGTAGTTTTGGTTTTTCTAGAAAAAATAGATGAAAAGCTTTTACTCGCTTTAAATATTCCAATTCCACTTTTAGCGGTGCCGGTCAATTTCATATTCTCTAACAACGCATTTACTGACTCGGATGAAAATATAATATGAAATATTTTATTTGCTTTTTCGGCGCGATTAATACTAACATTATTGCATACAATTTCTTTTATTTTTTGAAATCCATTCGTTTCTGTTAAATATTTCGTAAGTATTTGAATTGCGCGTGAAACAATTTCTTCCTTTTTTTTTATCCTACGATTTGTAGTTGTTGTCATAATTTATAATATATATATAGATATATTATAAATGAAGAAAAATTTAGGAAGAAAAAAATCTAGGTCCTATGCAATGAAAGGGGGTGCGGGTCCGTATGTGTATGAAAGAGGAGTTACACTTACCCTAGATAATCCATACACTCATTTTGCAGTTAATTCTAATGACGATGGTACATATAATTTTAATATTCCAGATAAAACAACCGGTAGTTTTTTTTCAAAAAAAACAACACCTGCTGTAAATTTTACAAGTTTTTGTGAATTATATCAATATTATCAAGCAAATAGTCCAATATCATGCATTCAACAACAATTTTTAGGTAAAGATGGTACTCGTTACAAGGCACCATCTTTCGTTGATATTTTAGGATTTGTACTATTACTCATGGGAACTCAACAAAATACAGGAGGAACCATGAACTTAGATGATACCGAATTTTTTAAAATGGTATGTAACTTATTATTGTTAGTGGTGAATAGAGGACCCATTTGCGAGGACCAATCTGGACAACTATTGATGAGTCTTAGTTTGAGAGAAGAGATTTTAAAACAAATAAAAAAAAAATTTTTGACATCATTTACAATTCATGAAATGGTAACTCTTCCTATAACTAGTTTAGATAAATCTCAAATAGATAGATTATTAGGATTATTTAAAAAAGTATTATTTTTTTATAAATACGACACATTACCATTATCAAGTTATTTGACTTTTGAAATCATGTCTACGACTCCTGATAAAGCATTCAGGGCGTTTGGGGCATCAACAACTATTGATAGTGAGAAATTTAAGAACGATATCAAAGAGCCATCCAATAAATTTAGAAACAACTCAAAGTTGTATACAAACGATGCATTAGAGTCAGGACCAGGCATGGCCTTGGGAGGAAGAGGAAGAACAAGAGTAAAGAGAACTAACAAAAATAGAAGAATGAGAACGAGAAGAAGTAGAACTAGAAGAACAAGAAGAAGATATTGAAAAGATTATATTGATAAATAAAAATAAATAAACATAATAGGATATGGTATATATAATGTATATATACTATATACAATAACACTTGAAAAAAGAATCAATAATGTCAAAACCAGATTCATATGATGATAAAATGAACATTGAAGATGTTTTACACAGTCTTGATAATGACAGAAATTTATCAATATCGAAATTAACATATGATAAAATAAATAATATGAAATACAACATGCTGGAGCGTCTTGGCATGAATGACGACGAATTGGAATCAATGCTGCACAAACTGGCAGATTACAGGTATGTTGAAGAACTTCAAGACATTCAACACGGCGCGTTTATTCGATACATACCGCTAACTTCTAAAAATGGAGACAATAATAGTGACATTATTTTGAAAAATGGCGGCTTTATTTGCGACATTAAAATACTCGGTTCCGGCGTTCATCTGCTTTGCAGAAACCATTTTCGAAAAATATTCCAACTCAAACTTGATGAAGTGCTTATATTTCAAAAACTCAGCAACCAAGAAGAGATAATTCTCTCCGTATTCGACTATTTATCTAAAAATAAATAAATCAATAATTCATTCATTGTGTCTTAAATTACAATCTTATTTGGAGTTTTTTTTAGGTGAACTAGACCAGGAACGTCTGTTGTCTCGACATATTTTATAGGAATGTATTCCACCGTTATTGCGTGAAGAGACTTTATCGACTCTTTTGAAAACTGTTTAACGAGTCCAGCTGCGCGTATGATTGCGTCCTTGTCATATTTTGTTGCCGTGTGTTTTGTGTTGTCGTACAAAATGCCGTGTGGACTTGAAAATCCATTCCCAACATGAAACCATAGTGCATTCTGATTCATTTTTTTTGTGCGTGAAACGATCGCCTGATTCTGTTCTTGTGTTCTTCCAACCAAAATGGTATACTTGTCATTGAATTTTTCAGTGTACATTATTTATTTGCCAAGTCAAGTTGTTGTATTGTATATATAGATATATAGTATATATAGTATGAAATATATATATGTAATTTTATCAATTTTTATTAATAAGATTACAATGGTCTGAATAAAATATAATATTGAAATTAATAATTATTATAGTTACTAATGCGCGGCTTATACACAGTACAGTCTATCTGTTCTGTCGACGCCCACGCCCCGCCCCACATTATGCGCAATAAGCCGACTCAATTCCAACCACTTTGTGAATTGTAGCTCCCCTGATAAAATTTAAATTGAACAGTATCGCGTGTAGTTACAGTAACATCTACAGGTAATGTATAATCCCATGTTTCATCTCCAAAATTGTATCCAGTAAAGTTTCCTGTATAACTAGTACCACCATTATATGTAAATGAATACGTACCTACATTACCATTACCAGTAAAAACATTAACTGAACCAGACGTAGTGTTATAATATTTAGTAACATATGCTGCAAAAAATCTAAATTGTAAAGCAATTTCATTATTACTAGCATAATTAGTATCATACCATTGTTGATCTGGATTCCAATATTCAATGTTGGCATTTGATGTATCATTATTAATTATTCTAGTCTTCCAATCAGAACTACCTGTTCTAATATAAAATGCGTTATACGCGGTCGTCATCGTTAAATTAATATACGCATTCGTTCCCAATACCTTCACTTTGTAAGACAAAATTCTCGTGTTACTTGTGCTGTTATAAAATTCTTGTTCAGACATTAAATTTTGAATATTCCAAATACCATTATCTTGATAAATTTTAACAATATTTGTTGTAATCGCTGTTGTCATATCTGAATTTAATAATTCATATTGCAATTCCGATAACATTGTTGTTGTTGGTATAGGAAGCCCATCCGTCCCATTAATTTTAACAACATCATATTTTGCAAGGTTAAAAACAAGGGTTGTTGTCGAAGCATCATCCGCCTGCCAATGCGTTGGATTTTCGTCGACTGAACCATTTAAATTCATCAAACATGGTTTTACTGTGTATTTTGGTATTTGCGTTGTGTCTATAGGTTCTACAGTTGATTTGTCTTTTGTATATTTTCCATTTATTGTGGTTCTGAAATCGTTTAGTTGTTTTACATGTTCTTTTAATTCATCGTATGGTTTAAACGCATTTCCGCCATTTAATTGGTATTTAAAAGCTCCACAAGCCATATGGTCAACTACAATAATTTGACTAATTTTGTGTAAAGCATAAGAAATCTCAATGTGATCGTTTACACATTCGGTCCAAAGAGTAGTGGTTTTTCCTGTTACCACATTACAACTAGTATTATAGCCTAAAGCTGCGCCTGCTACAATGAATTCATCATATTCATTTAATAGATTAATACTATTTAAATATGCGACAGCTTCGTCTATTAAACGAAAATCAATGCAAGTAATTACAAATGCTTTTGCAACATGATTATCGTGAATCGCCTTCTCACCGACCGCCTGATCACCGCCCGATGACAAAGCAGGATTTGGGGAAGGAACTGTATCGGTGCTTGTCTGCACAGTTATTGAATTGGTAGCCGACATGGAACTGCCCATTTTACAGCCTATAAGAGTGACAGTAACATGAGACCCAGCAGCTAGCGCGGTCCCTGTAACTGACAACGTGATGGAAGTATTGCCAGGCGCACCAGGTGTCATGATAGTACCTTGTGCAGAAACCGTGCAAGTAGGAGTAGGATAGTTTGAAAAAAAGCCCGGCGGATAATTCAGCGTGACAGAAGACGGCGATGCAGTCGTCAGAGTAAAACCAAACGTTACTGAGACATCTGATTTGTAAGACTCGCGGTCATCAGAATCCATGCTGAAACTAACATTACTAACGGCGGTTGGTAAGTCAATTGATAAAAATTCATCATCATCGAAGTCTAATATGTTGTCATTTGTATCATTTGTATCATTTGAAGGTGGTAAAGCCGGAACTGAAGCTGGAGGAGGAGCTAAAGCCGAACTGCGAGATTTCCATCTTGAAAGAACCTTACCACCTTGAAAACGATACACCGGATGTTCTGGAAATATAAGTTTTCTATTTCTTGACATTTACAATAGTAAAATAAAATATTATTTACAAAAAAAATTATGTTTTATGTAATGAATTATAATTTGTAGAAACAGGAATAAAATGTGCCGGCTTTTTACAAGTAAACCGGTGATACATTAATTTCTTTCTTTTCAAAACACTGTTTGCGCAAATGCCAATTGCTTTTGTTTCACCAACCTGACTTTTCAATTTTTTAGTACAGTTACATATTTTTGTAATAAGAGCTTTTTCTGCTCGTTTTTTTAAATTACTTATGGTTGATTTTGTCGGTATTTTCAGTTTATAATATTCCAAAATTTTTCTATAGTCATCCGCGTTTAGACGAATACGACGTTTCATTTGTTTAGGTTTTATTTTGGTATTTTGGTATAGATAATTAATTAGATAATTACAATAATATAATAATTATATAAATTATATTATATTATATTATAAGTCATGTCATCGTTTTACATAAAAATAGAAGATGTTTACGACTATTTATTGTACACTTTTTACGTATTGTACATTATAGTTATTTTGAATTTAACTTATTTTGATTCCGTGACAAAATATTTACCAACCATTCAGTCCGCGTTGAAATACTTTGTTATTATATTTTTGATTGTCCGTTTTAATCCATATTCAAATGCTAAATTTACAGAATTTGACAAAAAAATCATCTTCTCTTCGTCTTTGTTTTTACTTTCAACAACCACACTTACCGACTTACTTTTAACTTATTTCAACAAAAATGCTAAAAAAATTGGATTAAATGTCAAATTGTAAAGTTTCAAAGTTAATGAAATCGATTAAGTGGAGTTGTTTGTAACATCCAACTGAAGTTTCGCACCCGATGTGCCAACACCAGCTCCGTCATAATCAGCAGGGTTCAATTTTGACATTGCGCCTCCGCTGTGGCGAGGACGACGGCTGCGTTTCGACTTGCGTGACCCTTTGCCCTTGCCCTTGTGTCCCCTGCGACGCTTGAATGTTTTTTTCATTACTGAAGAAGATGAAGCAGAAGCAGAGCTGCCTTTTTTCTTATACGTGAGTTTTGCTTTTTTCATTGCTGCCCCCAAACGATTCGGAGTATTTTTAGGAATTGTTTTCAGCGCAGCTTGTACGCTTTTCATCCAATCTGTCATAACCATTTTAATTCTTTTATACATAATCAAAATATTAAAAAAAAATATATTTTTTAATATTTTATTTATTTGATTAAACTCTCTTAAATACTCTCTTAAAATTCACTAAACTTATCCAAACGTGTTTTCTTCTGAACAACACACGTAGAGATAACCGTCGTTGTCCTTATACGAGTCATAAATTGCAGAAATAACCGTCGTCACGGGAATCAATTGATTATCAATAAAAACAAATAGTGCAGTTGCCGAATTCATTTTCATCCGCGTTCGAATGGACATCATCAGTTGTCCTATTGTAAATCCTTGCGGTATAACAAATTTAGGCTTGTCTATCATTTTATGCATGCCTGATGAATCAATGAATACAGGAACCGATGTTGGATATTTAGTTAAAATATTTGTAGATTGTTGCTTTCTTTCTTCTAAAGACAATCGTTCTTTAAATTCTTTTGTAGCCGACATTGCCGATTTTGAAGACTTGAACATTGAAAACATATTTTAGAAAATGCGAACTAACTTAACTGTGTATATAATATATATAAATATTTCTAAAGCTTTAATATTATTTAATTTATTATATTAACAGAATAGCAGAATATACAGCAATGAAAAAATGAACACGCTGATACTATAAATTAATGCGCATAAATATATAATTATTATACGTAAATCATATTATACACTAATTAATATATTGAATATATATCAAAAAGGTTTGTTTGATTATTTGCATTGTTTGATTTGCACAATGGATTACGTTAATTTAGACTTGGACATACAAAATTATGATTTAGAAGACATTACAAATTTATTTAAAATACCGATTGTATTTACAGAATCGGATTTGCGCGCAGCAAAGCTCGTAGTGCTTCACACTCATCCAGACAAATCCAAACTTCCAAAAGAAATCTTTCTCTTTTTTACGAGCGCTTATAAAATATTGTATCAAATATTCACGTTTCGCACGGGTAAAAATAGAAACAAAAAGGAAAGTTACAGCGACCTTGTTGCCGAAGAAACGGTTGCTCCAGAGGAGGACTCAATGAAGTTGTGCGTGGACAAGGTGAAACAGCTCAGCTCGACCGAGTTCAACAAACTCTTCAATGAACACTATGAAAAATGCAAAATACAAATGGAAGAGGAACAAGGTTATGAAGACTGGTTTCGTTCTGATGATGCCAGCGAAGATTTAACTACTGCAACCTCGTTGTCTTCGTGGGATCAGCGTGTATCCGAAATCGACAAACAAAAGCAAGCGTTGCGAACAAATTTGTCACTTGTTTCAAAGAGTGAACTACAATGTGCCAATATTTTCGGCGGCGGTGAAAATTATTATATGCTGGGGCAGGGTGCACCAAAGGAACATTCAAGTGGACTATTCAGCTCGCTTCAATATGAAGATTTGAAAAAGGCGCATACGGAAACGGTTATACCCGTCACACACGAAGACTATGCAAACTCCAAAAAGTTCAATAATGTGAATGAGCTGCAATCGTTTCGAGATGTGCATTTGAAAACGTATAATTATGAAGAATCTTTGAATAAAAAAAAAACAGAAGCACATATTGCAGAAGAAGACAACACGCACCGGGCATTCACTCTGGCAAAACAAGACGAACTCGCTCAAGAAATGAATAAACGATTCAATGGTTCATTCTTAAAATCGATAATGTAATTCGTAATTAAGCAGTTCAGTTGTCGACACACGTTTATGTAGTTTTTGTTATAACGGCTGCGAGCACTCCTCCTGCACAAAGAATAAGGCATAAAATAAAGCATACGTGACAGAAAAATCGTTTATTTCCATGTCTCCTGTCATGACGAATTTGTCTTTCCATGACGCGTAATGCGTGTTGGTGAAGCCGTATATCACGTCTTTGTTCAGCAGTAATCCTATCACCCACCATTCTATCGTCACTATTATTTATTTCATCAAATTCCTCTTGAGTAAGCTCCCCTCTCTCCACCACCTTTGAACACATCAAACATTTTATTCCGACAAAACGTGTTTGATGTGTTTGCACGTCATCTTTCAATTTTCGAATAATGTATTCTTCAATGCATGAAATATGCACCGTGTATTTACACGTGTCGCAAAAGTTGCTATAAAAAGTACCATCATTTTTGTCTATTTTGTCATAACATATTATGCACATTTCTTCTTCTGTAGGGGGCGACGAGCACCCCCCTACGACCCCCTCCTCATAGGGAGAGGTTGAAGGAGTAGGGGGGCATAGGGGAACTCCTTTCACGCAGGGAGGTAAAGGGTCACACGTAACAATGTAGTCATCGTCTAGAGGAGGCGCTGTTGCAACACCGATAACGCCGAGACCTAAACCGACAACAGTAACATTCGGCGTTTCCTCATCATCATAGTCTCCGTCTATTGACACAAAAGATGTCAGTTCTGGATTTGGTGAAGAATAACCGTTGTCATCAATATCAGACGATGATGACGGAGACGCCGACGGAGACGTATTCAATATATTAGGAATTGTAATATTGTAACTTCTGCACGGTTTATGTCTTTGACACTTGTACAGAGGAGAATGAGCGGGTTGAGGAAGTTGGTGAATTTGATAAATTTGAACAACTGCATGGGACATTGTTGTTGGCTATTATATTTATGATTAACTATCTATGTTATTTTTATTTCAATTTTATAGAAATAAAAATATTTAAAATAAGTTATAAAAGTATTTTTTTAAATTGAAAAAATAAAGATTAGAACCAAATGTTCAAATATGGTCGCCATCATTATCGAAGCAGCATCATGTTAATTAACGACCGGTACAAGTTGTTGAAACGCATTGGTTCTGGTGCGTTTGGATTAATATTCAGTGCAAAAAACGTGAATACAAATGAAATTGTTGCGATCAAGCTGGAGCCGACTGCTCAGGTGGATACGCTAACTCATGAAGCCGCCGTGTTGATGAAACTTTCAGGGATTCCGGGAATTCCAAACTTGAGGTACTATGGAGTGCCCGACCACAACAGGTACATGGCAATTGACTTATTGGGAAAAAGCTTACAAACGGTTTCAAGTGACCACAAAAAATCAGTTCCCATTGAAATCGTTCGAATGTATGCAAAGCAAATGGTTGAAATTATCCAGGCTGTTCATGAACGGGGGTTTATCCATAGAGACATCAAGCCACCCAATTTCATGACGGGTCCCAATCCCAGTTCTAATGAAACAGAAAACAAGACTGACAAAATATTCTTAATTGATTTCGGAATGTCTCGAACATACATTGATGATAAAACAAACGCACACAGGTGTAATAAAATGCGCACTGGGATTATTGGAACGCCGCGATATGTTAGCATAAACGTGCATGACGGAAACGAGCCAAGTCGACGAGACGATTTGATTTCAATCATGTATGTTGTCATTTACTTGGTGAAGGGGCGTCTTCCGTGGAAGGCGGCGGCATCTCCTGAGTTGGTATCACAAATCAAAAAAACAATTTTGCCAGAAGAATTATTTTTAGACATGCCACCTGGTTATTTGGATATTTTCAAATACTTGTGTTCAATGTCTTATGAAGAGGCTCCCAAATATTCGCACATTATTGAGAATTTATAATTATAATTATTTGGATTTTAATTTTAGTTCCATCTCTATTATTTCTCTTATAAAGAATTTTATTTTTTTGAAACTCTTTTTTAAATTTGAAAAATGGACAAAAATAAATGTCCATATTTTGATTCTTCAAAAAAGTTTTTAAAGTTTTTTTTACGTTTTTTTACGTTTTTATTTTTTTAAATTAATTTCAAAATTGTTAGCTTTTAACATAATGCAAGTATTTGGCAAAAAGTGGCGCAGAGCATAAGGAAAAAATGAAAAAATGCGATTTTTCGGACATTTTTCGGATTTTTCCGGAATTCAAAAAGTGAAAAAAACGAGTAAATGGACCGAAAAAAACGAGCATAAGCACATTTTTCCGTGTTTTTTTTAAAATGAAAGCATACGTGGTCTGGCATTTTTTTTTAAAGAAAACGCTCGTTTTTTTTCAATCCATCTGGGACCGTTTTGTGTCTGCGGGGCGATGCTCTCACGACATTTTGACTTTTCCAAATTCCGAGAGCAAACAGGTAACAATTCCGCTCGTTTTTTTTGACCCCGTTTCCATCCGCTAGGTGTATGCAGTGAGCGCATTTTGCTTTACCTAATTCCGAGAGCAAACAGGTAACAATTCCGCTCGTTTTTTTTGACCCCGTTTTTGACCCCCCTTACTTATGCAGCGGACGCAATAAATGGATAAAAATGACGCACGAATATGCTTTGCATTTTTATAATATTCTTTAAAATTCAATAATTTAATAATATTGCAAAACATCCCCCAAAAAAGAGATATTCCATGTTTGAAAAAACTAAAAATGCGATTTTTTGGGATTGAAAAAAAACGGAAAATATTTTTATTTTTTTGAAACTTTTTTTTAAATTTGAAAAATGGACAAAAATAAATGTACAATTTTCATTTTTAAAAAAGAGTTTTAAAAGTTTTTTTCTGTTTTTTTCCTATTTTTATTTTTAAAAATTATTTACAAAACTGTTAGCTTTTTATATAATGTAAATAATTTGTAAAAAGTGGTGCAGAGCATAAGAAAAAACTTGAAAAAATGCGATTTTTTGGACATTTTTCGGATTTTTCCGGATTTTTTCGGAATTAAAAAAGTGAAAAAAACGAGTAAATGGACCGAAAAAAACGAGCATAAGCACATTTTTCCGTGTTTTTTTGAAAATGAAAGCATACGTGGTCTGGCATTTTTTTCAAAAGAAAACGCTCGTTTTTTTGCAATCCATCTGGGACCGTTTTGTGTCTGCGGGGCGATGCTCTCGCGACATTTTGACTTTTCCAAATTCCGACAGCAAACAGGTAACAATTCCGCTCGTTTTTTTTGAACCTGTTTTCATCCGCTAGGTGTATGCAGTGAGCGCATTTTGCTTTACCTAATTCTGAGAGCAAACAGATAACAATTTCACTCGTTTTTTGTTGATACCGTTTTCGAGCCATGTTTGCGAATGGAGTTTTAAGTTGGGATTTATATGGTAAAGGTGGAATTGTGTAACAGTCGGCGTTTTAAATGTGCAAAGGTAATAATTACATTCGTCAAGTACTTTATAAATTTATAAGAATATGAATTTTTTATTAAATCATCCTTACAATTAATTAATTAATCAATCGATTTAGAAATATTATATGGTTAATGTATACACGACAGGTTCAGGTTCAATATGGATACACCAATAGAAAAATGTAAATACAAGCAGTATACGTGTGAATGTTGCTGTTTTTCATGTATATTTGAGAGCGATTATAAGCGACATATTAGAACAAATAAACATATGAAATTGAAATGTACTGTAGAGAAACCTGAAAAAAAAGTCTCGAAACATAATAAACATAATGAATGCGAATGTGGAAAAGTATTCAAAACACAGAATGGTTTAATGAAACATAAGCAACGTTTGTGTACCGGTAAAGATAATATAATTATAAATTTAATGAGAGACAATGCTGAAATGAAGGAGCTAATGAAGGAGCAGCAGAAATTCATGAGAGAACAGCAGGAGCAATATCATAAACAATTGGTGGACATGATTCCGATGATGTGTGGTAGTACCAATTTAATTACAAATAATAATACGAATATTAAACAAAAATTCAACCTGAATGTATTTTTAAATGAGCAGTGCAAGGATGCAATCAACATTGGCGACTTTATAAAATCGCTGCAAATCACACTGGACGATTTAAATGTGACAAGAGAAAAGACGCTGGAAGACAGTGTTGGCAATATTTTTTTGAGGGGATTAAAAGAGTTGGATATTTACAAGCGCCCCATTCATTGCACCGACAACAAGCGAGACGTAATGTACATCAAGGATGAAGAGAAGTGGGAAAAGGATGAGGGAAACTTGAAATTAAAAGACACAATTGACGCGATCTCTCGAAAACAGATTACAACTTTGAAACAGTGGAAGGATTCAGACCCGGAAGTAGCAAAGACGACTTCATCTAAGAATGATAATTTTTTAATGACATTTAATCACATATGCACGCCGATACCGGAGGTCGGTGAAAAGCGCATCATAAAAACGATAGGTAAGGAAGTTCACATTGTCGAGTAGCTCATTTAATATATATATACTTCGTGGGGTAATTTAACACAAATTCAACACAATATTAAATTTTTATATTATTTATAAAAATTTAATATTAAGGTTTTAAACTTATTCAATACATATAAAATATATTATAAATGAAAGTTTTTTCTTATTGTATTTATGATTACGACTTGAAATATTACTTGGGATTGATAGAAAATATAAAGATAATTAATAAATATTATCCTGATTATTACGTTTACATATACTATGGTACAAATTGTTTAGTTAATCTAATAGAAAAAATAGTGGTTACTTTTAAAAATATCAAAGTATTTCCAACAAATCAAAATGGAAGTATCAATATGTTATTAAGATACAATCCAATACTTGACAATGATGTAGAAATTACAATAGTAAGAGATGCTTATAGTGAAGTAAATGAAAGAGATAGATGGTGTATAGATGATTTTTTAAATATAAAAAATCAATTTCATTATAATACGATAAGAGATAACTATTGGCACAAATCTAAATTATCAGGAGGTATGACGACTTTATGTAAAAATAATATAAATTATCAAAAATTAAGAGATAAATATATCCAAATTATTAATTTAGATAATATTAAAAAAAATTTTGATTATGGAAGTGATGAAAATGTGTTGAATGAGTATTTATATCCAATTATAAAAGATAATTTATTAGTATATACAAATATTTGTGCTTATAATGATGAAAAACATGAAAATATTAATTTTCCTAATAATAATATAAATTTTGTTGGTAATGTTATCGAATACATTATACCTAAAAATTTTGATATTAATAATGTAGATGATTTATCAAATATAAATATTCCAAAAAAATATAAATTTAGATTTAATTCTATCAACATTATGGAACAAATTAATTGGTTAGATAATCAAAAAAGATTAGATGTAATGGCAAACTTTATAAAAGAAATTTTTGAAATACAAAATATTCCATCAGAATATAAAGAATATGATAATATAAATACAATTTTACACTATGATTTTATAGCAAATTATTATACACATAATGCTGATGGTTGTATGAGATTTTTCAATAGATTATATAAACATACAATTACTGATACTTTTAAAAATAATGCAACATATTTTTATGAATTAGCTAAAAAAAAATCTTATAAAATAATTGGAACTTGTAATGTTCATTATGAACCTCAAGAGAATGAAATAGTTATATATTTTGGTAATTATACTGATGATTATTTATCCTTACCTCAATCAAATAAAATTTATAAAAATATATTATTTTATCAAGATATTAAAATAGATAAATTTATATCAGATGAATGTTGGAATAATATTGATAAAATATATATTATGACGTTGGATATTTGTTATGAAAGACAATATGATGTTTTAACACAGTTATGTTTAATGAATGCTCCGTTGGATAGAGTTTATATGCATAAAGTTCCTAAAGATAAAGAATTAAATGATATTTATATTGGTGTGACTAAAAATCATATTCATTGTTTAGAACACATGAAAACTAATAATTTTAATAACTGTTTATTTTTAGAAGATGATTTTATTTTTTCACAAAATTATGATGATAATAAAGGTAAATTAAAAACTTTTTTTGATAGAAATTATGACTATGATATTTGTTTTTTATCAGCTTCTAAATATCATAAGCGTGAAGATTTTGATGATTTATTGATTATTTCTAAACAAATTTGTACTACAAGTTCCGGTTATTTAGTATCAAACAAAAATATTAATAAAGTTTTTGATATTGTAAAAGAAGGTTTTGATTTATTAAATCAAAATAAAGATAATTCAGATATTTATTGTATTGATAGATATTGGCATAAAATGGCAAATGATAACAAAATGTTTATTTTCAAAAATAAAATTGGTTTTCAAAAACCTTCAATTAGTAAAATATTAAATAAATTGAATATAAATTTAGATTAAAATAAAATTATATAACTTCTATAAATATTTTAATTATTTGAGTGCGTTTGATTTTAGATGTAAATAAATGAATTAATATAGTAATTTATAAATAACCTTTTTTTATTTTTTATTATATTATTATATTGATATACCATATAATAATATAATAATAGTAAAATGTCAACTAATGATGATAAAAATGGTAAAAGAAATATTGTTCCGTCGTATAAGAATAACAAATATGATAAATATAAATATTATGACCCGCCGTTGGTGCAGATTCCAATTGCCAGGTCATCCTCCATTTTAAATCCGCAACAGCGCGCACCTTCTGTATTGAGTGTGCCAAAGGTGACAAGTCGGATAAATATTGAAGCGGATGTTGATGATTTGGCGGATTTGATAAATATTGGTAAAAAAGTGGGGACAGAATTCAAATTGGAGCCGCACATTGAGTATAATATTGACCTGGCGATGATAAAGAATTTACTTCCGGAGATGGAGAATTTAAATAATATGATAGGTCAACAAGAATTTAAAAGGCAAGTTGTTACATTAATTTTATATTATAGCATGCGTTTAAATCGAAAGAATGATGATTTATTGCATACGGCGATATATGGCGAACCGGGCATTGGTAAAACCGAGTTTGCGCAAAAATTGGCGAATATTTATTTAAAAATGGGCGTTTTGAAGAATAATATTTTCAGAAGGGTTCGTCGCGGAGACTTGATTGCGGGTTATTTAGGACAAACGTCGTTGAAAACTGCAGAAGTATTAAAGTCTGTGCGCGGCGGCGTTCTTTTTATTGATGAGGCGTATTCGATTGGAAACAGCAGCGGCAAAGACACGCAGGACTCTTATAGCAAGGAATGTTTGGATTTAATAAATCAAAGCTTGACTGAGATGCGCGAAGATGACGACAAGTATTTTATTTTAATGATTGCAGGATACAAGGATGAATTGAAGCGCAATTTTTTTGGAATGAATGATGGGTTGGAGCGTCGGTTCAGCATTCATTTTACGATGCAGTCATATGTTCCGCAAGAAATGGTGCAAATATTTATTAAAAAGTCGCTTGATGGTGGTTGGTTGATTGAAGAAGGTGCGGTAACCGACGAATTTATAAAAGAGTATTCACCGCATTTCAAGCATCACGGCGGCGCCATGGAGCTGCTTTTTGTAAAATGCAAAATTGCGCATTCTAAAAATTTGTTAGCAGGAAAAAGTAAAATAAAAAGGTGTATATCAAAAGCAGATATGAAGGATGGCATTGAGTTATTCATAAAAAATTCAAATGCGGCAGATGATGTTTCATTTATCAAAACGATGTACATCTAAGTAGGGGAACCAGTGTTGCCAAGCACGGCGCCTCTATGACCCCTACTTAGGGGAACCAAGTTTCCCCTATGACCCCTCCTTTTGTAAATGTGTGCTGGTCACATGTCAAATATTGACATGCGACCTCATTTAAATAAATAAATAATAATAAATAATAATAAATAATTATTATTTAAAAACAATGAAGTAAAAAATATAAATAATAGTAATATTTGATGGTTTTAGAAGAGGCGCAACAATATGCATTGTGTTTGAATATGATTGTGAAGGATGAGTCTCACATTATAAAAGATACTTTGAAAAAATTATTGCAAAAGATAAATTTTGATTATTGGGTTATATCGGATACGGGCTCAACGGATGAAACAATGGAAATAATTACCGAGTTTTTTAAAGAAGTTGGGATTCCGGGCGAATTGTATCAAGATGAGTGGGTCGATTTTTCTCACAATCGGAATAAGGCGTTGGACTATGCATTTGGAAAAAGCAAATACTTGCTGATATTTGATGCGGATGATGAAGTATGTGGTGATTTTGTGTTGCCGGAATTGGTGAAGGATTCTTATCAATTTCAATTTGGAAGTTACACTAGAACTCAAATTGTTAATAATAACAAACGATGGAAATATCTTGGCGTATTGCACGAATGCATTGTTTCGAATGATGATAGAATTGATGGTGCAAGTATGGAAATTATAAAAGGATCCTATTATACTGTGTCTGGCAGAAGCGGAAATAGAAACCTTGACAGCAACAAGTATTTAAAAGATGCGATTATATTAGAAAAGGCGTATTATAATGCCGTTGATGTGAAAGATGACATATATAACAGGTATTGTTTTTATTGTGCGAACAGTTATTATGATTGTGATAAATATGAACACGCTATTTCATGGTATAAGAAGACACTTGAATGTGGCGGGTGGGCTCAGGAGAAATACGTGTCTTGTTTGAAACTTTATAAATGTTATGAAAAAATGAATAATAAAGAGTCGGGATTTTTTTATCTTGTAAAGTCTGCAGAGTATGATAAAGAGAGAGCAGAATGTTATTACGAGCTTATAAAATATTATTCTGCTTTGGGATTGCGTGACGTTGCGTATGGATATTATGGCGTATTGCGAGACTTTTATCGTGACACTTATTTAAAAGATGGATTAAATCACAAGTTATTTTTAGATGAAAGTATATCCGAATTTTATTTGCCATATTATGTTATTATAGTTTCTGAAAAAATGCGCGATTATGACACAGGAATACAAATGTATAGAATTGTTTTTACGAAAAAATGTAAATGTTTTGATGAATGGTTTGTAGGTAATTTATTGTATAATTTACAATTTTTTACCGAACGCGTTAAAGATGAAGATAAAACGGCATTTTATTCCTTGTTTCAAGAATATGTCGATTTTCTTGTTGCCAATAATTATCCGTTGTTTGACGAAACTATGAAGATTTATGAAAAATATGGAATTAAAAAAAAAGAAGCGTCAATTGCAACTCACGACGAGTGTTTGACTAGTAAAAAAATATTGATTTATATTGGATTTATGGATTATTTATGGAATGATACTTATGTTTCCAATAATGCCATCGGGGGAGCTGAAAAAGCGGTGGCATATTTGGCAAGGAATTTGCCGAAAGAATACGAGATAATAATAAGTGGTGATGTTGCAGATGAAGTGGTGGGAAACGTAAAGTATGTGAATCGTTTCAAGTTGCAAGCACTTTTAGATGTTGAAAAGTTTCACACAATTATTGTGTCTCGGTACGTATCATTTTTTCTGCTATTTCCTCGTTTTAATTGTCACCAGTTGTACTTATCTGCACATGACACTGGGTTTTTAAATAACTTGAATGACGTTCCAGTACGTACTATAATTGAAGAAAATAATAAATACATCAACGGAGTAATATGTTTAACGACATGGCACAAATTAAATATGATTCAAAACCACGCATGTTTAAAAGATAAAGTTTCGATAATCAATAATGGAATAATGGTTCCTGTAGTGGGATTGTCGGATGGCGCCACATCAAACAAAAAAATGTCGCACAACAAAATAAAAAATAAATTTGCCTGGACATCTTGCAGTAATAGAGGACTGGATTTATTGTTGAAATTGTGGGACGAAATACTTGAAGTTATGCCAGATGCGACACTGGATATATCATCTTATGATGCATTTCCGAATCCAAACAGAAACAACGACGAGGAAATTCAGATGATTATAAATCGCCATAGTGACAGTGTGAAACATCATGGAAAGTTGAATACTTTACAGTTACACGAGTTGATATCGAAAGCAGAGTATTGGTTATACACAACTACATTTTGTGAAACGAGTTGTATCACTGCACTTGAGATGTTGATGCACGAAGTTGTGTGTTTATATTATCCGTTGGCTGGTCTTACTGATACGATTGGAAAATATGGAATTCAAGTAAATTCTGGCACCGAAATTGAAACTATTATGAACTTGAGCGAGGCAAAAAAGGTGGAAATGAGAATAAATGGAAAAAAATATGCAATGTCATGTTCGTGGGAAAACCGGGCAAAAGAGTGGGCAAGTGTGTTGGGATTGAGTAATCAACGCGTTTATGATTTACATAATAACTACACTATTCCGCAAAATCATATAAATTATTTAAAAAAATTAAAATATAATTTCCAACCCAAAACAATTTATGATATTGGTGCAAATGTTTTAAATTGGACAAAAGAAGCAAAAAAAGTATGGAATGATGCAGACATTATTGTTTTTGACGCTATAAAAAGTGCAGAGTTTTTATATAAAGAACATAATTATAAATATCATATTGGAGTTTTGAGTGACACTGATGACAAAATTGTAAAATTTTATGAAAATTCTGAACATCCTGCTGGAAACTCTTATTACAAAGAAGTTGGACATGAAAAATCAAATGAATTGTATCCAGAAAATAATTTTACAGAATACCTCTGTAAAACACTAGCCACAGTTGTTAAAAAAAATAATTTTCCACTTCCAGATTTGATAAAATTTGATGTTCAAGGATGTGAATTAGACATTATAAAAGGGTCAATTGACATTATTAACCATGCGAGGTATTTAATTGTTGAGCTTCAAACAACGGAATATAATAAAGGGGCGCCATTGGCTGATGAAACTATTAAATTTTTAGAGGATAATAATTGGGAACTGTTAACAAAAACACCCTTTTGTGATAATGGTCCAGATGGTGACTATTGTTTTAAAAATAACCGAACAATAAATAAACAAAAATGGGTTTTTTATACTGGTAGTTGTATTTATACACCAATCGTACAGTATCTTGAAAATTATGCATCAAATGAAATTGAGATTGAGATATCCAATGATGTAAATTATATAGTTAATATGAAATTTGATAAACTAATAATAATACTAACACCATTTGGACGGGGATTGTTAGATAAAAATATACTAAACCAGTTTAACCACATAAGTATTTCATTTTTACAATTAGAACCACTAAATTTATATACAAGGTTGAATGATATTACAAATGAATTTAATTCTCATCCCGATTTAAAAAAATATTCCATTTATGATTATAGTAAATCCAATATAAAAATATTGAATGATAATGGTATTACCAAATGCAAACATTTGCCATATAAATGCACACCTTCTGAATTAAATTTATTAAGAAAATGCAATAGTTCTGTTAAAGAATATGATTTTGGATTTATATATGACTGGAAAATGCATAACAATGGTTTAAAATCATTACCAATAAGACCACCAAGAAGAAATAAAATAATGGAATTTTTAATTAATAATGGATTTACTGTTAATTTAATAGCTGGTTATGGTGAAGATAGAGATACGGAATTAGGAAAATGTAAAATAATTCTTAATCCACATGGTCAAATTAATGAAAATCCAACCCCTTCTCCATCTGAATGTTCTAATATTTTTGAACACATTCGTTGTGATAGATTATTAGAAGCCGGGTTTACTATTATGTCTGAAACAAGTTATGATTTGTGTCCAGAGTTTGTACAAAAATATCCCAACTTGAAATTAATTGAATATGAAGATTTCTTCAACTTAGATGTGATTAGAAATATATTAACTAAAAAGTGGTATTGTTTTATTCATAGTTGTCATTTAAACGGTAAAGGACTAAACCGTCTTGACTATTTAATGACAAGTTTAAAAAAGAATGATTTATTCAGTAAAATTGAAACCATTTATATTAACAATATTGGTTTGCCAGTTGAAGAAAATAGGTATGGTACTATGGTTGACATTTGTAATTACTCAGATAATCCAATGCTGTGTGAAATTCCAACCATTAATAAAATACAACACTTCTCTCAAACAAATCCTGATTGTAATATTTTGTACTTACATACAAAGGGCATTTGTTATGATGACAATAATCAAAAAATAAATGATTGGATAGATATGATGCTATATTTTTTAGTGGAAAAATATGAATTATGTATTAGTAAATTGGATAGTGGCATCCAAACAGTTGGTTGTAATTATTTTGACGTAAAAAACCCACCCCATTTTTCTGGAAATTTTTGGTGGTCAAAATCTAGCTATATAAACACATTGCCTCTATTGATTGAATCTGAATTTGCATATCGGAATGATGCTGAATTTTGGTTGTGTAAAAATAATCCGACCGTATATGAATTACATAACTCCAAAATTGACCAGTACTTTGAATTATATCCACCAACAATGTATCGCGATGATAAGCAAAAAATAGATGTATTTGCGTTGAAAATTTATATTATACATTATAAAAAATTAATAGATAGAAAGGTGTCTATCTTATCGCAGTTAACAAAATGCAATATAACGAACTATGAATTTATTGAAATAGATAGGGATGAACTTACTGAATATGACACTGATATTTTTCATATAAATTTTGGTACAGCCTTGACAGCCATATCATTATCTCATTTTTATGCATTCAAAGACATTGCTGCTAATCATAACAATGCATTAATTTTTGAAGACGATGTTATTTTATGTGACGATTTTATGAATAGATTATCTTTATATATGAATCAATTGCCAGACGATTATGATATATTGTTTATAGGCGATGGGTGCGCACAACATATTGAAAATAGTAAACTAGAACCTGGTAAATATATTTATGAGAAGTCGCTTTATCCTACAAATGGACCTTTGGGAAATATCAATGGAGCCGTCAGGTGTGCCGATAGTTATATACTTAGTAAAAAGTGTGCATCATCTTTATGTAAATATATATACACCTCAAAAAATAAAATCAACATGTCGATAGATGCTTGGTTAGATGTAGCTGCTCGTGATAATATATTTCATGTATATTGGGCAGAACCTACGATAGTTACACAGGGGTCTCAAAATGGGTTATTTGAACGATCGTGGTATAATGAAAGCACTGACCAATCAATTATGGTTTCAGTTATTAAAAACTTAACTTGTATAACATGCGATGAAATGTGCGAAATGTTTCAAAATAACGATACTTTAATAGGAAGTGACAATATAATATTTTGTTATGGTATTGATAATAAACATGTAGATATAACTAATATTGTGTTGTCAAAATGTATTACAAATAATAAAATTGTCATACCAGGTGGAGACGATGACAGAGCTTTTATATTTGGAGACCCAATGTTTGGCATTATTAAATGTATATATATGATTGTGAACTTTAAATATTGTAAAATTACATATGATTATCATTTATGTGTTGATATATTTAATAAAAAATGCAATATTAGTAACTCAATTAATCCTTCCGCGTTGACTGTTTACAAACCACCATTCGAGAAAATGCGACTGGGTAAAGATAATGATGGAGGATATGTTATTTGTGACATTCAAAATATTAGTTATGATTTATTATTAAGTTGTGGAATTTCAGATGATATTTCGTTTGAAGAATTTTTTTGCAATAAATACAACACAACTGCATGTTACGCGTTTGATGGAACTATTGAAAACATTAATATTATTAATAAAAATATATCATTTTTCAGACAGAATATAAATAATTATAACGATGATAAAAATACAAACCTACATTCGACCATTGAGATGTTTGACAATATATTTTTAAAAATGGACATTGAAGGTTATGAGATACCTTGGATAAAATCATTAGACGTAAAACACCTAAATAAGTTTTCGCAAATAGTTATAGAATTTCATTTCCCATTTTCGTATAAAGAAGTGCATGCATTCGATATTCTCAATGAAACTCATATATTAGTTCATTTTCATGCTAACAATTGTTGCGGGGTAAGAAATCACAAAGGAGTTTTTATATCAAATGTATTTGAATGCACATATGTACACAAAAGGCATTACCCACCACCGTATGTATTAAATACAGATATTATACCAGGTGTATTGGATATGAAAAATGTATTAAACAATAATGAAATTATTATAGACTATGAACCTTTTGTTTTCAAGTGTATAAATACCCATAACATTGTATTAAATCAACTTTACAATCATTATTCTAGCGCATGGTTAGGGCACATGCACTTTGCATGCTGGTTAGTTAGGTTATTGATTCCATGTGTGGTAGTAGATTTGGGTGTAGATTTTGGACATTCCACTTTTGCATTTGCTGCTGCCAAACTAGGATGTGTGTATGGGATTGATTCATTTGAAGGAGACATGCAAGCTGGTATTAAAAATACATATAATATCGTACATGATTTGAAAACAGAATTGATTCGGGATAATTTGTTGATTGACAACATTCATTTTATTAGGGGATATTTTGACGATGTATACAATACGTTTGATAAAACAATTGATATATTACATATAGATGGGTTACACACGCTAGACGCAGTGACAAATGACTACAACACGTGGATTACCAAAACAAGCGATAATGCTGTAATTTTGTTTCATGATGTAGTATCTTATCCAGATACAGTTGGCAAATTGTTTAACAGTATACAATATCCGAAATTTTATTTTACACATTCTGCCGGGTTAGGCGTGGTATGTAAAAACTCACACACATTAAACAAGATATTAACATCAGCTGATATACCTAACAAAGAGTTTATTATACATGACAAAAGTAACAAAATGATAGTCGATTGTTTTACATTTTACAACGAATTGGACATGTTAACTTATCGGTTAAATATATTAGACAAAGTGGTTGATTATTTTGTATTAGTAGAATCAACCCACACACATGTTGGCAAAGAAAAACCATTGTTTTATAATGAAAATAAATACTTATTTGAAAAATTTAATCATAAAATTATACACATAGTTGTTGATGATTTCCCGCATAAGTATCCAAATATAAATATTGAAAAACAAGAACAATGGATAAACGAAAGGTTTCAAAGGGACTGCATTTCAAGAGGAATAGACAAATTGAATCTCACTGGTGAAGATATTATTACTATAACGGATTTAGATGAAATACCTAATCCAAATACACTAACACAAATTAAAAATAATATTATCGTCGTTGGTATTAATATAATTGAACTGGATTTTTACTATTATAATTTAAATTCCAAGATGGATCACAAATGGTATCATTCCAAGATACTAACATTTGAAAAATATAAAGAACTTAATACTGGCTGCGATAATATCCGGTTTTATAACTGTCCAATTATTAACAATGCGGGGTGGCATTTAAGTTACTTTGGTAATGAGAAATTTATCAAAAATAAACTTGAAAACTTTACTCATCAAGAGTTCAATATGAGTGAATTTACTAACGAAAACCGAATAAAAGATCGAGTAAAAAATGGACAGGATTTGTTTAATAGACCTAATGCAATTATTCACATTAATATTGAAGACAATAATAATTTACCACCCGATTATGATATTTATTTAAAAAACTATTATAATATTTGCTATGAGGATGAAAAAGTCGAAGTGAAATTAAATTTGAATAAAAAGGAAATGGATTTGAACAAGTTTAACAACGGTAGTGGCGTTTTTATACAAATTGGTGCTGGTGCAGGGGATTTAGATGAGAGAGCAAATTGTAGAGATGGATTTACTGAATTAGTCAAAAAATTACCTAGACAAAGTATAAAAAAAATTATTTTAGTTGAACCTAATCCATTAAATATTCCTTTATTGAAAGAGTGTTGGAAAGATTATCCTGAATCTATTATATATGAAATAGGAATTGTTCCAAAAAATTATCAAGATAATACTATAGATTTGTATTATTGTCCGTTAGATGCCCCTCATTATCAAGTGGCATCAATAAATAAAAGCCATGTACAAAAACATTATGGTGATAATTGTGAAATAGAAAAATTTATTATTCCTGTTAAACAACTAGAAACATTTATTAACGAAATTACTACAGAAGAAATTGAGCTATTAGCATTAGATATAGAAGGAATTGATGCTGAAATATTATTAGACATTAATTTCAATAATTTAAAATTAAAATATTTATCATTTGAGCATTTACATTTAGGGGAATATAAAGAGAATGTATTGAATCATTTAAAAAATAATAATTATGAGTTTGTAGGGTCAGGTGTAGACCATAATGGATATGACTATTTATATATTAATGGACATTATATGTCTATAACTTTATTTGGAACTTGTAGATTAAATAATATTCATAATCATAATGGATTAAATAATCTTATTAATTATTCTCATTCAACAAAAGAAGTTATACAATTTATTAATTTTTTGAAAGGTGAATTAAGTATTCCCAATCCATATAATAAATTATGTTTTAGAACTGCTATATGTGATAATAAATTTATAGATTATAATGATACATATAATAAACTTTTTATTAATACTGATATTTTTATCATAGAAATATGTTCTAATAAAAAATATATCCATAATGGTTTTTTTTTACATCATTTATGCGTTGATAAAAGATTTAGTGGTTATAATAAGAATACTCCTCATGAAATTTTAAATAATTTTATAATTGAAAAACAAAGTGATGAAGAAATAGAAAATGATATTTTAGAAATACAAAAAATGTTATATCCTAAAAAAATTATTATTGTTTCACATTATAATTCAAAACAAAATGGCGAATATATAAATTCAAGAAATAATTTGATAAATTTATTGGATAGAATTTGTAAAAAATATGATATTCCCTTTATTAATCCTACAATTATATTAGCTAATTATACTCAAGAACAGGTTATATCAAGTGATTTAGGACATTATACTGATTTTGGAATTAATGAATTTTCTAATTATATAAATAATTTTTTAAAATCGGCGTTTTAAATGTCTAAAGGTAAAAATATTTAGAGAGACATTCATAAATAAACTATACAATACAAATAATACAACGATGCAGATTTTTGTAAAGACGCTTACTGGAAAAACAATTACTCTAGAAGTAGAGTCGAACGACACCATTGCCTCACTCAAGGTAAAAATTCAAGACAAGGAGGGCATTCCGCCCGACCAACAGCGATTAATTTATGCAGGCAAACAGCTGGAAGATGATCGAACGTTGGCTGACTACAACGTGCAAAAAGAGAGCACACTGCATCTTGTGCTTCGGCTTCGCGGAGGTAGGGTAAAATAAATTATATATTCAAAGATACTTAAAGATGTGTCGCTAGTAATGTTAAGAAAGGCAATTAAGCAATTCAACAAGCATACAATGGCAACAACGGCAGTGAGTGGACAAAAGATGGCGGGATGTGTAAAGTGGTTTAATATGAAGACTGGTTTTGGTTTTTTGACTGTAGTTCGCGGTGGTGGTAGTGGCGAGCTAAAGGTTGGAAGCGAGGTTTTCGTGCATCATTCAAATGTCAAAGTTCAGGAGGAGCAATACAGGTTCTTGGTTCAAGGTGAGTACGTGGAGTTTGATGTGTCGAATGTTGCAAACGGTCAGCATTCTTGCCAGGCGACGAATGTCACGGGCATGTTTGGCGGCAAGTTGATGTGCGAGACGCGTAATGATGCGCGCCAGTCGTCTTCGTCGCAACAGCAGGGTGGTCGCGGTAACGATGAAGAGGAGAGTGACGGTGACGCATATGTGCCGGTTTTGAGGAGGACGGCGTCATCTGCTGCTCCCACAACTTCTGCCCAATCATCATCGTCGTTCAGGTCGCGCGGCGGTGATGACGCACCTCGCACTCGTGGTCGCGGTGGCGCTGGTCACAGGTAACTAAACAATCAAACATTTGATTAATAAAAGGAATAAAATATGAATTTAGAATAATGATTTAGAATTTAAATTATTATTTATATTAAATATAATCAAATACTTATTTGGAAGATGGATAATAGTGTTGAAATGGAATCAGCGGAAACATTCGAAATGGGTTGTGAGGAGACGAGGTTATCAAAGCTGAGAGTAGACGTTATTGGCGTGATGTGCAACGTGTTGAATTATATGACTTTGTCGTCATACGAATATTATTACACGCAATACCATCAAGAGTGTCGAAATGAAATGAATGCCATTTATGACAATGGAGCAAATTCAATTACTGTTGAAAGTTGTAAACATTTTTACGAGTGTTTGAAACGGCTGGAGAGCGTAACAGACACGGATGACCCCGATTATTATGAATACAGAAGAAAAATGAGACGATTTATAATATCGTTGGCATCGATTAGAAAATAATCATAAAATTATTTATTTGCTTTTACTTTTTTATTTGCTAGCAAGTATGCTTTTTTAGTGTGACTGCATCCACTTTTTAAAATGTCGTAGTCAACAACGGATGCATTTCCGCCGGTAATGGAGCTTGCCAAACGAGCTAAACCCCAAGACTGCGGCGTTTGGTTGGGTCGTGAACCGGAGGAATAATATGCACCTTCACCCTTACGCACGATTTTTTTAAGCGCGTTTAAAGAGCATCCGGTTTTACGTGCGAGTTCATTATTTGGAGTAACGTTGTCAACGTTGTAAATTCGTTTGGCATTTTCTATATGAGACGATTTCTTGCTTTTGAAAGAGGGAACATTCTTCCGAGTGTAGTATTTGTTGCTCTTGTATAATTTTCGCGATTTTAGAAGCATTCCAAGTTGGCGTTTTTTATCCTTGCTTGATAATTGTTTTGGCATGTAACGCGCAGGAAGGGATGTTTGCCCATATTTTTTGGTTTTTCGAAGGCGCATCAGTGGTATTTCTATATTGTATTATATTTTATTTTATAGAGAGAAGAGAGAATAATAATATTATTATAAAATATATAAAATTTTAATATAAAATATCAAAATATTAAATAGTAATTATGTTTACACATATGAAAAGTGTACTATTTACAATAGTAATATTGTGTGTAACCGGATACATATGTAAAGTATATGAAAAAACAACCAACGATTTATCATTACATGTGTTGTCGAATGCAGAGATAAATCCAAAAATGTTTTATTTTATTACACCTATATTTTTTTGGCTAGCATCCAAGTCATTTCTTTTCAAGAATGCAAATGGACCATTATTGTCACATGTAAAATCATTATTTTATAATCTTGATAAGCCGGATTTTTTTAAGAAAGTAGTTCCTTTTACATCTCTTATAGCGCTTGCAACAAGTAGTTTGCTTACAGTATATGCAGGTGGCGCACTTGGATACGAAGCAGTTGTTGTAAGTATATCAATATTTTTATTATTATTTGCAAGTGATTACTTTAAAAATATGATTGAACAAATTAATATTGAAAATTTACTTTACATGGGCTATATTTTTGGATTTACTTTTACATTCAAAACACCGATTTCTTCGGTTATTTTAGCGATAGAAAAATCAATAGTAGGACATTCACATAACACGTTTACAAATGTACTGTATGCATGCATAGCAATCGTTGTTGCTATGATTTATGTGGGTGATAATGATAAAGGTAAAATGTTTCCTGATGCAACGCCACAAAAATATGAACTAGAAATCGGTAGTATTTTGAAATATAGTGTTTTAGCAGTAATATGTGGTATATTTTCATGTGTATTTTTTAAAACTACATACAAGATGTATGATGAAGTGAAAAAACTTGTTCTTAATAGCACTGTTATGTTCAACATAATACCAGTATTATTTGGGTTGTGTGTAGCTTTTATTATAAATACAACAGGAAGTGTTTCGGTTAATGGTGATAAAAAACATGTAAATGACATGTTTAGTAACAACCATGTATACAATTATAAAAATACAATAGGACACATGATCAACACATTTTTAACATTTATATCAGGATGTTCGGGTGGTCTCATAATACCATCGATATCAATCGGTAGTTATATTGGATTTTTATACAACAAAATGATAGACCTTCCTTTATTGCAAACGTTGATTATTGGAATGACGTGTGTATTCAGTGCATTTTTTGGATATCCCGTTACTGCTTCATTAATTATTCAAAATATATTAAATCAACATGTTGAAATATTACCGTTACTGATTGCAATGTCATATATTTCTTTATATTCTTCCAAGTATTTTGATAGGGTAGTTTTTCGAGAATAGAGTTGATTAGAAGAACCACCACCCGCCTCGCTGATGATGTCTATTCTTGTGGTGGTTGAAATACATGGGTTGCGTATTTCCCCACCAACCGCTTCCCCACCAACTGCTTCCGCTGCCATAGCGCCAGTCCCGACTTCCACGACTACCGTCATAGTGCCGACTTCCACGACCATGAGGATGCCCTCGCCCTCCGTGCCCTTCATGAGTTTCAATAATAGTGGGATTTTGTCTAATATACATAAATGTAACCAACACAATAAACGCAACAATGGCTAAAGGATAAAATAACTTTGACATTAAATTTTTTATATTTTTTATATTTTTATAATATTATAACATAAAAAAAAACAAACAACGGTAGTAATATGCTGGTCGAATTTATATTTATAGCGACTCCTTGTTGAAGAAAATTTGTCGAAATTGTGTCATTTCTTTGTCTGTAAATATGCTTGACAAAAAGTCATTTGGCGTTTTGGTTTCTTTTAAAAGATTAGTAATCATAAAGAGCGAATATATTCCGCACTCCGTATTGCTTTTTTGGTGTTGTTTATTATTTACAATGTATTTGAAGTTTATTCCAATTTCTTTTCCTTGTTTCATTATTTTCTTGGCAAATTTATTTATTTCTTTGGATGGCGGGTCACCGGTGCTATCGAAGAAGAAGATGAATTGTTGTTTAATGTTGATGAAGAGAGATATCCAGTGCGAGCCGGATAAATAGTGAGGGTCGGTGTTGAAAATGATTCCAATTTTATTTTTATTATTGGCTGGATTAAAGTATGTTTTTATGTCGAAATTGCACAATTCTTCGTAAACGCACGACGGCTCGCCCTTTGGGGTTTTGTCGAAATCGATAGGCGACGGACCAATGAATTCAAAAAAAGAAAATGCGTCCTCGTATTGTTTCATAACTTTTGTAATGTCAACACTGGACAGCCACTCGTGTGGATTTTTATTCCACGTTTTCGGACTTTCGGGTGCAAAGTAATTGAATAAATCTTTTGTTGCAGAAGCGCCTAGTTGTCGCAGCCAGCACGATTCCTTGTTGCACACACTTCCTAGCGCCGTTTTTAGCGATTCCCATATCACCTTTACATCGTCACTGTTAATAGTTGCGTCTGGATGGCGCGTATTCCAACTGTCTCTGAGTTTTGTAATTGCATTTGTGGTGTAACAGGTAAAATCTTTTTCTTGTGTTGGACCGCACGAAAGTTTTTTGAATGATTCATCTAAATATGAAACAGGTTCAAGTACATGGTTTGTTTGTTTTGGGTTTCTTCGAATACTTTTTGTTTTTTTAGTAGGTGGCATTATTTATATTTAATTTGTAGTTATAATAATTTATTATTTTATTTTTAATTTATTTTTGTTTCTTTTGTTTCTTTTGTTTCTTTTGTTTCTTTTGTTTATTCTGAATTATTTTCATTGATGGCGGTGTTGGATGGTTTTTCTTTTTTCTTTTGTTTTTTTAATCCCTTGTGCTTGAATGACGGGTCTTTGGGGTTGAATTTGAATTGCTGTGGGAAAACAACCGGTTCTTTTTTCTGAGATGATGATTTTTTAATGACATAAGTGTCGAGGGTAAGTTTTTTTACTTCTTTTGGTTTGAAACAAAGTTCGTTGGCTTTGTTCATCTCGAACGCGTTGAGCGCGTCTAAATTGTTATTGCATATGCAGTGCTGCTCCGCAGTTGGTTCTCCCGTTACAAGTCCCATGCAGACGTAACATTTCTGTATGGTTTCGCTTTGGTCTTCAAATTTCAAATGAGAGATGCACGCCTTCATGTACATGTTGAATGCTCCATTTAATGTTACATCTTTTAATTCATTTTTAAAAAGGTCTTTTGTAATTGAAATTATTCTTTTTCGATAAAATCTTAAATCTCTCTTGAATCCTGTGTCATAATCTATATTATTTTTGCGAAGGTATTTTTCATACTGTGCGACATTTACCATATATTCTAGAGTTGCGTCATCGACGGAATTTAAAGAAATGTCCATTTATCTTATTATTTTATTTTGTATAATTTAATAATATATAATTAAATTATATATTATTATTATCTTATACAAATATATAATCAATGACGGCGAATATAAACATTTTGCTTATTGACACGCGTGTATCGCATTATGAGGCGATTATTGCGGCAGTCGACCCCGCATTGTCAAAGGGGATAACGTTTGACTATTACACTGACACTTTCGACACATTGAAAGAGCGAATAGTGTCGGGGTCAAGCGGCGTTCTCGCGAATTCGGTTGGACTTGTTCAGCACAATTATAAAATGTCGACATTCAAAATGGTGGATGCGCAAACAACATCAAGCACAATTGAGCAAGTTGAAATACAGGACAGCGAATTGTCCACGTGGGCGCCGTTGAAAGAATTTATTGAGTGGTGTAATACGGAATTAAGCACTGCACATTTCGACATGATGGCGTGCGCGCTTTATTCTAATCCCGACTGGAAGTATGTTATAGATACACTTTCAACACAAACCGGCGTGGAAATCCGCGCTTCAACCGATGATACGGGGTCATCATCGCTCGGTGGAAACTGGTTTTTGGAGTCGCATGTTGGCGTGAATCTGAAAGAAGTGTATTTTAATGATTCAATTGATGGATATGTTGGGTTATTAGACTCTGCAATGTTCACTTCAAGTTTCTACGCGGATGATGGTTTCTTGTATACGACTCAAATTCCCACAATAACAACGTTGCCATCCAGACCAACCCGCCCAACGAATCCTACACTGCCTTTATCCGCTCCAACTCTACCATCACGACCATTTTTATCAGGATACACGACTTCATACGGTGTTTACAATGAAATGCAAGGAAATGGTGGGTCAGTTGTCTCTTATGGTGACGATAATAATTCCCATTGTTCATTCTCCAAAGTAAGCACGCAACTTCAAAGCGGCGTCGCGTATTTATTTTCGAGTGGAGCGGCATTGAAAACGAATGGTAATTTAGTGCTATGGGGAAATCATATGTATTCGGCAAATATAATGGTGCCATCGACTGCTAATTTATCAAGTGGCGTTTGCTCAATGTGTCGCAATGGAGGATATAATATATGCGCTTTGAAAAATGACGGCTCGGTTGTTTTTTGGGGAAATTTTTCTTCAGGGTTTCCTGCATTTCCATCATCTGATTTGTCAAGCGGTGTTAACTTTGTGGCCGCCTCGTATGAAGATTTTGCGTGTTTGAAAAGCGACGGATCAATAAGAGGTTGGGGTAACGAAGTTTTCAAAAATTCTTCATCAGTTCCTGCTTTTATATATCCTGCCGGTTCAAATTTAAATAGCGGTTTCGTCAAACTAATATCAATTGGTTATCCAAACGCTTTTGCCGCAATAAAAACGGATGGGTCAGTTGTATTTTTTGGAGGAACATCGGCTAGTACTAGTTATTTGTCCAATCCAACAACATTTTATCCGGCTGGAAGTAATATTACTTCTGGTGTAGTCGATGTATTCGCGACAGTAGGTCAAGATTATCAAGCGTGTTTTATTGCATTAAAAAGTGACGGGTCTCTTGTGGCATGGGGACTTGGAGCGTCAAGTCTAAGTACGTGGATAACAGGTAAAACAGCAGTTAAAATTATAAAGACTTCCACTCGACCAATTATAATATTATCAGATGGAACATACATAAATTATTTAACTAACAATTCTGAAGGAACATTTACAAACATTGTAGATGTACTAGAATACAATGGACGACATTTCTTTTTAAGAAGCGATGGAACGGTGGCTTGGAGGGGTGGTGAAAGTTTAGTTTATTATTTTGGTATTGGTACAAGTTCATTTACAAATATAGTTAAAATGTGGAATGACCCTAACGGACAGTTTAATCAAGGAGCAATATTTTTAACTTCTACTGGAGAGTTGAGAAGTACAGCTGATTATTTTTTAATGGCAACTGATGTAAATGACGCTATGGTGAGTCAGGGCTATGTAACTTATGTAACAAGTACGGGTAAAGTGAGAGTTATAAAAAAGTTAGCGGGTCCAAATAGCCAGGAATCTACGTTTAAAATTGAGAATGGATCAACACGGATTTCATACCCCGCAATTCGTGCGAATGGCGCAGGGCAAGAAAGTGCAACAAGTCTTCTCGCCACATTAAATGACAATACAGTTTGCACCGTGTTGAAAACTCCAATCACATATCCGAACTTGTTTGTTTTTAATGGAACCACATACGCAACCTGTCCGTACAATCAATACAGGACAGCATTAGATTTGGTAACTGGATACGCGGGTACTTCTCAATCAGTTGGTGGAAATGCATTTACGATTGAGACGTGGTATTATCAGCCGTCACAAACTCTGAATTCAACAATTGTAGATAGAGGAAATTCCTGTTACTTGTTTCAAGTGAGTCCTAACGCAAATACAATAACGGCAAATCTTGGATGCTTGGGATTTTCCAATACTGCAATTTCTGGAAGTTGGTTATATGCCACTAGCGCAGTTGTTACTTCGGGCGGCTGGACCCACATCGCAATGACTCGTGAAGGAACTTCTTATAAATTTTACATTAATGGTGTTTTAAAACAAACAATGACTGGACCGGCAACATTAACCAGAGACGATGGCGTTTTGGGAATAGGAACGCAACTGTCCGGAACCACCACTGGTGGAAATTATACAAATGCGGGATGTAGTATGTATGATTTGCGTTTATGGTGCGTCGCTCGCACAGATGACCAAATTAAAAGTTACATGAATGTTTCTGTTGACCCTAGTAGTTTCGGGTTAGTTGCAAATTATTTATTTAATGATAATGAAAATGTATTTTATGATAGAACGAGGAATGGTTTCAATTGCACGATTGGCAATTATGTAAGCACTTCATGGAAAACTTATCACAGAAATTCAAAACCGGATAATGCTTTGTTTCCTTCAAGCATAGGAGTTTTTCTTAATCCTGACTATACATTAGTTCGACAGAGTTATTTCATTCTAAGTTTTGGAACAGAACCTCTTAGGAATCTTGTGAAGACTGATTTTACTGGTGCAAATTTAACCGGTATTAATTTTACAGGAAGGGATTTAACCGGTGCTAATCTTAGTGGTGCGAATTTAACTAATGTTAATTTTTCGAATGCAATATTAACGGGAATAACTGTAAATAAATCAACAAATTTTACAGGAGCATCATTTGCAAATGCAGTCATATATTCCGTTATTGGAACTGTAAATCCAAGTCTTGTTCCTACAAACTATTTACATTATTTTTCAAATGTGAATTTGAAAAATGTGTTGGTAGATTATAATAATGTCAATACAAGCATTGCGCTTCCGCCAACCTCAATTACGAATTACGCAGTACATTTTGCAGCGTACTACAATTTTAAGAAATCCAATGCTCGATTTTACATTTCATGGGCAACAAACTCCAATGCGCTTTCTTTTTCTTCTTCAAGTTACACGCCGAAAGTGCGTTTCCAAATTATACAAAATTATACTTATTATGCAGTTGCCGGAAATGTAGTTGGAGTAGATGTTTTATTTGATTATGCTGATGGAAAAGGATGCATCGAGACAAATGTGCCATTTTACATTGATAGTGAAAATGAAGGAAACGGTAATGTTTCTGACAGTGGTGCATCAGCAAATAAAAATGTCCCATTACGGTTTAGGCTATGGGGTGAGTTGGTAAACGGCGTAAGGTCTTCATCGTATGCAGAAATAATTATAAATAGTTTCCCAGTTACAACTTTCTCATTGTACGATAATATATTAACGACTGCGCCGAGCTGGTACACAAGCATCACCACCAACAGCAATAATTCTCGCTACGGTAATTATATAGCTTATTTAAATCACAGTGATAATAAGTTGTTTTTATACGGGACGCAGGTATTTGCAAATGGAGCATTTACAAGTCCCGCTGGTGCTGCAACATTTTACGACTGGGCAACAAACACGCCTTTCATAATTCCTGCAACAACTGGCGCTTGGCGGAACAGCATTATTGACCCGACCGGAAATTCAGCTTTTATCAACGTATGGGCTTCGACAAGTCAAGGATGGTGCAGGTATGTCTTTTCTACAAATACGCTGACAGTATTGAGTACTGCGGAATCATGTAATAATACCGTGTTCAATTCAACGGGAACTCGCGCTTACACTAACGATATAAATAATTTATTGGTTTATAATTCAACTACAAATGTCGCATCTGTTGTTCCGCTTGGGGTTGGCAATTTACGAGCCATGTTTATAGATAAAAATGATAAATATATTGTAACAAGTTCATATGATGCAGCAGCAGTTTATATAATAGATATAGTAAATGACGCCAACACTAAAATGTCAACTGGACAAATTGTTTCGAATGCTACTATAACGTCGGCATGGTTTGATGACAGTAGTACCTATTGCTATGCTATATTTAATACTCAGAATACTAATATATATAGGATAAAATTATCTGATAGAACATGGTCATTATTTATAACATTGCCTATCGCAACATCAAACATCACAATAATCAACAAATATTTATACATTTTTGGAATAAATACCAGCACTCAATATTCAATGATTGATACAACGGCTGCAACGCCAACCATTATTGTCAACTCTCTTCCAACGGGATATAATACGGTATTACATGCATATGAAACGAAAAATAAAAATGTGTATTGTTCTGTCACTTACAATGGAGTTCCAACCATTGCACATTTTACTGGTTTTCCAAATACGTTCAGTAATTCAAGCGGCATCATGCTGGGTCCTTCTATGAATTATTTAAACGCCAATTTAGCAAATTATAAATTATCAAATAAAAATTTTACAAGTTCAAAATTTACGAATGCAACGATAACAAATGTTGATTTTACTAATTCGAATCTTACTACTGCATCATTCAGTGGAGCAGTTGATTATTCCACCGCCGATTTAACTGGGGCGACATTAACTGGCGCTATTTTTAGTGATAGTTTGTTCGATTACACGTTGGATGCAAATAATAATGCAACTGTTATAAAATATCGTGGATCAGCAAGTTTAGTTTTTCCTGAGAAAGTAAGTGACACATATACAATCACTGTAATTGGAGACAACATGGATTGGGGGCTAAGCTTTACCAATTTTTCATTCAGCGCCACCTCTAAACTGGTTTCAATTGGAGCAAGTGGGGGTCCAAACATGGGTATTATTACATCGCCATTTGGTCCAAAAAATTTCTTTCCACCAACTTTGACCAGGATTGGTAATGGAGCATTTTATTATCGCACTGTAGCGTCGAGTCCAGAATTTCCGACGTCGAATGACTTTAGATTTGCGGCTATTATTCTTCCACCAGGTGTCAACTTCATTGGACAAAATGCGTTTTCACAATTTAGTGTCCTTGTAAAAATAAAACCGACTCTTGCATGGAGTTCTGCATTGATAACACCTCGTGAAACGGGGTCTACATTTACTTATACGGCAACAAGCAGTGGTCCTGTTGGATACACTGGTTATAATGGGTCTAGTGCAAATTCAAACATGCCTGTTTATTATGCATCAACAAATACATCCATTGCCACAATTCATTCATCGACCGGGTTGGTAACGCTTGTAGGAATTGGAACCGTCACATTTACTGCAAATCAAGATTCACAAAATAGTGGTGAAGTTAGTTTTTACTCGGCTGATACGCTTACATCAGCAACACTAACTGTTACAAAAGGTAAGCCCATATTGAGTGCTTTTTCATTTGCATCGAAAAATGTGGGAGATGCGGCATTTCAGGTTACGGCGCCAACAAGTCAAAATACGGTTGGTGCATTCCATTATACAAGCGATAATTCGTCGGTTGCCACAATTACAGATGCGGGAATGATTACCATTGTCAATGTTGGTTCTGCCACAATTACTGCAAATCAAGACGAGACGACTTTTTTTGATGCACCGACAGCCATTACTGCGACACTCACTGTTGGAAAAGGAACACCTACATTGAGTTTTCCATCTCAAAGCGTTACTAAAACGATTGGAGATGCTAATTTCAACGTGGTTGCAACCGCGCCAGCTCTTAGCACTGGAGCATTTCATTATACATTCAGCAATTTAATTTTTGGCGGAATTGCAGGAACGCAATTTAATCGCGTTGCAATGTCGAGTAATGGTCAGTATATTTCCGTAATTTATTCAGACCCAGCTAATTATATTTACGTATCCAACAACTATGGATTAACTTGGACTCGTTATGCTTTCGCTGATGCTGGTTTGAGAATCGCCATGTCATCATCCGGACAATATCAAGGTTACAACAATGCTAATGGAGTATTTCTTTCAAGTAATTATGGTGTTAGTTTTGCGAAGACAGGAACTGGTAATACTGGAAATGTGCGTGTTGAAATGTCAGATTCTGGACAGCATATTATCAGCTTACAATCACAAAGAAAAATTTGTACGTCGCTTGACTATGGTTCAAACTGGGCACTCAAAATGTCCGATGCTTATTGGGAGGATTGTGCAATTACTGCGGACGGTGCTACTCAATTCGCGCTTGAATGGGGGGCAGGGAAAATATATAAAACTACAGACAACTGGGCAACAAATTCGACAATATACAGTTCTGGCATATCATACCAACTTAACGAAATGGCAATCTCGTCTGACGGGAAATACCTTGCATGCAACAGAGCGATATCATCGGATTATGGAGTTATATGGAGAGCAACAACATTTCAGGGCTCAACAAATATTTGGACAATGGTGTCAATATCTGCAAGTGGCAAAATTCAGGCACTGGGTAATAGTGAAGGAATTTACTTTTCTATTGATTACGGAGCTACATGGAATAAAGACACATATTCAGCAACAAATGCGTCATCTTTAACAACTATGTGCGTATCTAGGGATGGTTCTTTTATTGCGGCAGGATTCGGTGCAAATTTAATAAGAATGTATATAGGAGGATTAGCGGCTGCAAATATTGCAACTTTGAATGAGCTTTCTGGTTCAGTGTTATTAACAGGTGGCGGAAGCATTATTATATCAGCGTCACAAGATTCATCAACGTCGTACAACGCATCCACCACTTCGGCAAAAACCATGTTGATTGTAAACAAGGTTACGCCGACGTTGAGCAATGTTACGATTTCAAAAACGTATGGAGACGCGGCATTTCAGGTTACAGCACCCGCAGGTTCTAGCACGAGCACAGGAACAATGAGTTATGCTTTTTTAAGCGGAGACACGACGGTTGCGTCAATAACCGGTACGGGACTGATAACGGTCAACAAAGTAGGCACAGTTGTATTTTCTGCAAGTCAAGATGAAACATCCGGTTATAATGCGCCCACACCTGTAACTGTGACACTGACTGTTTCGAAAGCAACGCCGACTTTGATAGATTTTACAATTGCGCCAAAATATATCGGAGATTCGGTTTTTACACTTACCGCACCAACAATTAAACAATGTTTATATTCTATAAATTATCCAACACCAAACACACAGTTAACCAATTTTCCAAGAATAAGTACACTAACTCATTGGGAAATAAGTATTTCATTCAATAAAACTGCAGTCTTGAGTCGATATGAATTTTTAATGGGTAATCCCATTTCTACAACTAGTGGATGGGCATTTTTTTTAAATCCGGGTGGTGGAGTCCATATTGTTTCATATACTGAAGGCATATATTGGGATTTCTTAAGCGGTATACTGATAAATACAAATTATGTACTCACAATTCAACGAACTCTTACTCATCTTTATGTTTTTCTAAAGAATGTTAGCACAGGAGTTACAGTATCTTCTAATCGTGATTATATTAGTGAGGGTAAAAATTTGATATTAACTCCAGATAATATTTGTACTTTTGGCACAATTAATTCACCTACAACATTATCTGGAATAGTATCATCCATCACTGTTAAGGACCCCCGAACGACCGAAGTAAGCGACGGACCACTGCGCTACGCGGTAAAATATACATACGCTAATATGTTTTCATCCATTGCTGCAGGTTCTGAAATTATGGATTCGGCAGTATCATTGAACGGCATGTATCAAACCGTAACGACGTATAAAAATGGATTCTGGTTATCTGCCAACTACGGAGCAACCTGGACAAATAAATCGCCTTCATCAACCGCCGTTGGTAGTGTAATATATAAAGCTGTTGCCATGTCATCGTCGGGGCAATATCAAAGTGTTTGTGAATACAATGGATATATAAATGTTTCGAATGATTATGGTGTGACTTGGACAAAACCTGCAACAATAACAGCTGCAAAAAATTTCATGGCGATTAAAATGTCGGACAGTGGTTTACATCAAACTTGCGTTGCTGATAATGATTACATTTACACGTCATCTGATAGTGGCGCAACATGGACACAAAAAACGTCAATTGGATTAAAATCGTATTATGACGTTGCAATGTCGGCAGATGGCAACATTCAGTATGCGGTTGCTTTAAATGGTGGTGGAATATTGAAAAGCACAGATAAGTGGGCTACATCAACATCCGTAACTACCGGGCTCACTCAAAATAAAGTGGGCTCAATTGAAATATCATCAACCGGAACATACATAACAATTGTGTCATTCACAGACACTGGTGTAAATGACCCTGTCATTTTATCCAAAGATGGCGGAAGCACGTGGACGTCTTTTGACCCGGATGGGAGCACTAAAACCGGATGGACATCTTCAAATGTGGGAATGTCAGCTGATGGGCGTGTTCAAATATTGTGTTACAACACTGCGGCATATACCGGCGGCTTGTATTTTTCCATCGACTACGGCAACACATGGACCAATGATGTTTCAATAAATAATAATCCGCGCGGAGTTAGCGTATCGCGCGATGGCACATACATGTTAAGTGGGTCGAGTGACCTTGTAATATATAATATTTTTTCGGATATGGCTACAATTCCTGCAAGTAAAAAAGTTGCAACCATTATTGAATTGACTGGACAAGTGACAATTGTTGGTGCTGGTTTGGTTACAGTTTCTGCAAGCCAAGACTCAACAACCAGCTATAATTCGCCTATACCTATTTCTGCAAAATTTCTTGTAAACAAAGTAACGCCAGTTTTGAGCAATGTTACAGTTTCAAAAACGTACGGAACGACGGTCGGTCCAATAACTATACCAACACTTGCAGTAACAGGTTTTCCTGTGTTGAATTCTCTTACAAACTGGATAATTGACATTGGTTTTACGACGACAGGTGCAAATTCATGGCGCGCTTTGTTGGGTAGTATGTATAATGCTGTTGACTCACGTGGTTGGGGCATATGGATATCAAATTCTAATACAATTTACTATTCTCATAAGAATATGACGTATGATTTTACCAACGGGTCAGTGAGCATCAATGTTGCATACAACTTGAATATTACGAGAGTCGGAACTAGCATTACATTCAAATTGACAAATGTTTCAACTCAGGTATCATCCACATATACAGCAACAAATGTAACAGACCCTATGGGTCTTGGACCGGTTTCTATCGGTGGGTGGGTTTCAGGAAGTGAAACTTTTCCAGGAACAATCAATTACGTTGTAGTAAAAGACTACATTTCAATAGGCGATAAAGTGTTTCAGCTTACGGCACCTGCAGGTTCTAGCACGAGTGGTGGAACAATGCATTATGCTTTTTTAAGCGGAGACACGACGGTTGCGTCAGTAACTGATTTGGGTTCAACAACAGTCAACAAGGTGGGTACAGTTGTATTTTCTGCAAGTCAAGATGAAACATCCAGTTATTACGCGCCCACACCTGTTACGACGACATTGACTGTTTCGAAAGCAACGCCGACTTTGAGCAATTTTACAATTGCGCCAAAATATATTGGAGATTCGGTTTTTACGCTTACCACACCAACAGGTTCAAGTGTTAGCGGTGGAACAATGCGCTACGCGGTAAAATATACGTATGCTAATATGTTTTCATCTATTGCTGCAAGTTCTGAAATTATGGATTCGGCAGTATCATTGAACGGCATGTATCAAACCGTAACGACGTATAAAAATGGATTCTGGTTATCTGCCAACTACGGAGCAACCTGGACAAATAAATCGCCTTCATCAACTGCTGTTGGCAGTGTAATATATAGAGGCGTTTCCATGTCATCGTCGGGGCAATATCAAAGTGTTTGTGAATCCAATGGATATATATATGTTTCGAATGATTATGGCGCGACTTGGACAAAACCTGCAACAATAACAGGTGCAAAAAATTTCATGGCTATTAAAATGTCGGATAGCGGTTTACATCAAACTTGTGTTGCTGATAATGATTATATTTACACGTCATCTGATAGTGGCGCAACATGGACACAAAAAACATC
>Ga0209190_1000085_pt1 | contig 60493 bp, 82 predicted proteins | sample M_140205_XF_Meta_FD_187315 | JGI IMG/M metagenome (GOLD analysis project Ga0209190, IMG submission 187315) | Freshwater microbial communities from Lake Montjoie, Canada to study carbon cycling - M_140205_XF_MetaG (SPAdes) (version 2) | ecosystem: Environmental > Aquatic > Freshwater > Lake... | reverse complement strand
TTCTTCTATGATAGGTGGTTCTATATCTAAGATAGGTTCTTTTACGATAGGTTCTTCGTCGTTTATGATAGGTGGTTCTATATCTAAGATAGGTTCTTCTATGATAGGTTTCGGTAATGGCAATGGTTCTTCTATAGGTTTTGGGTCTGGCTTAACTTCAGGCGTTGGTTCTACAGGATTGTTTACAACCACAGGTTGATTTGTGTTGGGGTCTACATAGGTAGAAGTGCCATCGCCGTTATCAATAACCACCGGAGGTGGCGTAGGAACACCGCCCTGATCTGGCGCAGGAGTTAATGTGGTTTCTGGAGTGGTAGGTACAACAGTTGTTTCATTGGTTACTGGGTCTGTAGACGTTGTAGTGCCGTCATCATGCGTTACCACTATTGGAACGGGGGTTACGGGAGCTTCAGTTGTTGCGGTATTGACTGGGGTTTCTTCAACCGGAGGAACGTATACAGGAGGCTGTGGAACTTCACCTTGATCCGGTGCGGGAGTTAAGGGAGTTTCCGCAGCTACCGTAGCGGCAGCGGCTTCGTCATCCGTTACCACACCCGATGCGGCTTCTGTAGCTGTTTTACTACCTGAGTTGATTGCCTTCATTGCGGCTGAAGTAAACAGCTTTGCTGGGTCAACTTCGCCGGTCGTTATAGCTTGGTTAATGGCTTGAGTGATAGTCGGCATCATTGACGCCGGAATGTCGAGGTCTTTAAAGACGCCCGATAATTCTTTGTTAACTTCACCAGATACCGCACCAGCCAAAAGAGCTTCTGGACTTATAGTTCCGTTCTTTACCAGTTGAGTAACTGCTTTTGATACTGTATTTGAAATGTCACTACCAATGCCAGCATCAGTCAAAGACTGAGCAATTCCACCGCCCAGCATAGAGAACGCGCCACCTGTAATTGTACCTATACCGCCTTTAATGGCAGCGTCAAAGGGGTCTTGCCCAGACAGAGCAGCGTTTAAACCTGATGTCAGAGCGTTCTTGCCAGCAGCGCCAGCAGCGTCAGTGATGCCTTTTATTACATCGGTGGGTAATCCTTCTAAAGCAGTGCCAATTGCTGCATTTATGCCCCCAGCCGCATCCGCTAAACCTAGCCCAGCACTTGCGGCATCAGATATCGCGCCCATCATTGGGCCACCAATAGCCGACATCATTAACTTAAGTGGGACTCCGGCATCCAGCATTTTGTTTATAAAATCGCCACCGCTTCCATACGACCCAAGTCCAGAATTTTTAAAATACTCTTGAGTTACTGCATTGTGAACATTTGCGGGAAGAACATAGCCGTATTCAGGGTCATACTTTGGTTTAATGCCATATTTATTCAGAACATCGGTATAACCCTTACGGTCTAGAGACTGTCCAATTTGAAAATCGCCAGACGGGGTCGTGCCACCTACATTGCTTGAACCCCAAGAATCACCAGATTCATCCCCAGACAATTTATATTCATCTGGAACATAGCCTTGAGAACCAAAAATATTTTTACCAGACTGGTCTGCTGCGTTCATGTAATCCCACGAACTATCCGTAGGAGTCATTTTGTAAGTAAAACCGTTCTCGCTATCGCCTTGCCTTTGGTTGTTAAATATCTGTCCCGTAGAAGTATCAACAAACGCCTCTACTTTTTCCGTTCCATTTTCACTGTCGGATTTACGGTCATATTGTGGTTGTCTGACTAATGCCATCTCAAGCTCCCGGCAATGCTGAAACAAAGGACAATGTAGCAATCACAGAGGCTGTGGTTGGGCGGGTGGGGGTAACTCCGGCAGCGTAGTATTGAAGGGAGACTTGGGCATCATCCGTAGACCACCACAACTCTACATACTGGCTTGCTTGTAGCTCAACAAAGTAGTTCCAAGCTGCAATGGTATGCCCGTTTACACCGCCATGCTTATTAGGCACCGAAACAAGACTGTTAGACCCAACCACATCTGCGCCGTTTACACGCATCCAGACACTTGCATCATGTAGTTGGGTATCGGCGTTCTCAAACTGACCAGACCATTGCAGGTTATAGATACCTGCTGTAGTTACCGTTATTCTAGAGTTACTCACCACAGACACAGCATTAGAATAGTCTGTGACGTTAAACGTCATTGCGGTTGCTGTGTTTACTGTGGCGGTCTGGTCAACCCCGGACTGAAAAGCGCCATGAGGGAACTGAATATTAGCCCCGCCGTTGACGCTCAGTATGGCGTTTAAACCATTGCACAGCCTATTAAAGAACAAACGAAGCACGTTGTTAGTCTGATCTTGGTAAGCACGAGCGTAGTCATCCGTTGCTTGTGGAAGGGCGGGAGGGTCTACCTTGCGGATGTAGTTAGTGGTTGTGGTCATCTGCGACCATCTTGCCTGATATCAAGTCTAGGAGAACCCAACTGCCATTGCACACCCAGAGCCGTTGACCGCACCTCCATCACCAACTGCCTACCTCTGACGCGGGTATTAATCTGACCAGTGAATTCCTCAATTGGCAAGATCGCTGTCCGAGTCACAGCCGCCGCCCCACTAGGGGTCGTAGAACCGCCCACAGAAACTGGACTGTTATAGCCAGAACCTGAGTTCTGTAACGGCTTGAGATACATTGTCACACTGGGAGAGGCGGCTGTAGACCCACTGAACGTGATATCAGGTAACACACGCCAGACAAAGCCAAACTTATATCCGTCATCAATATCAAACTCAGCGGACGAGATATATGATTCTATGGCTACCGGCGTCCCAGTGGTGTCGTCATCCAGACCTAATTCGTGGTCTACCAAGTTTTTGTCATAGGTAGCAGCCAGCGGGTAATTCCGAATCCCCGAGTCTAACCAAGCAGTCCTACCCATCGTGCCGTAATACCACGCCCCAGCACCTTGGTTTTCAACATAGTTATAAATCACATAACGGTCTACAACAGTCGAGCCTAACGAACAGTAAAACCACCAAATCTCATTAAACCCCTCGTTAGTGGACGCAAAAACTTGAGCATACTGAGCCTTGTCAATATCTTCAAATATAAACCGTAGCAAATCACAGTTAAGCGTCTGGCTGCGTCCGTCGTATTTGTAGAACTTATCTACCCCCATCCAGTAAGACACACCGTTAGCATAAGCCACTGCATTAGGCCCAGCAATGGAGATGTTATCCGCCATAAGCTGCGTTCCCCAGATCACGGGTGGGCCAAGATATTGGAGGGAATACAAGGCAGAATCAGTCCAGACCAAAATCTCCTGACGAGACTGATTGGTAGCAACGATTTTAGAACCATGCGATAACCGAACATCCCCTGCCTGATTGGTTGGGTCTGGAGTCCAATCGGTAAAAGATTCTTGGTCTGACCACCGAATAAGCAAGGGGTCTTGAATGGTACTACCAAGCTCATTAGCGCCCATACAAAACACAAACCTGCTTGTATCGGAAATTAACAGGCAGTTCTGGTATATAGGTACGTCTGAGGCACCACTAATAGAAACAATATTTATACCGCGTGGTGATATGGAATGCACACCAGACTGACTGCCGCTGGTATTGATAGCGGCCCCGCCTACGGTAAGAGCTAGGCTAAAGGTCGTTCCGGTAGTCCGTACGTAGTAGACAGTTCCAACTAGCAATCCAGTCGGCAAAGCCCCTGTAGTTGTAAGAGTAATGGCTGTGTTAATTGGTAAGCTAATGGTAGAAGTAACGACACCGGGGGTAGCAATTGTGACGGTAAACGTCTTTGGCAAGGTGCCTATCGTTGCATTCCAGTAGTAGATGCCGCCGCCCCTTGGCCCGTAGATCAAGTCCTGACCAAAGTTTGCTTGGTTCCATATGCGGATAGGTTCAGTTGAGGAAGTCCCATTGCCCCATGTTCCGGTATTCCACCCGCCAGCGCCCCAACCAACCAGCGCAGTAGCTATCTCTGGGCCTACATCAATGGTTGAAACCGCATATACAGTGCCTCCACCCGCCGCAACAGTAGAAGTTGCATTAGAACTTGCGGTGATAGTGTATGTAGCACCGCTGACATAGGTAATCTGATACTCACCAGATATGGTCAAACCACCCACAGCAGTGCCGCCAGTGAAGGTCACGAAGTTACCGTTAGAACCACCAGCGCCAGTTACAGTTACGATGGGGGAACCGCTAACAGTAGCAAAAGGATTTGTCAGGGTAACAACAGTTTGATTTGGGGTAACGTCGTCGTATGAACCACCTTGGGTGATATAGAATTTAAGGTTGGTACCAACGCCGGTTAATCTAACTGCACCCAGTGTTATCCATGCCCACAACGAACGACATATACCTAAAAAAGTATTGGTAGAAATACGGCTCCAACCACCGATCTTCTCAGGTGTGCCTTGGCGAAAACGAACCTTGTCGGATTCATACCAGCCGTTCTCGTTGGTATAGCGAGTGTTCTCTCTATTGACCCCACTTTTAAGTTTTAGTTTTTGTAACGGCATCTTATGCCCCTAAATATACGGCACGTTCGTCTTTTCGACGGTTTACCAGCCCCTGAAAGACTTTACCCCCTGCCTTGGTATACAGCAAAAAACCGTCCGCAGCACCTTCAAACTCACCCCGATTGTGCTTCATGCGGATGCTGGCTCGCTGGAGTCCACCTGCCCCTAAATTAAACGCAAAGGAGACAAGTGCATCAAAGCGAGGCTGAGTAAGATTAACAGGACATAATCTGCATACCCAAGACTCAAAACGAACAAGGTCTTTTTTAAGAAGCGCATGAACTTCCTCCAGTGTAAGGGTCTTGCTCCATTCGTCAGGTAACGACTTCCCATCGCCAATCAGATGCCCGACACCCACCGTCCAGAGGCCAATGCAGTCCTGATAGGGCTTACGACGCACCCCCTCATGGTGACACAACATCTCAATGGCTTTGTCGGAGACGTTCATTTCTTGCTGAAAGCCTGTGTTCCGAACCAGAACGAAACAATGGATGCCCAGATAGTCTGGGTATCGTCATCCCACAACTGATCCAGCGCCACGTTGAATTCTACGCCGGTCTTGAATGCGTAGATAAATCCAAACACCTCCACAAACACAAACATAATAAACATGCCGTAGGTGATGGCAGGACGCACCATAGCCCTTGCATTGATCACCCAAGTGCTTGCCCCCTGACCTATGGCTATGTCGTGCGCGTAGAGGCTTTGGCGCTCTTCCAATGCGGCGTGTGTGTTAGCTACGTCCGCGTTGATCTGGAGTTGCTCAGTTTGGATATGCTCAATGCGTTCCTGAACCTCCAACCCTGCCCTCTTGAGCGTTAGTTCACGTTCCGTTTGCATTTGAGCCAACGTGACTTCATGCTTCTTGTCAGCACGATCCTGAAAGAAATCCAACAGCTTTGGCACACCACCGGATAGGAAAGAGATAACCGTAGTGAGGAGAGTAAACATTATTTATCACCCCTTTTGTTCCAAAGCTCAAACAGCGTTTTGATCTTTTCTTCAATTACAGCTACACGCAGGTCGATCTTGGACAGCACAATGATGAGCGTGATTAGGGCAAGCAGGATGGGCCAAGCCTTCACCAGCATATCAAACGTGTCCATCTACCCCGCCTTTGTCACAAGATGCAGCAGTAACATAATGATGGCACCCGCCGCCGTCAGGCCAACGGCTTCAATGCGCTTTAAACGGGCGTTGATGCTCTCATACCGCAATTCGCAAACAGCTTCATGCGTGTTCACGCGGCCCTCAATTTCTGTGACAGATGCCATCATGTTAATCCTTACGCGGCTTCGATTACGGTTTCATCTTTGGGCTGCTCGACTTGCGGCTGCGCTTGGCTTTGAACCTTGACGATCAACGGAAAGCAGCCTGATTTCGACGGTAATTCACCAAGCATGTTCAAGATGAATTGCACTTCGTTCTGTTCCAGTTCCAGCTTAATCATTACTTATCCCCTATGGGTTGAGTTGTGAGTAGACGCAAAATAACGATGCCCACCGAGATCGTAATCCCGACAAACATCTGTGCTACCGGCGTCATCGGCAGCAAACCTATATAGCCCTGAACGATGGACAAGACTGCAATAACAATCGCATACCAGACGGTTTTAGACTTGAGCAGGTTCATTTAGCCTCCAGTGCGGTGATGCGGGTTGTCAGCGCGGTGATGATGGCTTGTTGTTCTTGGATGGCTTTTACCAAACGGGCTTCTGTTTTGCTCCACCCAGTAATAGACATAATTTTTTCAGACGAATCATCTGTAGAAATTACATCTGGGTAAACCTGTTGAATTTCTTGTGCAATAAAGCCAATTTGATGCCCACCGCCATAAGACTCAAGGTAATCAAACTCTACCGGACGCAATGCCATGATGTTAGCAAGCTGTGAAGGCAACTCAGCGATGTTTTCTTTTACCCGTTGGTCAGATGTTGAGCCAAATGCCGCCGTGTTTGCGCCGTTGGCTGTAATCTTTCCGCAGTTTGCCCCACCATTATTGATTTGAAACTGAATAAAGTTTTGCGATGTGGTTGAGTCGTTGTCAAACTTGGTTATCAGAATTGCTTGAAATGCTGTATCGCCAGATGTGCCAGTTGTACCAATTGCACTTTGTGATGCAGAACTTGTTTTTAAAGCTAATTTATATGATGTTCCACTCGTAGTCCCCACCAGCAAGTTACCGCTGGAGTCGAGAATCATGTTTCTTGCTGGAGAGGCAGTTCCATTAGCTTTTGTGAAAAAATTAAGAGACCCGCCTCGTTGGTTCGCTGTTGCGCCTTCTGAATTGGCTTCAATCAAAGCAACAGTTTTATGATTTGTAGTATTGGTACTATAAGAAAACAACAACGCCCCAAGAGCTGCCGAACTAGAATCGGCTACAGCCGCATCAGTTTCAATTTGACCTCTTGTTGATGCGTTAGCAACTGTTAAATATGTTCCAGCCCTCCAATTTTGTACTTGAGGCGAACTCGTCCCAATCCCCACGTCGCCACTGTTTGGTTGTAACAAAAGAGGAATATAAGCTGTTCCATATTTTGCTGCGTTTATATATGCCGATCCATTAGTTCCAAGAGTAGTGTCAATTCCCATACTCAAAACTATATTGGAGTTAGCAGAATTTATTATGCTAAAATTTCCATAGTTGCCGGTATAAACCTGTGTTACATCTCGCACATCCAGTTTAGCACTCGGACTACTAGCCCCAATCCCCAAGTTGCCGGAGGAGTCGAGGGTCATTGCTTGGGTGAAGGTGACTGGGTTACCTGCTGTGCCTGATGCCGCAATATTAAATTGAAATGCACCGCTTGCCAAAGCAAGTTCAAGAGCCGTACCCGTGGTCAAATAAGTGCGACCTGATGTACCGTATATATAGTTGTTCCCATAATAAGTTCCACCATTTCCGCTGGAAATTGACCAAATTGAACCAGTTGAACCCAGTTGAAATCCTTTAAATGTAGATGACCAAGCACTAGGCGTAACCCCCAGACCCAAGTTGCCGGAGGAGTCGAGGACTAATTGATTTGCAGCAGCAACTTCGTTATAGATGCTTAAATTGCCTTGCTGACCAGACGCACCCTCAGTTTCATAGATGTTCCAATGTTGTGTTCCAGCGTAGTTATTAAACCGTAGGCCACCTGTTGCACCATTGCCAGCAGCGATGATGACGCTTGCATTGTTGTCCGAACTGCTGACAGTAAGAGACTTTACTCCAGAGGCAGCGCCTATTGTTGCATTCCCCGTCGCACTCAGCGTCGTAACGCTCGCCGCCGCTGGTGTGGTCGCTCCGAGGACTCCGTTGATGCCGCCAGTAGTGAACGTGGCGACAACAGTCGAATTAACCCCAATAACAACGCCGTCTGTTGTGTCGGTGGTGATAACCCCATAATTGCCGTAACCACCATTAACGAAGTCATTACCCGCAGCGCGGGATTTCCCGACAATCAACTGCCCAACAGTTGTTTTTAGCTTTACGGCGGCACCATATGCCACTGTCGATGCTTCAAACGTCACGTTCTGCGCTGCTGATGGAACCGTCGCACTCAGCGTCGTAAACGAACCCGCCAGCGGAGTTGTCGTGCCAATGATGACGTTATTAAGCTGATTGCCGCCACCTGCTACTGTGCCGCCAAGGGTGAATGCTGGTATGGTTCCCGCACTAGACGGGCTACCCAATGCCCCGCCGTTGACTACAAACGCGCCAGCAGAGCCTGTATTGACTCCAAGAGCAGTAACGACACCTGTGCCTGTGGTTGTGGTGCTTGGAGCCGCGCCAGCCCCGCCTCCTAAAACCAATGCGCTGGCTGCTAATGCTGCGGAAGATACCAATGTGCCTGTAGCGGTATAGGCTAGAACACCACCAGATGTGCCTGATGCCAAGCCTGTGCCGCCGTTAGCTACGGGAACAATCCCAGTAGTGGAGGTCACTGATACCGTTACAAAATCAACACCGTTCCAAACTACAAGAGCTGCGGTTCCCGCAACGATAGTTACGCCTGTGGTTGGGCCAACCCCGACAATCTTGATGCTTTGGGAACTGCTGGTTTTGTTGATGACAATGTAGGGTTTGCTTTGAGCAGGAGCCGTGATAGTTCTTGTTGCGGTTCCACCGGCAGTCCACAGGATAACGGCTTGACGCGCTTGGTTAGCTGAAAGCGTCGTTGTGGTAAGCGTTACGTCCGCGTCTGAACTAAGAGTGGTAGTTCCGGCAATTGCTGTGTCCAGCAGGTTTGTCAGGGAGGCATTTACAACGTCACCCCAAGTGCCGCTTAGTTCACCGGTAACCGGAAGGGCTAGTCCAAGAAGCGTAGTTGAGGCAGTCGTCATAATGATTCCTTACTAAATAGTTTGTATTTCTTCCCAAACAGGGGTTTGTTCTGTTTCTACAGCGCCCCAAACTGGGACTTGAACCGTTGTTATTGAAGACCAATTAGGCGTTTGCGTATTCGTTATTGTAGTCCAGCCAGCCGTTTGTGAATCAGTAATCGGTGACCAATTTGGGTTTTGAACTGTGTTAATAAGTGTCCAATAAACCGCTATTGAATCCCCGACATACCCCGCTGCCGCGTTTCCAGTAAGTGCAAAAGATGTTGCTGCGCGAGAAACTGTGCCTACCAACCCCGCTGAATCTACCCCGGTTAGGGCTATTGTCCTGCTCTGAACTACTGTGCCAACAGCACCGTTTGCTTGATTTGACGGCAGCGGGACAATAACTTGAGCCACTACACCAGCCGCATCAACCCCTGTTACGTCTACCGCCCTGCTTTGAACAACCGTTCCAACTACACCAGATGCTGCGTTTCCAGTTAAGGCTAACGATGCCCCGCCGTGCGTTACCGTTCCTACATCACCACTAGCCACATCCCCCGTTAACGCAAAACTCCTTGCTCCCAGAGCTACCGATCCAACCGCTCCAGTTGCTGCGTTACCGGTTAAAGCTGCTTCTTTGCTATGGACTACCGTTCCAACTGCGCCACTTGCAACAACCCCGGTCAAGGCTATGGTCAGGCTTGGCGTTACCGAACCTACCGAACCTGTTGCTACATCACCTGCTTCTTCGTCTGTAACGCTGGATATTACAGTTCCTACCGTCCCTGCTGCGCTGACTCCGGTTAAAGCTATGGTCTTACTTACTCCAACCGTGCCTACATTACCCGCTCCTTCTACGCCGGTTAGACTGAGGGTGCCGCTCCAACCATTAGCACCCCATGTGCTATCCCCCCAGCCTAAAGACATAGCTCACCCTTAAGTAGTGGACAAGCGTATGAGAGCAGTCGTTGTCGTGTTTGAAGGCATAGTCAAAGTGAACGTGCCAGCAGTAATCGTTTGTGACCCGAACGTGTGGACAGAGACAGCCTTGTTGGACTGAGTGCTGTTGTAGATCAACACCGTATCAAAAGCGGTTGTCAAAGTCACGGTCGTGTAAACAATAGATGCTGAAGGCGTCCAATAGCCCACACCCGCCGTAGACGAAGAATTAGTCGAGGTAGGAGCCGTCGCATTAGTAACTGTTACGCCACCCGCTGTATAACCAGTGCCTGAAACTTCTCCAGTAGCTGAATATGCCGTAGTGGATGCGTTGTAAGTGGCTGACGCTAGATACAGCGCAGCTTTAACGGTGTCCGTGGTTGGCGAAGTTAAACTGCCACGAGAAACAATCGTTGAGGTTCCAAACTGGTGCTGACCGAGCATCAGTTCACCGAGAAACGAAGTACACATACTTTGAGTGTTTGCGATGATAGTTCCTTTTTTGGGCTACGCCCAATTTAAATTTTTTGCTTTGTGCGATTGATTTCCACTTCGAATAAAACTTATGTGTCCTTGAGAAACGCCAAGCGAAGCAGCAATTTCTCGCTGTAATCCCTGCGCTGTTTTTGCAAATTCAACTTGATCGTTTGTTAGTTTAGCTCGACCATGTGATTCACCAAAGCAAACACGCATTTTTCTTTTTGCATCTTGCATATTTTCTGCTCTTGTTCCAAGATTTAAATGTTCTGGGTTTACACAAGAAGGATTATCACAAGAGTGCATTACATCTCTTTTATCTAACGCACCAACAAAAAGTCTATAGGAAACACGATGCGCTAGCTCGTTTCTTTTAGGGGTTCTAAAAAATCCATACCCGTTTTTCATGCAATAGGCTTCCCACAGCCAGCAGCCGTTCTCCGCCTTATGCACTTTGGACATAAAACGCTCGGTTTCTGACATCCGTGGTTTACCAGCCAATTTAAACTCCTATCCTATTGATGCGGTTTCGCCACCAGCGAAGGTCGGCATTTTCTTTAGCGTCACATGAGCCGAACGATGCACGAGTTCACCCTCAAGCCAATACTCGACCCATGTAGTGGATTCATTATCATTATCAACAGAACCTTCCCTCTTCTCCAGCAAGGAATCGTCCATCTCGCCTTTTGTGGTAGTGACTAGCATGTCTATATCCTAATGAGCGCAGAAGTGTAAGTGTTTGCTGGCATCTGAACAGTGAATGTATTAACCGAAGTCTTATCAGCGCCAAAGTTTATAACTGCCACGGACTTGTTTGCTTTTGAGTAGTTGTATATCAACCCACCTCGTGCCGTCAAAACACCTGCCCACGCAGCATCATCGAAGTCTATATATACCGTTGTGCCGTAGGTCAGGACGGTAGCGTTGGTCAAAACAATCCCACCAGCCGTGTAACCTGTGCCTGTAGTCTCACCATTAGTCGTGTAAACAGTGGTATCTGCATCCAGATTGGCGGTAGACAAATACAACGCCAGCTTCATTGTGTCTGTGGTGAAGTCGTGGACAGCAAGGGGTAACTGTCCCTTGAAGCTAGTAGTCAGTGTTTGGACGATAGACATTAGGCAACCTTATTCCTGACCTGACCAGAACGATAAGCATCCTGACGCTGTTTACCATCCCCGAGGTTTTTCAGCATCTTCAACGAAATTACATACATGCTCTCATAGTTTGCAATAACGTCCGCTTCGCCCTTCATAAACCGGATAGCCTCAATCAGTGCGCCATTAAGCAGCGCCGAATCAAAGTTGTCTCCAAGCCAAGTCGTGCCAGCGGTGACAATGGACTCGGGGTAATAGTAGTAATGCAGCTCTGCGTTATAGGTAGCATCCGGTGTTGGGCCAACAATCAGAGTCAACTCAGTAACGTCATTAGAAGCTGGGCCAAATATCGCGTAATACTTGGGCAACCCTGTTCCACCGGTAGAGCCGGGGAAAGCTTCACGCATGAAGTTCACATCTTTGTTGATGAGGTAGGTGTAGTCCCCACTGGTCGGAAAGACTGCCAACGAATAGACGGACAGAAAATCTGTCGGGGTTGCCAGATATTTGTTCCCGCTAGTCAACGTCCCAGTGACATTCTTACGCAGATTGGCAATCTGAACAGTGTTATAAATCTTCTGTTCTGCCTGTTGCGTGAACATGGCAAGTTGATCCGCTGTGAACGTATTCTCAGTGATGTCTTGAATATTGGTGCAGAGACTTGCGTAGTTCATAAACTACTCCCTAACCCATTGGGCCACGAGCCATTTTACCCTTGGTTTGGGCTTTACCACCACGGACTAAAATTCCGCCCGAAGCCATACCGTGCAGCTTCTTTTCATGCCCTTTAACCTCTTTGTCAGCAATCTTTTTGACCTGCTTGACATCACCACCAGACAGATATTTCTTCATAATAGCTCCTTAAGTTGTCACTACTGTTACGGTGCCTAACTGTATATCCAACGTCAAATAGTTGGGGGTCAGCCCTGCGTCATTTAGGGAAGCCCCGCCAATCGGGTTCCAGCCCCACTGAATCTGCCTACTACCATCTCCCAGAGACCCGTTTGCAAGCACTCCAGAGGTCTGATAGGTCGTGTCTGTCCGTGGATTTCTCAGGGCTTGCGGGTCATCGACCGGATACATGCCCAACTGCAACTGTGGTTGATCTGGTTCAAAACATTCTTGGCAGACTAATATATTAATATTTTTAGTCTTAATAATCAAAGTTTTAAGGTCTCTAAGGCGATATCTAAACCCGCAACGGTCACATATCGCAATAGCATTTTTACCTGAAGCGTATCTATTCCCCATGTATTGCCCTTGCTGGCAACGCCGGGGTTTTCATGCTTGACCTGATGTCCTGTAACATACTACGTAAAGCAACTCGCGAAGCCATTACTTCATCTGGAATTGGATTATCCAATCTTCCGTACTTTTTGCCGTTGGCGGAAAACATTTGATATTTAAGCGCCGCAGCAATTTGTTCTTTTTTTACTACTGAATACGGTTGTATTTCTTTTAAAAAAGCCAACGCTTCTTCATTTCTTGAAACCCAACGATGCTGCACAGACCATCTACGACCATTAGGGGTGCGGGAATTTGATGTGCTAATTGAGCCACCAAAATTTTCTAAAAAAAGTTGTAAACAAGGAAGGCTGGTTTGCGTTACATTGGCATGTAAACTTGTCCTAAAACCGTGACGGCAACGCGCCTCCTTGGACATTTCTACCATTACACAGCCTTCGCCGTCAAAAAAACCAGCAGCCCAAGCGAGGAAGAGTTGATCTTTCATTACCCGCCGCCGCTAATATACATCCGACGCGGGACAAACCGAATCGCTGCCTTTTCCCTGTCCTCACCCGCCGCAAGGTCAAACTGCTCGTTATATACCTGTTTGAGCATATCCAGACGAGGCGCTAAATCCGGCACTTTCATGGCAATGTAGTAAGCCAAGCCAGCCACAACACAAGGCAGGAACCGGAAGTTCATGTCCGCAGTCTGCACCCCAGCCCCAGCATCTTGTATCCGACGCATCCGCCAGTAGATAAACTGATAGGTCTGGGTGTTGTCCGGTGTCAGCCAAACGGTAATCGCCGGTAGATTCGGGTTGTAAATAGCCGTTCCGGTGGTGTGCGCGGCTGCTGTGGTGCCGTTCTGCGCCCTGAAAACACCGCCCAAGGTGTTACCACTCAGGTAGCCGTAGTAAATGTCCTCAGAATCGATCCTGATGAACCCAGCACCGGGAAGCCCCACAACCGTAGACAGCGTAATGGTCGTGGTTGTGGCGGTGATTGTTCCACTCAATGTGGAGTTGGTTGGAGACAGAACGCCAGACAACCTCTGGACAAAGACTTGAATCGGTCTGCCTTGAGCCAGCTTGTTAGGGATTGTTGCGTAGGTCGGCATACTGATGCGCGTGATGGACAGGTCAGACTGAGTAGACGCCGTGTTACTACCGGTGCGGATCACATGATCCATCAGATCAATCGTGTCCAAGGGCAGAGCATAGGTGTTTAAACCTGCTGTCAGGGTTAGCGCACCCTGATCTATTGTCCACATATTGATGCCACGGTTCTGCCACTCGATGGTCATCAAGTTCATGGAACGACGAGCTGTCCGAAGATCGTAACCCGTCCGCATTTCCTGCCCAGCGCGTTCCCATGCCTCTTCAGCAATTTCTGCAAAGTCGAGGGTAAACCCAGTTGAGCCGGAAGTTGTCATTATCTATATCCTGCGGTTTTTCTAGCGATGCTCTTGGGTTGGGCTACAAACTGCTTACCTGCTGCCTTACCTGCACGTTTAGCCCTCGTTGTTGCCGCGTATTCCTGCGGACTGAGGGATTTTATAGCTGCTTCAGGCAGATATCGCTCACCTGTCTTTGACGAGGGCTTACCTGACTTAGTACGCCATTTCTGGGCAGTCCAGTCTTTGAGCGATTGCTGCGGGGCTTTCACTTTTTTGCGTCCTCTTTTTCAAGTAATTCAGCGTTTATTTCTTCGTCAGTCACTGCGTCACAATCACATTGACCAGCTTCTTCAAGCAGACAATCTTTGGTATGTTCAATCACGGTATCCTCCTCCAGCGGCTTTATAGCGTTTAGCCATTAATTGCGCTTTTCTCGCGCTCCATTTTCCAGCGCCGGTACCTTGAACCGCAGCAGCTTTGACGCTATTGAAGATGCTTTTACGAAGCCCCGGCTTGGTGTAGTTACCCGCAGCATTAACCCCGCCGCCAGACGCATACTGGGTGAAATCAGTATTGTCGCGTCTGGCTTTGCGCTTACCTGTAGGCATTTTGTTGGGGTTCATATCCCCCATCCCACGGGAGGCTCTCATTAGCAGCGAGTCTTACCACGTTGAGCGATACCGTCAGCACGGCGTGAAGCAGAGCTAACAGAACCACCGGTAGCCATACGCACCATTGTGCCTTTGGTTTTTCCATGAGACTCAATGCCGCCGCCTTTGGCATAGCTGGACATTCCACCCATATTCATTTTCTTCATAAACATAGGTTTGCCATCTTTCATGGGCATACCACCTTTTTTCATACCCATCATTTCCGCTTTTTCATGTTTCATCATGGATGCCGGAGCGCCCTTTTTCTTCATGAACGCCATTTCTTTGCCAACCATTGCTTTAGACTCTTTCATCATGCCCCCATCTCCAAAACGACGTTTTTTGATTGTTCCACCTTTTTTGTAACTAAGGTCTGTCCCAACATCCATGTCACGCGCTTCTTTTTTCATAAAGTTAGCATTCTTCAAACGCTCATAAGCCGCATTAGCTTTATCTGTGTCACGATCAGAAGACCTAGCAGATGAACGAGCCGCGCCAGAGTCACCACGAGGCGCTGGCAATTGACGGCTTGCAGGAATGTATTCTCCGGCTTTAGACTCAGTAAGAAGCTTTGTTTTAGGCCCAGCAAGTTCTCCAGCCCTATACGTCTTTAATCCTTTATTTGCAGCACTAGCAGCTTTAAGCCCCGCACCTACTCCCAAAGGCATAAGCGTCATAGCTACATCACCAAACTTTTCAGCATTTTCTGCTTTTTGTTCATCTGTAAGTTTAGAAGCATATCGACCACGACTTGCCATCCCAGTGGCTGCGCCGCCTCCAGTTTCACCAAACCTTCCTTTATCTGCTCTTTGGTTGGTTGTTTCGTCACTGTATCCCATGCGTTTTTTTGCAGGAGTTTCTTGAGCCGACGGAGCCGGATACCGTCTACGCAACCGTTCACCTTCATCACCATAATCAACAATGGCTTTAGGTTTGCGAACCGGTGCGGTAGCAACAGGTTTTCCACGCCCACCACTTGCTTCAGGAAGATCATCGCTATAATATTTATTTACCGTGGCTGGTGCATCCGGTTTAGCATCTTCTTTTGCGTCAAAATCAATGTTGCCAAGATCACTTGGTGCGCGAGTAAAACTAGCAGCCTTATCCGGCACAGCTTTTTTCATACGAGCTATGATATATGGATCGGTGCGATCCGCTCCACCAAGGTATTTTTCTTGTTCCTCTGAATACTGCTGCGCGGGGATATCCGCCGGATCAGGCATCCGATAACCACCCTCAGTATCTCCACCCATAGCAAAACGTCGTTTCTTCATCATGCCACCTTTATTAAAAGTTTTACCTTTGTCAGCAGCATTGAAGTCTTTGCCAACAGATTGAGATACCCCAACTTTCTTGGCGAATGAGGGGCTATGAGCTATTGCTGCCATGAAACGATGTTGCTTTGCTGATGTAGAAGGCATTTTATTCCCTAACACTTCCACGCTTTTAGCGATTTATCTAAGTATTCTTCCCATTTGGGACTGTTGCATGAAGCGTATAAATACTGTGCAGCAAATTCTAAAAGAGTTGGGTCGTCTCTAAAATGTCCAAGCCCACGGTTGCAATGATTGCAAAGCATACCTCTTACCTGTCCAGTAACGTGATCATGATCAACCACTAATTTGTCTTGAACGCCACAAATAACACATTTTGTTACGGTTAATTTTAAATCCGCTAGGGCTTCATCAGTAATTGCATTGCGGTACATTCCACGGCAGTTGGCGTTACGATACTCATTTCGACAGCCACGACACCAACTATCAAATCCAGACTTTGTTTTGTTATGCAATGGGAAATTAACCGCATCAAGCGGTTTTATTTCTTTACAACGAGTGCAAGATTTTGTTAGCAGTTCCATGCTTTTAACGATAACGCTTTACGTGTGGGTTTACCATTTGGCTTCTTCATCGGCCCCTCCATCCCTGTCATCCTCGCACAAAAAGACTTCCTCCTGCCAGCGTCTTTTTCTGTTTTTGGATGGGGAGCAGGTGGTTTCAAACCGGGTTTGCCGGGGTTGGCTGCGTTGTATGACGCCCTCCCCTTCGCGTTCAAACCACCTTTGGGGTTTTTGCCTTCTTTTCTTGTCCATGCTGCGCTCATCCTAAACCTCTTGGTAGGTTGTCATTGGGTAGATGGATTCCGTATCTTCTGTGGCATTGCACTTATCGCACACATGAACAAACGGTTTGGCTTTGTATTTGATGCTGAACTTATGCTGAAACTCACCACCGCAATCACACATCAAGCGGTTTACAACCCATGTAACCGGCACTGTCTTTATGCTGCTCATGCTGCATCACTCATGGTCTGCTGCGAGATCATCGACGGGTATAAGACATCATTACCAAAATCGCTCTTATGCTCAACCACGCCCATGTGACCCAGCTTGATAGTCGGGTCTATCCACACCTCAAACCCAGCTTCCCGCGCACGATCACAGAAGAGGAAGTCCTCGCCAATCATGCCTTCAGGGGTGACCAAGAAGTCAAAAAAGCTGTAGAGCATCTGCGGACTGTTGGTGTCCATGTGTTTCCACTCAGGATGCTGTTCAGCCAGCGTGGTAAAGACTTTTTTCTGGATCATCATAAAGCCAGTGGCTACGCGATATGCCCTGACCAGACCATCTTCATCCATCGTGATGGTGCCGTGAGTGCCGTTGATTCCATTGCCACCGTCAATCGACAGGATGTAGGTCTTGCTTTCTTTACGGGCTACATAAGCACCAGCAACAACGCCACGATCTTGATTCCACGCCATCAACCGAATCACTGACTCAGGCTCAAACGTCATGTCTGCATCAATGAACATCAAGTGATCACAATCAGACTCCAAGAACTGCTTGGCAATGACGTTACGCGCACGAGAAACAACAGAACAACCACAGATGCTGTTGACCTGTATATCAATCCCATGCTGCAACACCATTTGACTGAGTTTCATAAGAGACACAGCCATGCTTACTGTTACTTTGTAGTCATACGCCGGAAGTCCTATCATCAACTTCTTACCGGCGAGATTAAAGCCTTTGTTAGAGGTCATTATTTACCCGTAAATTATAGTTGCGGAACCAAGGTTTGATACCGTTCCATACACGGCAGTTTGGAACAGCAGCCCCTGTCCCGGCATCAACATATAGGTTGGCTGAGTGGCAGAAGCAACGGTGTTGACGGTAAGTTTAATGGAACTACTTGCCCCGCCATCCCTAAGAACAAGACTACCCGCTGAAGCACCGGGAACGATGTAGATTGATTTAATCCTACAACGACCAATATTATTAGTGGCTTGGTCAGTAAATTGACCACTGGCGGTTATAGGTATACTGGCTAGAACGTCTGTTTGCATGGTTAATCTCCTAGTGTGTTAACGGGGGGCCGTAGCCCCCAGAAGATTAGCTAAACGGCGTAACAACAGTGCCAGAACCCACAAACGACCCGTGAATAACCATATATTTACCGGCAGTGTAAGGCATCAAACTCAGGCGGCTACCAGCGGCAGCGCCGCCCGAAGTCGTTGAATTCAACGTGATGACCGTTCCAGCCGTTGAGTTAAATGATTGTGAAGTTGTTCCGGCAACTGAAATTTGACCCGTATAAACGTCCGAGCCAGAGGTAGTAATAGTTTCAGCAGTCGCGCCAGCCGAAGCTGCGGTAAAGATGAACGTGAAAATAGCGCCAATGTTATTCAGCGTATTTGGATCAGAGCCGGGGCCAGAGGTCGCAGGGTTTGCCGAAGCATTAACTGCCGGAAGGATAATCGCGCAAGTCGCCGGAACCAGCAGAATCCGTCCAGCGTGAGCGGCAACGGTGAGGGTTGCGGTAGCGCCGAGAGTAATTGTATTACCCGGCCCTTGAGTATAGAAGCCGTTTAGCGAACGTACCGGCCCTTGAAATGTGGTCAAAGCCATGTGAATCTCCTGTGTTGTAGCACTAACTCACGCTGTCTCTACAAAGTCTGCTGGGGCAGTCCGCGTAAGTAAAAATCCCAGTAAGGTGAAGCAGGAGGGGCGTTTAAACCCCTCCCTTGAATCATACTACATATTACGAACCAGACGAACCGAAGATACCCAGCGGGTCGCTAACGCCGAAGCTGTAACGCTCACGGCTCTTATAGCGGCTGTTGCCGGTGTCGAAGTCTGCATCCATGCTGTTAGCCAGCGGCATACGAACGAAGTGCTTCAGGCCGTTCGGAACGTCCGTCGTCAGGAACCAACCATTGGTGTCCGTCAGATAGTGGTTAACACAAAAGCCTCCGCCAATTGAACTCATTGACTTCAGCGCGTTAATGTCGTTGTCAGCCGTACCAACACGACCCGGCGTCTTCAGCAGACGCTCTGACACAAACATCAACGACGGTGGGACAACCAATTTAACTGGTTTGGCGGCGATCAGCAGACCGCGCTCATCCGTCCAACCAGCGATCTGAACAACAGCGGCCTCAAGCGAGGTCTCATTCAGGTCAACTTGGGTCGAAGGAGTGTTGGAGTTAACGCCACCAGAAACCAGCGGGTGAGAGGTGCTGCACAGAACCACACCGTCACCGTAGGTCGGGCCACCGGTAAATGCGTTGTTCAAGATTGCAGCAGCTTTAACCTGCTTGGTATACGCCATAGCACGAGCAAGTGCCTTCGTGTAGCGGCTCGAAAGACTGTCATACAAGTTGTCTTCGATAGCCTCTTCAGTCAGCGAAAAGCCCATAGCAATGGTTTCGTGCTGGTAACGAGCCGTCCAAGCTTCTTGTGCATTGTCGTAAGCGATGGCAGAACCTTCGCCTTTGACCGGAGCAGCGGAGAAACCAGACAGTTTCGTCTCTTCTTCAAACGAACGCTCAGAGGTTTCAGTTTCAAAAATCTCTTTGTGTTCTTCGCCATACTTTTTATACTCAAGACCAAACAAGGCGTTCAGGCCGGGAAGGAGTTCTTTGAGTAGTTGTGCGCGTGAAATAGCCATTATTTATTCTCCTAGACGCCGGTTGCAAGGCGATATTGATGAATGCCTTGGTTCCACGACACCAGAACTTCGACAAAGGAACCGGTCGCTGGGGCGGTATCAGGCACAACGTCCACAACCTTACACGGGATTGCTGCCGTGGTTGCGGTGCTGTTAAGGACACAATGTGCGCTGTTGCCGGTGGTGGTGCTACCAGCGTTAACAACCAGCGAAGTATTCCCGCCAACCAGATTTGCACGAGTAGCTTGAGCAACAGTGGTAGTGCCGGAAACAATCGCGGTCTTCATCACCAGATCGGGATCATCCGCAACATACGCGGTGATAGCCGACGCGGTGTCCGGGGTACCGGTCGTCAGGGCGGGGTAATATTGCCCATAAACGCGCTGACCCAATGAGTTGATGTAGCTGCAACCCATAAAGATACCAACGACGTTAACGGTAGTAGCGGTCAGCACAGCCGTAGTGATACAGCCGTTGGAAGACATCAGAACAACGTCACCAAAGTAAATGCTGGTGCCGTGCGCCGTTTGGATCGGAATTTGCCGGGTTGAGCCAGCAAAGACTTGTCCGCCCAGCAGATTGACGGGGATTAGCCCGTACGGTGCTGAAACAGTAGGATAAGCCATTTAAAACTCCTAAGATTAAGCTCCGGTGCCAAAAGTAACTTTAGTCCGGTGGTCTTTGAAAAGTGGCATCCGTGGATCGTTTTCCCGCATAAGGTTGTTATCCACAGACTGCATTTGTTTATCCGTTTGATCTTTGAAATACGCTCTCCGATCATCCGTTATTTCCGTTGGCATCTTGCAAAGCATGAGGCCACCTATCACGACGTTGTCCTTAAACCGTTCGTTCTCAACAGCCGACAGGAAAATCTCGGGGTGATCTACAGCTTTAACAGGCTCCCAACCTTCACGAAGCTTAAGGGAAACATTCATGGGGTCAGCTTCACCACGGGTACTTAGGCGCACCCAGCGAAAGTCATATCCGGCCTCGGGGTTGGGACTAGGCAATACATCTGGCTTAATCCAACTACGTTTCCGCTCTGTCTTTTCACGGGTCTCTAATTCACGAGCAACTCTGTTCTCAGCCATTTTGTTTCCTCATATCTTCAGCAACCTGTTTGGCGTAAAGTTCCAACGGAAGTCCCAACCGTTTAGCTAGGGCAACTTGTGTCTTCGTCAGCGTGATTTTTCTGGGCGCAACGCTGCGGGTTACAGGTGCCACTACGTTATTTCTACGACGCGGTTCCGCTGGTTCATCTGCTCCCTCAAAATTATCGGGGAAGACTTGGTGCATACGAGAGTTGATCTTCTCGTAGTATTCGTCAGATTGAGGGCTGACGCCCTGTTTCACCAGTTTCTGGTGCAACCCCAAGGCAAAACTTGTCATCTCATCATCAGGCCCAAACCACGGATTGTTTTGTTGCCAATCCAAAGCCTTTGAATCTACGACCGCTTGTGGGGCGTTTAAACGAGCTTCTACATTACTCTCAGGTTCTTGTAAAGAGGGTAAAGTAAAATTATTTATCTTGTCCGCTTTGATCTTGGCGGAAGTGAATTCTTCCTGCGCCTTAATAATAGCGTCTGGATCACCCGCTTCATAAGCTTGTTTATAGCGATATTTAGCTACATTAATTTCGCCCGTTACTTCCTTTTTAGCTTGCTCAAGAAGAACTTTTTGATTCTCGTTAACAGCGCCTTTAAGCTGTTTATTCTCTTCGACAAGCTGTTGAGCAATCCGTAGGGCTTCTTCTTTCTCCCTCTGGGCTGACTCTGCAAGGCGACGCTGGTCGTGGAATCCTTTGCTGAAGTGTTTAAGGCGTTTGCGGGTTTTCTCCGAGTAACTCTCAAGCTCTTCGTCGGTGATTTCATCGGGTTGTTTAGACTGCTTTTTGCCTTGATCTTCCTTGGGGGTGTCATCAATCACCTCAATTTCGACTTTAGGTTCTTTGGCGGGTTCTTCCGTTTGTGTGGAAGCCAAGCCTTCAACGACGATTTGAATACTATCTTCGCCCTCCACAGCCGGTTGATTCTCTGGTTTTTCGGGGTCTGGAAACTCAAACTCTACTTTTTCAAAAGCCATATAAAACTCCTTATGCGCGGGTTACGCCACGCGGGTCGGCTACGATGGCATCAATGCTGTCATCATTCATCAGGCGGTATTCCACCCCATCTACCTTGAAGCGCGTTCCAGAATTTGCCCGAAACAGCACGTAATCCCCTGCTTTACACCACGGGCCTGTTGGATAACGCTCTGCATCAGCATAGGCTTGTGCGCCCATATCCAAGACCAAACCGACAACCGTCATCAGCTTTTCCTCAAATACAGTCTTGTCTGCCTTGATAATTCCCACTTCACTGAAGGTTTCTTCCACCTGCGGTAGCGCGATCAGCAACTTGTAACCAACTGGTTTTGGTAGTTGTTGTTCCAATTCGTCGTCGGTTATAGCGATTTGTTCAGTCATCTTCTTCATCCATTTGAGAACGCGAAAGGTCTTTAGTTGATTGGACAGCCAGTCGTAGACCCCGGACACGACCCGCTACCTCACGATATTCGGCGTAGTCTTTAGCTCCACCGTTTATCAAGAAGTCCGCAGAGGAAGCAATGTCTTCCTCGAATTTTTCTATCAGCACATCAAAGACGGTTTTTGCCACTGATTAATCCTTTTCTACCTTGGGTTTGGATGTCTCATGCAAGAGCTTCATAGCTTCCAACTTCAACTTGCTCTTAACCTGTTCTGCCTGTGATTGTGAACGGGCTTCGCTTTGGCGCTCTTGTGATTGAACGCGAGAATCACTCTGCTGCTGTTGTGATTGAACTCTTGTAGTTTCTTTTTGCAAATCAACTTGAACGCGCTCTTTATCCAACTGCAACTTAGCTGCCGCGATCTGTGCATCTGACTGGTCTTTCTGCGTCTTCCTTTGCACTTCGGATTGTTGAATCTGCACCTTGGCTTGCTCAAGCTGAAACATCGGGTCTTGGGCTTGTTGTTGTGCTTGTTGTTGTGCTGCTTGTTGTTGATGGGCTTGCGTCAACTGCTTACCTGCTTCTGCTACCAACCCAGCCAGCAACACTTCAACTTCCTCTGGCAACGGCGCATCGGGTGCGGGTAGCGGTGCGCCAAGCTTCTCTTCAATCTGTTTGCGGTAGCTAAAGGCCAGATGCTCTGCAATGTGCGCTTGAGATGACGCCATGATCTGCTGTGCCATCGGGTTCTGACCAATAGTCTGGGCAATCATCGGGTCTTGCATGAAGCTGCTGTGCGTAGCGATGTGTGCGTCGTGGTCTTGGTAGATAAACGCTTTGACAGGTTTTCCAACCAGTATTGCCATGTTCTCAGAAACAGGATCACGCGGTTTCTGATCTTCGCTTGTCGGCACAATCTTGTCCGCGTTCCTTATTCCAAGAACTTCAATCATCTGCCTGTGTAGGTATGGCAGGTCATATATCTGCGGTGCTTGTGTTGCCATCTGAAATACCGCTTGATACTGCACCACCCGTTGCGCCATTGTGCTGCTGTTAGGATCACTGACCGGTATGACATCAACCATTGCGTAGTCGGCCTTACGAGCGCGAGAAACACCTGTCTCCGGCTCATACTGATATTCCTCCGGCGCAAAGTCAGAGATGATGCCTTTGAGCAGTTTAAACTCCTGCTTCATGGCGAAGTGAACCCGAGCCTGAACAGCAGCCATCGGTTTTAGAGTTCTTTCTAACAGGGCCAGAGTCGTTCCAACCGGAGCCTGTGCGCTCATGTCGGAGATGTTCATATCACTAATCGCCCCAAGACGACGACCCTCGTCCGTGATCTTGTCCAGCAAACTCATCAAAACTTGTGACGGCTCCTTATACGGGAGCGTCATAATGTTGTCTTTAATGGCTCCACTTGGAACGTCCACATCCCTGAACTCGCCCGGAGCAATCGGTGTATCGTCACCCTTTACACGAAGACCCCTTGATTTCAATCCACCCGGCAAGTTTGATAAAGTCCCCGAATCGACTAATTGCCTGATGATTGCTGTTCCTGCCCGAGCATATCCGCCAATAATATGAATTAACCCCAAACCGTAGAACCCAAATCCCGGTACATATACATAATGCACAAAGTGGTTGCGCTTTAATTTCAAAGTGTCATCCGGTTCCCAATTACGCCGGATAGCTAAAACCTCCCCAGTGCCTTTCTCTATAGTCACGACATAAGGCTTGGCAAGCTCCATGTCCTCGTCTTTGCTCTCTTCGTCAATCCCCGGCAAACAGCAATCAACGTGGATTTCATATAGGGTGTAGCGATCATCATTTGACAGGGTGTATCCACCCTCTGAGGCTTTCTTCTTCTCAATGTCACTGAAAAACGTCTGTGGTTCGCCCAACTCAACATCTCTGTAAAAACCGCTGACCTGAAGCTCTTTAACTTCATTCTTGGTCTTCCGCATGATGTGTGTGACGCGTTCAGCCATCTCAATATGAGATGCACCATAAGGCACAATCACATCTTCCGCTGGGACGTAAATAGATACTTGACGATCAAGAGTGGGGTCGTAGTAGACCTTCTTAAAAGCGGAGCCAGCCAGACCAAGGCTGTAGAGCATTCGCTCATGCTCACTGCGATACTCAATCATTCTTTCAGTTAACTGATAATTCATGTCCTCGCTCACGCGAAGCGAAGCTTCTTCTTTCTCTTTGGTGACCCTGCCTAGAATCTTGGTCTTTACCGGCCCAGAAGCCGGAAACGTCTCGCTCATGGTCTCAGCTTGGAACCGGATGGCTGCTTCTGCCAACACGGTGGAATACACGCCACAAGCCCCGTCCCACGGCTGGGTTCTTTCCTCATACTTAAACCCTACGACCTCTAACCCTTTGGCAAAGGTATCTGCCCATTCTTTCCGAGCGTTTAGGTCAGCATCAATCTCTTCAATTAAATCACTGGCAAATGTGGATAATTCGCTTGAATTCATTGTGTCAGCGATATTCTCGTCAAACTCGCTTTCATCTTCTTCGGAGTTTGGAATTAACGTGATTTCAACGCTGCCGTCGTCCAGTGTGACCATCTCGGGATTAACGATATCAATCTGAAGACCTTCTTCAGTCGTTTCTTCCAACCCCTGCGGTGCCTGATATAAACTTTTATCCATGATCAATCCTTAATAATATGCTTGACGCCGCTTTGATTTGAAATACTTCGTTTCTTCAGGCTCATCGGACAAAGACCTAATAAAACCACCCTGTCTAAAGCGCAAAAGAGCTTGGGTGGTTGAGTCAACAAGGTCGTCATGATCCCCATGAGGGAAAGATGCACACTCCTCAACCACTTCTTCTGCCCATCGAGTAGGGGGTGCCCATACCAAACCTGAAGCAAACATATCTGATACCGCGTTTACACGGGCTATCTTATCCGAACCCTTGCCCGGGGTGTATTCGGACATTGGAATGCCCATTTTTCGCATCTCATAGATCAAAGGAGCGCCAGCCGCCTTCTTTTCCACGATCAATGTGTCTGGATTCCACTGCTTCCACAGCTCATAAGCTGCCTTTTTGAGGTCTGGGAACTCAATTCGCTCTTTAAAGGCGTCTAAAAGGATGATATTCGCCAATTCTTTGCCGTTATCATCCTCCTGATAGAAGATTCCCCATGTGGTGCAAGCACTAAAATCGGCTCTGTTGTGTTTTTCAAAGGCGGTATCCCAAGATTGGATGATGTAGCTGCATTTGGGGGCGTAATCATTGTCCCAAACCTTCCACATATCCCTCTTGATGATCGCCCCTTCTTCAGAGGTCGGATTTTGCTGATACTGGGCTTGCCATTTCGCTACAGGCAGCTCTGCCCTGATCGCTTCAAGCTCTTCTTTAGCCCAAAACTCAGGCCATAAAGGGGTTCCAGATGGCATCAGGGCTGGAAACTCTATGACTTCCCAATCATCGCCGCCTCTAGCGGCGGAATGCTCAAGGATATGCCCTGTTAAATCTCGCTTTGCCCATCGGGTCATAACGAGAACAATGGCTCCTCCCGGTTGCAACCTCTGCCTTGGGCCTGATGAATACCATTCAAAGACTTTGTCATACACATCAGGGCTATTCTGCATAGCCTCCTGCTCACTGTGTGGATCGTCAATGATTAATAGATCAGCACCCTTGCCCGTCACAGCTCCGCCAACGCCAATAGCGAAGTAATCCCCGCCAGCATGGGTATTCCACCGTCCTGCTGCCTTTGAATCTGCGGATAACTTGGTCGGAAAGACATCCTGATAATCCTGCGAACTCACCAAGTTTCTAACCTTCCGTCCAAAGCCAACCGCTAACTCGGCTGTGTGCGCGGTCTGAATAACCTTCTTCTCGGGAAACTTACCCAGAAACCATGCCGGTAACAGGTATGAGGCAAACTCAGACTTGGTATGTCTGGGCGGCATGTTGATGATTAATCGCTTTAATTCGCCACTGGCAACACGCTCAAAAGCGTTTGCCATGATCTGATGGTGCTTACCCGGTATAAAGGCTGCCCACATATCCTTAACGAAAGCCATGAAGTTATCCTGATTCATGGCTTTCTTATGCAGCTTGAAGAGCTGCCTTATCTTCTCTACCTGTTTTGACTTAGGCGGAAGAACAGTCAACAACTGACTGTATTTTCCAAGTTCTTCTCTGGAAAGAATCACAAGGCAGCAATGTTCTGCACAGAGCGGTCAGCAATCTGAACGCTTCTGAACTTATGACTCCGCAAAGACAACATGCCTTCCCGTCTCAGCTTATGCACCATCCGGTGAATATTGCTCCGAGCCTTCATGCCAAGACCCTTTGCAATATCCGCATATGAAGGCGGGAACCCGTGAATCTTCACGTAAGCTCGGATGAAGTCGTAAACCTGCGTCTGCTTGTTTGTCATTCAGTCTGCCCTGTTTAAACTGCGAACGTTCGCACTCTACCTCGTTAAGCGTTTAAACGCTAATTGTTTTTTAAATATATATACGGCAAAACATATTTTTCAAATATATATACCCCCGGGGGTGGGGAAGGGAGAGAGAAGGGGGGGGTGTTTTTTAAATCGATGGGATTGGACGAGTGGATACGAGCGTAAGGCGTGAGGCGTAGGAGGTAACGCAAATCTGGGGGGTGGGGCGTGGGTGGGGCATCGCCATAGCGCCTCTAGGAACGGCTGCGCGGTGCGTCTGGCGCTGTGCGTCAGAGGGATGCGCGTCTTACAACGTATCACGCGCCTGTTTACCCCTGAAATCATAGGGAAGAGCCTAGATTAGGCTCCTCCGCACTTTCTGCAATGCCCTGATTATTGGACGCTTTCATGGGCGTCATAGGACGTTTCTCCCAGCAAATGCAGGGAAGACTCCAGCTCTGCCTTGAGTTTCTCCGTGGATATCTCCTCGACCTTGCTCTCGACCTTGTCTGTAAACATCCCGACTGCTCTGCCCATAAGCTCCAGCGCCTTGAGCTTCGCGCTGTCCTGTTTCGCGCTGTCGGCGTGTTTCTTCAGCTCTCCCATGACGTATCGACGGGTAGCGATTGCGTCATCCACAATATTTTCTGCGACACTGCTCCAGACGTCCTCGGTGAGAGCTTGTATGCGTACGTCTCGCATCAACCTATTCGCCCCCGTAATAATCAGGTGTTCTTTCCTGTCTCCTACGTTATACGCAGTGCGATACGCCTCCCTTGGACTCTTACCTTGTGCTACCAGTGACGCGAAACATCTCATCTTGGCGGTGACAACTCTCTTCCCCTTATTCACCCCTCTTACCCTTCCATTCTTAGTCTTCTCTGGTTTACTCTCGGCGGCAGCTTGCTGTATCGCTTCGCTTATCCCATCGCTTGTATCGTTCGCAGCGAACGTGCTTTCCTCGCGTAGGATTTTCAGTTCTTCCTTGGACAATGGCATGATCTTTCCCTTCGGTCGTTTAAACACATATCAACCCTGAGTCTACCTGCTTTCCCTCTGCATCATCCATCTTTTCCCTCTGTTCTCATTCTGACCGTGTTTTATCCCTCCCTCTAGTCATCCTGAAACCCCCTCTGGAACGCATCAGGACGCGATTACAGCGTGTCTGCCCTTGTGTCTGATACCCATGCGTCAGGAGCTTTCGCCTGTTCGCCTTCGGCCTTTTAAACCCTTCCCCGCGCAGTTGCATGTTCTTCCCTCTGTGTGCAATCAGTCTTCCCTCTGATGACCTTCTGCGGCTCCCTCTGACAGCCGGTTTCCAGCGTCTCCGGCTTAACAATTCTTAACAATTTTCTTTCCTCAATCAATCAACAACTTATCGATTTTCTGGGCTTGACACTATCTTTCATGCTTGCATCGTTTAAACGGGTGATGCTATCGTTCGTTTGCGTCAAGTTTCAAGTCACCTGCTGCTGCCAGATACCGAGCCGAACGGCTCCGACAGCGAATCTCACGAGGTGACCGACGCCGCAGCTCTCAAGGCACCGAAAGCTCCCAGCCATCCTGCACCATGCTGTTGAATTTCACTGGCACAGTCAACGACTCCCTGCTTGCTGATTAGTAGACGCGGTTCAGGCTCTCCCTGACGAGTGACCGTAATTGCTGAAACGCCTCACGCGGAGGGGCAGAGACTGAGTAGGGCATAAACGGGTAGAGCCGTCCCATTTTGAAGGAGCGCGTCATCGCTGGCGCGACTCTTGGAGCGCATTCATTTGAGTGCGCTGCACGGGTCAATAACGACTCATCACTCACACGAGGAGGCATAAATGAGCATATCTAGCATACACGACAATTACCTAGACCCAGATAAGCATTTATGGCAGGAAGAACCGCCAGAGGCATATCAAACAGTGCTTGACTTCTTTTCTGCGGAAAACGAAGAACAGTGCAAACATCGAATCTACAAACACACCAGCTGCGGCGCTTGGATTGAGTTCAGAGAATCCGGCATCGCCATAGGCTCCATCGTGGAGGGTTGCGATTTTGGCACCGCAACCTACCTGCTGCACTACTCCAACAAATTCGCCAGCACCGACATTCAGGCTCGCATTGATGCGGTAGAAAAAGAGGCTTCCGCGATTTGGGAATGGTCAAATCGTCCATGCGATAAAAACGGAAAATGGAGGAAGAACGGAAGAACCACGCAAGCGGATTTAGGATTCGATGCACCGGACGTATCTTACGACTACGATCATTTTGAACAAGGGGAGAGGTCATCATGACGTTTCGATTTGAACGCACACAATACGGCTGGTCTTGCTACGCCAAACAGGGCGCGGCATACCAGTATTTCGGGCATTTCCTGACTCAGCGCGAGGCAAAGGAACGCTTCGCCTTTGAGGGGCGCTGCCTAAAATTTCTCGCAACCCAGAAGGGGGTATGACATGGACAATTACACCGCAGTCGGTATCGCAGAGGGTTTCATCGAGGGCACTGTGCAGGAGCAGATCGAGGCGTGGCAATACCTGCACACCTCTGGCTTGGCGTATCAGCTTCAGGGTTCTTTCGGACGCACCGCTCAATCCCTGCTGTCGCAGGGCATCATTTCATAGGAGGCAGCATGGACAAATTCAAGAGATACACCAGAGCGCAGGTCGAGTTGGCCTTGGCAGACTGCCATGAAACACTACGTGTCGGGGGGTATTCAGTTGATCACCCCTATGGCAAGAAGCTGTGGGCAGAGATAGATGCACTGCGGGACAGGTCTGCTGTTCTGCTTCGCAGGAAAGACTGCGCGATCTCAGCGCAGGATGTGGCGCGGCTATCTTGGATATTCCAAGGCAGCAACTAGACCGAAACCTCCGCGAGGAGGTCTGACCGTGACGCGGTCACTGACGAGGTCAGCAACGTTTAAACGGAGGCTCACTATGAACAAGATCAATCTTGAATTACGTTGCACCAATCACTTTTCATCCGGCTGGGATTCACTGGATGAGTGGCAAGACATTGGCCCTGTCAAGGTGCTGGCGCGACGCAACGTCGTGCAGGACAACGAACACCACACGGGATACAACTGGACTGAGCGCGTTGTCGTTCCCCGTGCGACCCTCGTGCGCTACGGGGCAAGGGTTATCGAACAGGCCATCAGCAACACCCTGACCTACTCGCACTGCCGACATGACCATGACTGCTGTGGCTGTGTGTCTTACTCTGGCTATGCGGAACACAAGGGCGGCAGGGAATTCTTGGTGCGTGGTTGCGCTAGTCGTAACGTTTAAACGGAGGCAGCATGAGCGACACAGAGGCAGTGCTGGCAGTGGTAATTTTCTTCGCAATCTTCGCAGTGAAATGCTGGATTTTATTTAAATCATAGGAGGCTCACCATGAAAATCAAGATAAGTAGCAAGAATTTTGACCCAATCCACGCCGCTCTCGCAGCGGTCAACGGCACGGCGGTGGGTCACACCTACCGAGCCAGCGACATCGTGCGTCTGGCGGAGGAGGCAGAGACATTCGCAGTCACGCTCTTCGACAACAAGAAACAAGTTGTCGGGGCGCGATACCGCGCAGAGAGCGGCGGCAAGGTGGCGGCGGCGTATGAATTCACTCGCATCTCAACCGTCGTTACGTTGGAAAGGTATTCGACAGGTTGGTTTTTAATTGAGGTATCCAGAGGCGCAATCTGGAAAGGCGGCGGGTCACAGCGATTGATTCTCGACGCATCGCAGGATGTTTTAGCAACAGCAAAGGCGCGGTCACGCTACACCGTCCGCCCTTCTTCAATAACGTAGTGCCTAGCGGAGAGGGGCAACCCTCTCTGATGTGCATTGCAGTTGCATCGTTTAAACCCAGATGCTATTATCCGTTCTCACCTACTAGGAGGCTCATCATGACGACACAGACACGCGAAGAGTGGTTGAACAAATTCCTCGGGGAGATTCGCCCCGTCTTTCAATCGGCAGGGTATCCGCTGCCTGACCGTATCCGCCTCACCTGCGGCTGGCCCTCAAAGCTGGCGCGGTCTGAGGCAAAGCGCCGCATCGGTGAGCATTGGTCACCCAAGGCGTCGGACGATGCGACGCACGAGATCAGCGTCAGTCAGGTCGTAGACGATCCGTTGGAGGTTTGTGCCATCCTCGTGCATGAGCTTTCCCATGCAGCCTGTGACGGTGACGGTCACCGTGGTCGCTTCCCCAAGTGCGTCTCTGCCCTGTCTCTTGAGGGCAAGCCGTCCGCTACCATCGGTGGCACTGCGTTTAAACAGGCATACGGTGAGTTGATCGACTCGCTGGGTGCCTACCCTCACAGCCGCATCAACGTGAAGGGTGAGCAGAAGACGCAGTCAACCCGTCTCCTGCTGGCGAAGTGCAACTACTGTGGATACCCCGTTCGACTCACGAAGAAGTGGGCGGCGGCTGGTCTGCCCAACTGCTACTGCGGCGGGGCATTCACGCTGTCATAGACCGAAACCCCTGCGAAGGGGTCGTGCCGTTACGCGGTGCCTGACGAGGTCAGTAACGCAACACAATGGAGGCTCACACCATGAACAAGATCAATTTGCAGGGCATAGAACGCCAAGTCTCACTCATCCCTCTCGCGGTGCTGAACGCCGCTCTCGTCAGCGTCGGGCTGTTTGCCCGTGACGATAAGGGGTTGGCAGTCACCGCCGTGGTTGACGTAATCAATTCAGGGGGCATCACCCTTGACCAAGTCAAGGCAGCGTCACCCTCGACGGTCACAGCCAGTGCGTTGCCTCCCGATGTCCGCAAGGAGATCGAGACCATCAGCCAGCGCGTCACGCAGACGGTGACCGACACGAGCAATGCGCTTGATCGCATCCGCAGTCAGGAGCGTAGCAACCTGACTCTGATCAGCGAGACGCACAGCAAGGTCAGTGACCTTGTGGCGGTCACGACCAAAGCACAGGCGGCGGCGCTGGCAGCGGTTGAGAAGAAGATCGTTGCCCGTTTAAACAAGCTTTCCCCGCCGGAGGTGGACATCAAGGCAATCAAGGCATCGATTGCCAACGAAGTCCGTTCTGCCTTTGATGGGTTCCGCAAGACCGCCCCTGTGTCTACGCTGGAGGAGATCGCATCTGCCTTGCCTCCTGTGACTGTGACGGTCAGGGCTGGTGACATCTTCACCGATACCCGATACAGCGACGAGGGTATCGCGGTTGATTTCTCTGACCTGCCGGTGCAGGTGTGGGCTGACCCGTCTGCCCCTGCTGTGATCGATGACTACATCTTCCAGCCGGTGCATCTGCACCAGACGCTGATTGCCCTGCATGATGACGGTCATCTGCCTGACAATCTGTGGCTGGCGGGTGAGCGTGGCACAGGCAAGACTGAGTTCGTCACGCAGGTTGCCGCTCGTCTGCAACGCCGCCTCTACCGAGTCAACTTCGACGAGGCGCTTGAGAGGGCAGACTTCATCGGTGGCAATACCATCGAGCAAGGCACTGTCGTGTGGAAAGCTGGCGTGATCACTCAGGCGATTCAACATGCCGGTGCGATCATCCTGCTCGACGAGGTGGGCTTCGCCAGATCACAGGCCATCGCTGTGCTGCACAGCCTGTGCGAACGGTCACCGTCACGGTCTCTAACGGTGGCGGAGACGGGCCAGCGCATACCTGTCTCGCCTGATGTGGTGTTCTTCTGTGCCGACAACTCGAATGGGCATGGGAATACATCGGGCAACTTCGACGGTGTGCGCGAGAAGAACAGCGCCTTCATTGACCGCTTCGGCTACACCCTGCGGTTCGACTACCTGCCCTCGTATCAGGAGGCGGCGTTGATCTCAGGCCGCACCGGTCTGTCGGCTACTGCTGCCAACATCATCGTGGGCTTCGCGGCGGTGGCAAGGCAGAAGGCACAGGCTGGTCTGCTCACTCAGCCCCCGTCGTTGCGTCAGTTGTTTGCGTTTGCTCGTGCAGTGCAGCGCGGTCTGCCGGTGGGCGTGGCGTTCCGCAATTCGGTGGTCAACAAGTATTCCGCCGATAGCGAAGGCGAGTTGATCGGCGCGTTCGAAGCGACGGTTGACGCGGCGGCGTTTGCTGCTGCCCTCACCCAGTAGTTGCATCCCCCATCCAGGGGGTGCTATCATCTAACTTTACAGGAGGCTCATCATGCTAGGAATAAATGCGAAACGTGGTATCGAAGCGACGTTCGAGCGGGTCTATGCCGCGACGGGCAACCACTTCAAGAAGGTCAACGTGCGGTGGGATGGCGCTACCGCTGGTATCCGCCCAGAGACCGACGGCTCTGTCTCCCTGATCTTCCCGCCCATCAGCGACACAACGGAGATCAACCGCACGAAGTTCAACGACTTCATCGGGTATGCCCTGCATGAGTTGGGTCATGCATGGTTCACCAAGGCGTCGGCATGGGATGAGGCGCGGCGTGAGCATGGTGACTACGTGTCTGGCTTGATCAACGGGCTGGAAGACCCACGCATCGAAGCTTGCGTCATTGCCAGCGGTCATGCTGGGAACAGCGCAACGCTGTTTGAATCGCTGGTCAACAACATTCTCGCCAAAAGCGAGGGAGCAGAGGGGGGCTACGTTCACCCGAACGATGTCCGTAACATCCCGTTTCAACTAGCGATAGAGGGGCGGCGTTTAAACGGGTATCGCATCAGCAAGCCGCCCGTCTTGCAAGACAGCGTCTACTGCGTCCCGATTCAAGAGGCGCTGAAGGCGGCGAAGAAAGCCAAGTCAACCACAACCATCGTCGATATTGCGCTGCGCTTGAACGAGCAGATCAAGCAGATTCAGGATGAGCAGCCGAATGACAAGCCAGAGGACAAGCCGGAAGACAAGCCGGACGGTGAGCCGGACGGTGAGCCGGACGGTGAGCCGCAAGATAACGGCGATGACAGCAAGGATGGCGAGGCCGGTGATGAAGCGGGTGACGAAGCCGGTGACGAGGGCAAGGGCAAGGGCAAGGCCGGTGACGAAGCCGGTGACGAAGCCGGTGACGAAGCCGGTGACGAAGCCGGTAGCAAGACCGGCGACGAGGCTGGCGATGTAGCCGGTGTCAACTCCGGCTACGGCGAATACGGCGAGGTGCGTGAGGTCGAACCCCGCAGCTTCATCGACTCAGCGTTTAAACACGACCTCGACCTGACCCGTCGTCCAGTGCTGGATGTCGTTCGCAATCACAAAATAACTTGGAGCTAACCCATGAAAACCCTATCCGACAAAACAGCTTTTCAAAATAAATACAGGTCGATCCTTGCAACCCCGATTGCAGGTATCGGGGCAACCAAGGTTGCGCTCCGCCGCTTCCTTCAGTCCGTCGATTCGGTGGGCTGGTCACGCCGCGAGGAGGCGGGTCGCCTTGACCGCCGCGCCTTGACTCGCTATGCCTTGGGCGATGCGGCGATCTTCTCGCGCCGCGAATACACGGAGGCACAGACCAGCGCAGTGTCGATCCTGATCGATGTGTCCGGCTCGACGAGTTACCCCGTCAACTATGCCTCGCCGGATGTTACCCGCATCGAAGTCTTTGCTGAAGTCGCGGTGCATCTGACCAAGCTGATCTCTGACTGCGGTGCCAGCGTTGAGGTCAACTGCTTTTCTGGCGGACGTAAAGAGTATGCCCATGACACAATCGAGTCAGTTCACTTCGTCAACGTCAAGGCATACGGCGAGTCAATCGCCAGCGCAGCACCGGCTCTGGCTGCGATTACGCAACTGGTCAGCGGCTCGACGCCAGACTACAGCGCCCTGCGTCTGTCCATTGAGGCTGTTGCAAAGCGTCCTGAACAGCGCAAGATTCTGTTCTTGATTACGGACGCAGACTCGTATCAGATCGAACACATCCAGCACCTTGATGCGGTTGCCAAGAAGCTGGGCGTGGTGATCGTGGCAATAGGGGTGGGCGGTGCTGATGTGACGAAGTGTTTCACCAACGCAGCATCAGTCCAGACCACGGCAGAGGTATTCACGCAGTCTTTCAACAAGCTTCTTAACTCTTTGAAGGGGTAACAAAATGATAATAGATCAAAATCATCCTCTCGCAATTCATTGCGTGAAAAGACCCGATAGTCTGCGACGCGCACCACGCATCGTGCGCGAGTTAGCAAATACGGTTGATTACTGGGGGGCAAAATGCGAAGAGGTCGAAGCCGGTTGCCCGACATGCGCGGCGTGGAAACTATTTGACGCCACGCTGACATGCCCGACAGACGAGCAGGTCAGCAAAGCAGTCACGGAGGCACAATGATTACAGACGAGCAGTATGCGGCGCTTCCCTCCCCCCCCTTGCGGGGGATGAGGCGGCAGATCGAAATCGCGGCGAAGAGCGGCACGGAATTTCTGGTGCAAGTCGCCGAACACCACAAAAAATCTTATTACACCATCGAGACTTTTGAGGCGGAAAGCACGGCTCGTGATAGTTACCGCAAGATTACATGCAAACCGCGAGGCAGACGCAGACTGATCAAGGTGGATTGTGGAATTACAACCGTAATGCTTGAACACTTGGGAGAGTCGTTATGATTGAGGCAACCTGTTTTCTGTTGGGCGTAGCAATCGGAGTTCTGTTTACCTACCTTACACTGGAGGCTTGACCATGTATAAATACATTCGCATCGAACCTGTGACCGCATCGCTGGATGAGATCACGAACATCAACAGCGATTACAGCGCGGGGGTGACTCGTGAAAAGGCATTGGCTGAGTCGGCCCCGTATCTGGCTGAACGCGTGAAGTATCTGGAGTTGTTGGTCGCGCAACTGCGCGAAGAGAGGTTGGACAAATGAAAACAAGGCAGGAGTGTTTAAACGCGCAGAAGGAATACTGTGCAAGGACGGGCGCTCCGCACTTCGCTCCCTACGACGGCGTCTGCAATTACTGCAAACAGGACATCGTCACAGGGCATGAGGACAGGTGGTCAGCACTGATCACCGGCTGTCCGAAATGCCATCATTCATTCTGCGATTAGGAGGCTCACATGAACAAGCACACTTTTCTTGAAGAAATAAAACTTCAAAACAGATACGATATGCAAGTGTTTATTGAGCGCATTAAGGATCAATTCCAGTTGGATTGGAATGGAACGCACGGCATCAATCACTGGCGCAGGGTTGAAACAAACGGACTGAAGATTGCGCGGTCTACCGGAGCCGATACGGAAATCGTTACCTTGTTTGCTTACCTGCATGACGCACGGCGTTTAAACGAGTGGACTGACGAAGGTCACGGAGCAAGGGGCGCACAGTTTGCTGTGCTGTTGCGGAGCGAGGGTTACTTCAAATTGTCAGACAGGGATTTTGATTGCCTCCATTACGCAATTCAAACGCATAGCGATGGCTTGATATCGGACAGCGACATCACCGTGATGACCTGCTGGGATGCTGACCGCCTCGACCTGACGCGGGTTGGCATCAAGCCTGATCCACGGTATCTTTGCACGGGCGAGGGCAGGAACCTAGCCAGAGAAGCGAGGCAGCTATGAGTAAGTTCGCAGAAGAGTTGAGTACGTTACTGGCTGACAAAATCAGGGAAGACCCCTTCGATGTGGTCGAGACGATGATTGCTTTGTCAGCGCACATGATGGCGAGTGATCACTCTCTTAACATCGACGCGGCTCAGACTATTTGCCTGAGTATTTTCCAGCACAATTGGAACCTTCGCCGCAGGGCTGTGATGCCCTGCGACAAGTCAGTACATTAGAAGTAATCCATGACTTCCTTGTAGGTGCCGGTGGCTTTGTCGTAGTTCAGCAGACATTCGCCTGTTGTTCCTACCCACCGGTACCTGCATTTCCACACCGCTATCTGCGTCTCAGTCTTGATACGATGGACTGTGATACCGCAATCTGCCTTTGCCCACCACGCCATTGACCCGCTGATGCTCATGCCATCAGGTCGTGGCAGATCGACGCCGCTGCGTATGATCTTGCTGGGATGGGCCACAAACCAAACGTGAACACCGCCGCTCTTTGCAAACTGCTGCACCCTCGTCAGCATGTTGCTGATCTCTTCTGTCTCGCTCGTGCCTCTGCCCCTGTCGATGTAGTTGTAGGGATCGATGACCATGCCCCGCACACCGAACCGCGCTACTGCGATCTTCGCTCTGGACATGATGGAGTCGATGGTTGCTGGCTCACTGCTCTCGCTCGTCAAAAACAGGAAGTGATCGTTCACCCATTCGTATCCGTGTTTAAACTCGTCCTCATTCATCCGGCTGCTGCCGTCGAAGAACCGTTTGTTTAAATAGATTTCAATCAGGCGGGAGATGTGAACCTCGGGTGCATTCTCAAAGGAGCAGAGGGCAAACTTCCAATCCTGAGACTTGGCAAGATTGACCATTAGTTGGTCAACGAAGTTTGACTTGCCGGATGATGGGTAACCTGTGACAACCGTCATCTGTCCTGCTACCACGGTGTATATCTGATCAACCGATGAGTAACCTGTGCTGAGACCCTTACCCGTCCCCTTAGTCCATAGGTCGTTTAAACGCTCACTGAAGTCCTTGGCGGAGCTGATACCCAGAACCGGATAAGGCTCTGCCTTGTTTATTATTTCGTGAACGGCGTCTGCACCGTCGGTCAGGAAAACCTCGTTAACGTCCTTACGCGTCAGCTTCGCAAGCTTGCACTTGTCCTTGCCTATCCGCCTTGCGAGTTCTTCTGCCAGCGCATGACCGGCAGGGTCATTGTCCACAGCAAGGATGACCCAAGGTGCCTTGTTTAAACGCTCAAAGGCAGACCAGACAAACGCAAACTTCTTGTCCTCAGTCGGCGAGACCTTGCCTTCGACCACCTTGAGTGGCGCTCCGGCTGGCACCGACAGCACGTTCGGTATGCCCATTTCAATCAGGGTTAGCGCATCGATCTCACCCTCGACCACGATGATAGGATGTTCATCCTGTAGATCATCGATTCCCCAGAAGCTTTGTGATCCACCTGCGTCCTGTGTAAAGTCCTTGGCGCTGATGCTCCGGTATTTGCTGGAGACCATCTTGCCGTTCAAGTAGTAGGGGAACGCGATGCAGTCAGCATTAGCGTTTAAACGGTTGAACCATCTCTGTGCCGCGAAGAGCTTTGCCTTGGTTGCGGTTTCAGGACTGATACCACGGAGACGCAGGAATTCTAGATGCTGTGACTGTAGGTCATACTTCACCACTGGAACGGCGGACATGATAGTTCTCTCCTTGAATGGATAGGCGCCGCTCTCGCCGCAATGATGGCAAGTGTAGAGCAGGGCATCCTCTGTTCGAATAACTGCGAGGTCTTTCAGATTGGACTTGCGGCGTTGCGGACTGCACGACGGACAAACGAACCTACCATTGCCGCCAAAGGGAATCAGCGGGACGAGTTCTGCGAGATTCATTGAGCCTCCTTGACACTAGTTCTTCTTGTTGTCTTTCCTGTTCGCCGCAACCGAGCGAAGCCTGAGATTCCCTGCCTTTGTCAAACCACCTTTGCTGATAGGCACCACATGGTCAATGTCTTTGCCCTTACGGGCAATGCCCTTCTTGTCATAGAGGCGTCTGGCCTTTTGTCTTTCCAGTTGCCCTTCATCATCTCCCCGCTTTATCTGCAACTGGTATTCTTTTTTCCAATCTCTCATTGCATTCTCCTATGAAACAAAAGGTAGAGGGTTTTTAATAATAACAAAAGACCCCTCTGGCTGTTGAATAAATACAGGGGTCAGAATCAGGATAGAACCAAACCCCAGTAACGGGTAAAGCGATGCTCTCGTTTATCTTGACTAATGCAGCTTCGCATCCACCCACCTACACCGTAGGCTATCCCTCGCGGGAGAGTGTTAGTCCGTTTATTCCCTTGGTCGCATCACCGATGGGAGGGCTGGGTCATGGCCCCGAATCACCCATAAAAAAACCCCTACGGCTGGGTTTCAGGTCGCGGTGATGGAGAGCAAAAGACCAATGCTCGACGCCACCGAAACCCATGCGTAGGGGTTCTGCGGTCTTTATTTCTCCCATCACGGAGACCTGTCTTTTTCACAGGCAGAGGGATAATAATCAACAGAAACCAATAATGTCAAAGCATAAATGATGGGGTTAGCTCCCCCTGCGGCACCATCCAACAGGGTGCTTTACCGTGAGGATCGGATAAGTACTTGTCTTGTTTGGCTTCTTTGCCTGTCATGTAGCCTATGATCTCGAAATCTGGGGACGATCCGACGATGAAAATAAATGTCTCAGTATCCGAATCTTTAGGCCGAATGATCAGTTTCCCATGTTGAATCGGGGTGTGACGCACCTGAAAGACACCGACATCCGGTGCTGAATAGGTGTTGACAGAGCCATCCCAGTAAATCTTGAGCGCCTTGGCTACCGCCATCTCAGCGCAAGCACTCTCGATGTCAGACCCCCACCAGACCTGCGGGTCTATGAATGTCGAAGCCTTGGAATAATCATTGGAAGCAATCTTGCGGCGAACCCCCACCATTGCAGCAAGGAAGATTTCGTAGTTAGTGAGGGTGACCTTCATGCGAAGTCCTCCGAAGATGGCTCTGTGGCGCGTCTGGTGGCCTCCTGTAGGGCCACCATCTCGTTTCTGAGGGCATGGTATGCCTCGTCCCCGCGCCTCTTCTTAATCTCGTCTAGATACTCCCTGCGATGCGGTAGCGTCAGCACATGACGCGCCTCGCATTCCAGCCGCCATGCCTGACAACTGGAACACACGATGCGTCCATCCCTCAAAGTGATCGATGCGGTTTCGCTACAGCCAAAGCATTCCATGTCGAGCCTCCGTAAATGAGAACGTTCTCATTATGATTGACACGGGAAATGAATACAAGTAATCTAAGCCTGTCCAATGGAATTGAGCCTCCAAACGATGACCGGTTTCCGCTCCTCTCTCCCAACCGGTCGAGAACGCCCCTTCACTGGGGCGTTTTCATTTATGCCCCCTAGTATGCATGAACGTTTAAACGCACCATCACTCATCCCGGGACGAGCTGCGCCACCATGATTTCACAGCGCGGGTTCTCTTTATCTACCCCGCCCCAAAAGATGTGTTTCTCCTTGACCTGCCGGTCGTTCAGGTAAGCAACGTCCTGTAGCAGGTCGAGGATCAGGGATTCATCCAAATCAGGGCGACGGCTGGCATACCAGATGGTCATGGTCACCGAGACATCCCCGACAAGTGGCTCATGGTATGAGCTACTGACCTGCTGTTTAAACACATCAACATAATTCAGGGCTTTGGCTGACTTGATCATCCGAGACATCCCGCCATAGCGCACGATCCTGCGGGAGTTCGCCTTCGATGCAGGTTCACCAAATATTTTGAATAAAAGCGGTTGCATTGTTCTCATGCTGTTGCTATTATCTTTTTTCTTAACCACTGGAGTCTCCATTGAAGATCACAAACAAACACAATGTTCCCGAAACATTAGTCGCTCTTGCGACGAGAGACTACTACAGCAAGGGCAAGGTTGACTACTCTGTCACCGAGTTAATCTCTCCGCCTCGCGTTCAGAGGCTACGCAAGCAGCACGTAGAAGAGATGGAGACGGATGTCTCAGACATGCTGTGGCAGTTGCTGGGTTCTGCCTTGCACGTAGTGGCAGAGCGCGGTCAGGCCGAGGGTCACACTACCGAAGAACGCCTCTTCACTGAGATCAACGGCGTCACGATGTCGGGCGCTATCGATATCCAGCGCGAGACGCCCGATGGTCTGGTGTTGGCGGATTACAAGTTCACATCCGCGTGGGCAGTCCGTCAGGAGAAGCCCGAATGGGAGCAGCAGCTAAATATGTATGCGTGGCTGGTCAGGCGCGTCAAGGCGCGTCCCATTGCGGGTTTGCAGATAGTGGCCCTCATTCGGGATTGGAGCCGCAGAGAGGCGCTTGTGAAGCCCGATTACCCGCAGTCACCCGTCCACATGGTCAACCTGCCTGTTTGGGATCAGGAGACAGCAGAACAATTCATTCTTGACCGGATTGGTCATCACAACGATGGCAAGGTCGCTATCGACATGGAAGATGAGCTACCGCGTTGCACAGACGAGGATCGGTGGATTCGCAGCACCACCTATGCAGTCAAGAAGGAAGGCAGGAAGACAGCTATCAAGGTCTTTGATAACGAGGTTGAAGCCCAAGCAAGGGCGGAAGTGGAGAAGGGGTTTGTCGAAACAAGGAAGGGCGAAGCAATCAGATGCTCCGGCAATTACTGCGGAGTCAACCAATGGTGCAGTCAATGGAAGGAAGAAAATGACAGTCTATAAGAAGTTGCAAGAAGCTCGTTACCGGCTGGTGAATACCCAGCTTAACAAGTCTGGCAAGAACAAGTTCGCCGGTTTTGAATACTTTGAGCTGGGGGATTTCATTCCCCAAGTCCACAAGATATTCAACGAGGTCGGGTTGTGTGGCGTCGTGTCGTTTGCGGACGTTGCAGTCCTGACCGTCTATGACACAGAAGACTCCACTTGGGTCAGTTTCCAGACCCCGATTGTCAATGCTGAGAACGCCAAGGGTCAGGCCATTCAGTCCTTGGGTGCAACACACACCTACCTGCGGCGCTACCTGTGGCTGCTGGCGCTGGAGATTGTGGAGCATGACGCGGTCGATGCTGTTGCACAGGAAGAGAAAGTGAAGGCCAAGCCGGTAGAAAAGCCGGTTGAAAAGCCGGTTGAGCCAGCACGGTCACTGGATGAATCCCAAATTCTGTTCATTCACAAGATGAAGGAATGGGGTAACGCTGTCAAGACACCGGCAGAGTTGTCCAGCCTGTGGAAAGCAAACCTTGTCGAGTTGGAAAAGATTGGCAAGATCGATACAAATTCCCATGCAGGTTTGTTGGAGTTTTTTAAACAATTGAAGACCACCTTGAAAGGTAAAGAAAATGGAACGTCCTAAGTTTGAGAACAAGCCGAATTTCGGGTCGCTGTTTGCGGCAAAGACCAAGACCGCTGTGATGTCACCGGACTACCACGGCGAGATACTGGTTGACCTGTCTACCGTCGAGGTGAACGACGGCAAGGTGTTGGTCAAGCTGTCTGGCTGGAAGAAGACGGGTGCCAGCGGTATCAGTTGGCTGTCGTTGTCGGTTAACACGTTCAAGCCTGACCCCAACTACAGGTCAGAGAAGACTGCAACTAAAGAAGATGACGAGTTCTTCTGATGAGCGCAATGCAGTTTGAGACAGTGAAGGTGGCTCTCAAGCAGGACGCCACTGGCTTTGTCCTCACTCTGAAGATTCATCCCGACGAAATCCCAGAAGAGTTGTTGCGGGATTTTGTCGGGGCTAGATACATGATTGCTATGGTGCGTTTAAACGACGATGAGCAGCCGGTCAGATACAAGAGCAGGACGCAACAGGCCGGAATACTTTGCAGGGATATCAGGTTCCACCAGTGGTTGATCGATGGTGTGAATCTGCCTGTGAAGGTTAACGAGAAGACTGCTACGGAGTATTTATACGAGACCTGTGGAATCAAATCTCGCACTGAATTGAACGGCAATAAAGAGGCACAAAAACTATTCGATCAGATGATCGTGGAATATGACAAGTGGAGAAATGATGATGAGCCGTTTTAAGAATGTTCACCCGTTGATGGTTTATATGCCCATCAAGCAACGAGCCAACCTCAAGGTGTTTGCGCGGAAGAATCGTATGCCTGTTAGTCAAGCTGTGAGAGAAGGCATTCTGATGCGTATGGCTGGCGGTAATGACTATACCAGTGGCTGGAATGATGCCCTCGACGCCGCTATGGAAATCACCAAGAACTCTAGCGCAGGAAAGATGATGTTTCCCAGCGGACGATCATTTAGTCAGATGATCAACGAAGAGATATCAGCAATTGCCAGAGAAAACACGAAGCCTATTTCAGCGGAAGTTAAGGAAGTTAACGAGGTTCCAAATGAAAATTGACATGACACACAAGTATAAAGGCGCGGTGACGCACACACTAATTGATGCGTTTAAACGCCGCATGAGGGGTTATGAGGTCAAGGTGTTGGCGGAGAAGAAAGCGCGGGATAAAGCGGAGAGGGTAAGGAAATGAAGGACACACTTAAATTTCTTGGAACCTGTTGTTTGCTTGCGTTCCTGTCGGTCAATGCGCTGATCTTACTGGTGCTGTATGTGAAGTGGGTATCTAAGATGGTAGGGGCGATATGACACGCGAAGAAGAACGGTTGTTCAAGGTGCTGACTGAGTATATCCGGCAGCGTAAGAACTTCTTCAAAAAAAGCACACAACCTGCGCTGCGTGAATGGAAAGGTGCTGATGTGAAGTTGGCCGAGGCGTGGAACAGATACCAAGCTGAGATACACAAGACGAAGGAGAAGAAGTAATGTTGGACTTCTGGGACGACAAAGAATGGGACAAGGTGCTGCGCCACAGGAAGATCGCCTACCGTGAAGGTGTGCGGGATGGGGTTGCGTGTGGCGCGGTGCTAGTCACTGTGTTCGCATATATCTGGTGTTACTTTGGGAGATGACATGAGACACAAACACGCAGACTTGATTCATAAATGGGCAGATGGGGCGGAGATACAGTATTACGACGCGATTATGTGCCGCTGGGCAGATGATAAAAATCCAAAATGGCTTGAAGATACAAAATTCCGCATCAAGCCCGAGCCAAAGCCGGATGTGGCGGAGCATTACTACGCCACTATTTACGCAGTATCTCCTGCTGTGCATTTTAATGGCACACCAAATCTGAAGCTCACGTTTGACGTTGAAACGTGCGAACTGAAAGCGGCGGAGGTGTTGAAATGAGCGATGAGTGTAACCACGATTTATATGAACAGGAAACGGCTTGTGCGGATGGATTCTGCCCGATATGTGCAACAGCCGAGATTGTGCGGCTGAAGGGCGAAGCTGAAAATTGGGAGAAAGTGTTCGACCGGACTTGTGAGCATTTAGCGGAAGCAAAAGAGGAACTGAACGACAGGAGAAAATTTGCGTATGCAGTTGAGCAAGCCCTTGATGGGCTTAAGGGTGACTACGTTGAGATAATTTCGGCGCTGCGTAAGGACGCCGCAATCAGAAAGGGTGAAAAGGAATCCTTAACAGTTGCGGAACAGGAACCTGTGGCGTGGATGAGTGACAGTGATGTTGGCTTTTACAAGGAAGAATTTGGTAATTATCCTTGTGTTCCGCTTTACACCGCTCCACCCGCAGCACAGCCATCGCAGGAGCCAATGCATCCCGAAATAAAGAAGATGTACGAGGATTACTTTGACAAGTGCTTCAGAGAATCGTCCACACAACAGCGTCAGTGGGTTGCGCTGACTGAAGATGAGATAACGAAGTTGCACCACGAAATTAAAACCCAGCTTATGGGTACATACAAAACCGAAGACATTTATCGCGCCATTGAAGCCAAGCTGCGGGAGAAAAACACATGACCAAGATACATTTGCAGTCAACGTATTCAGACATTGTTTCAGATGGTGGTCTTGATCCGCGAAATGAATACGAAAAGAAGTTTAAACAGATGCCGCTGACGCAGGAACAGATTGAAAAAATATATTATTCGGTGCCGCTTAATACTGGAAAATTTTGGTGGGATTTTGCAAGAGCAATTGAACAAGCACACGGGATAGGGGTGGAAGATGAACCTGACTCAAGCGTCACTTGAACAAGCCGTGATTGAAATAAAAAGCTGGACGAAAGAGCGTGAAAAGTTAATTGCGTTGAAGCCGACAAAGTTGCTTATGTTCCGCTACCCAGATGAAACGGAGGATGAGTTTAAACAGCGATGCGCGGATGCGAAAACGATAGCGAACTCAATGCTTAAGGAGAGAAACAATGAGTAAACCAATACTGAACTACGACGAGCAAGCAGCAAGAATCAAAGTGCTTGAAGCAGCGTTGATAGCATCAGAGCAGGACTACGAAAAGCTATTGAAAGAACGGGGAACAGTCGAAGACGCGTGGCAGAAATACTGCGAGGAGATGATGCCGCAGAAGACCGCTCACGTTTACCCGTTAGAAGGGGCGATGTATAAGACGTTCGTGACAGGGTGGAACGCAGCACTCAAGGAGAAGAAATGAAGCTTGTAATGGAGGCTTATGACTTGGAGTCTTTAGAGACTTCTTCTGGTATACAAGAACTACTTGGGACATTCAGCACGTTTAAAAAAGCAGTAGATTATGGCAATTGTTTGATAGAGGCCGGAGAAGAAGTCTGTTGGACTGATAAGGGTAGCGATGGCTTGTCGGTTAGCGGCCCGTATAAATTAATCATTAACCCAGATTTTGAACAGGAGAAGAAATGACTTCAGAAGAAATGGAAATGGCATACAACCGGTCGTCTATGCTACGCAGTGAGGCCTTGCTGCATTCAATGGATTTGCAGGATCGTATTAACAAGCATGACTATAGAAAGAATGGGTGGATCGGCATCGGGTTTGCGGTCGGTCTGATGGTTGGTGTGCTGATTGGGATGGCGCTGAAATGAATATCAACACTGTCTTGAATGAATACTCAGAACACCTTGTTCACACTATCTCCAGACGCCGGTCTTTACTTGCGGTCAAACAACTTCGCAAACTGGGCAAACACGGGATACGGGAGGTCTCCGCCCATGTGCAGGACTACATCAACAAGCGCGGGGTAACGGCGGGAACTATCAACCGAGAGCTAGGCGTCCTGCAATCCGCCCTGAGATACGCGTTTAAACGGGGCAATATAGACTTTCTGCCCATCCTTCAAAAACTGCCTTCTCCGCCCCCGCGTTCCCAGTTCTTCACTGAGGAGGACATTATCATCCTGCTTTCCCAGACCCAGAAGAACCCAGAGCTGGACAAGTTCACCCGTATCGCATTGATGACAGGTCAGCGGAAAGACGCCATCCTGAAACTGCGCTGGGATCAGATCGATTTCAAAGCCAACATAATTGATTTTAACGACCATACAGCGCCTCTAGCCCACAGGATGAAGGGTAGGGGCATTGTGCCGATGTCCAGTGCGCTACGGGCCTTCCTGAAGGGTCTGGGAGGGGTCTCTGGCAGGGTTCTGAAGGTCAAATGCATCGACGAGCAATGGAAGACCGCCATGAGGCGGACTAAGTTTAAAGCCACTCCCCATGTCCTGCGACACACAGTGGCTACGCAGCTTGCCCAGAAGTCCGTGCCGATGGCTCAGATCGCCAGAATCTTGGGACACCGGAATACCCAGATTACCGAACGTGTCTACGCAAAATACTCCCCGGATTTCTGCCGGGAAGCCGTCGAACACTTGAGCGTTTAAACGGGGTATATATGATAACGGCTCGAAATTATGCGGCGCAGGTAGAAAGAGATATGAAGAATTGGGTTGATCAAGCCAAGAAAATTGGTCGTCCGCACAAGGCTGCGGAAATGTATTTCAACATGATTAAAGACGCGGTTCACTTTGCTTTGCCGGATAACGGAAGAATTTTAAATGACAACTTGAAAGGGTTGTTTGGTAAAAAGGTAAGGCTACCATACCCAGTTATAACGATTGAATATTATGTTCATCAAAAACCAACATTTACAGAAAATGGAATTGAATATCAAGCAATATGCCCAAAGCGTTTTGCGTTAGCGTCAGAAAGAAAGGTTGGGGAAAAATATGTAATAGATTTATGTGTTGTTAATTACATTTCAACATTTTCTAAATGGTTGCCGCAACCATTAGGTTTTGTTCTTGATTGGGAAGAGAAAGAAACATTTAGCAAAGATGGCAGGGTAAACATATCTGGATATCCATTTACCGTTGATGAAACGGCAATTAATCTTTTAAGAAAAAAGGTGGGCGATGACAAAGCTCACAGAATGCTTACCGATGATATCTCCGATGAGGTTAGCGCAGTTTTAGAAATGTGCGAGGCATTGACTTGTGGGAATGTATCAACTGAACCTTTAGAAAAAATAGACGTTGCCAAACAAGCTAAACGCGCTAGGCAAGGAAAGCTTCCAATGTATGAGACGCGTGTATTAACCATATCCGGCGAAGTATCTGGTCGGCGGGATAGTCTCGGCGGAACTCATTCCAGCCCTAGACAGCATTTGCGTAGAGGTCATATACGTCGTTTACCAAAAGGTAACATATGGGTTAATAGCGCGGTTGTAGGTAACCCACTAAAAGGCATTATAGAAAAGTCTTACGAAATTGGCGTTGGAGCTTAAATAGGACGGGGTTATGATGAATGAATCTAACATAGACAGGTTAAGCAGAGAGGTTGAGGAGCTAGAAGCAAAGCTGGGTAGGAAACCCCTGTGGCAGGAAATACTGGCTGAGATCGATGAGTATGTAGAGGATCAGGATGAAGATCAAAGCGTGGTTTAACGCCCTATCCGACATGGGTTGCATAGTCTGTTTAAACGAGTATGGCGTTGTTTCCCAGCCCGATATCCACCACCTTACCAAGAGCGGTAAGAGGATTGACGACTTCCACACCATCCCCCTGTGTCCTACGCACCACCGGTCAGGGGTGAACAATGACTACGCTGCGTCCAGACACCCTTGGAAGAAGGAGTTTGAACGCAGGTATGGGTCAGAGCTTGACCTGTATCAGCAGGTCAAGGAGATCATTGGAGAGCGTTCTTCTTGATCTCTTTGATGTTCTCTGTGATGGCAATCTCAGCGTAGCGGATGTTGTCCAAAGTCTCCCGCTTTTCCTGCGGATCAAGCGAAGAGAACTGAACCTTGTTACGCAGCATTCTGAAGTTAGTTAACTGCTTGTCGATGCTTGACACTAGTCCTTTTAGACCCAGAAGCTGACCGTTCTTCTCCATGTATTCTGCGTATTGCTCTGGATTGCCACGGTTCTGTAGCTCATGCTGCGTTCTCACCACCACATCCACCTCCTTCTTCAGCGAGTAGAAAGCGTCGATAGTGCCTCCTGCCTTGTCTGAAGCAAAGAACCTCTTAAGGACGGGGGTCTGTTCTATGCTCATGGCAGGACGGGTCTCCTCGCTGACGGTGTTAATCACAGCGCCAATCATCTGAGCCATATACATTCCCATGCTGCCTGTATAGGCCGAGAGAACATGGTCAATCCTGATAGGCGAAAGATTAAGCTGGTCACCCAACATGATTGAAAGCTCTGTGGTCGATGAATTTCTTTGATACGGAGCAGCGACGTTCTCCATTCCTCTGCCGACAATAGGCATCCCTGTGAACAAGGAATAATTGACTGATTCTTCCAATATTGGCAAGAACGCTTGAGGAACAGGGTTGATCTTCAGCGTTGAAATAATATTCCGCAGAGCAGATTCAGCAAGGTCTCCCCCAGTATCATTACCAAAGGCGGCCTCAAGAATCCTCTCTGGAGCAACCTTGAACAACACGCCGATCTCAAACGGAATCGGTATCTTCACATTGCCAATAAGCCAGTAGTTATCCCGTACCTCTTTGCTGGCGCGTTTCCATTCATCCGTATCACGCGCCATGAACCAATACAGGGAACTCATGGCAGCAATGAATAGCGCCCGATGCATGAATGCCTTGTGCTGGGCTTTGGAATTTTGAGTAGCCATCCTGCCAAACCCTGCGCGGTAGAGAACATCCATGCCTTGAACCCGCGCATTGAAGAACGGAACAAGGGCAGAGATCACTTGGATCATGGGACTGGAACCCATCCGCCCGAAGTTCATCACCTCCAAGGACTGATAGATTGCCTCTGCCTCGTTGCCTGTTTCAGCCAAAACCTTCTTGTATATCTCTGCGCGAGTAGCCAAGTCAGACGCATTGGAACCCTTATCCAGCGCATCCCAGACCTTACTGACAGGCCACATCGCTTTTTGCCAACCGGTCTTGATCCCAGCACGGTCGTTTAAAGCATCAGCCACCGCCTTGGCACTTGCTTTAACATCCCCTGAAAACTCATACCCCGTGCCGATACCTGCGGCCCTGAGAGCTTTGGCTTCTGGGGATTGATTAGCCAAGACCTTACCAAACTGTTTAAACGTGTCAACGAGAGGGGTCATGGAGACCCCGGACGTAACCCATGCTTGCATGGAGTCACGGGCAAGGTTGGCAAGGATGAAGCTGGGTTCTTTGGTAACCAAATTCCGTAACAACTGGGTCGGGTAAGACATGAGCGTCCAGAAGCTATTGATCCCCATGTTATGCAGGGACTTCATGGACTCCACCAGCAAGGGGTCTGCAACCCGATAGCGAACATCATCGCCATTCTCGCGGACGGTCACAACATCAGAGCCACCCTTCTCATGGGGTTGTAGCTTCCGGCCCATGTCGTTCATGCCTTGCGTGTTTAAACGCATCACATCCCGCACAACTCTCTGCGCCGCCACGTTCTTCATGCCCTGCTCAATGGCAGAGCGAGTATTCCTGACCACTGTCTCAAGGTAGTCACCGATCTGTGCGTCACCACCCTTTAGCTCGGGTGTTATCTTAACGCCGGAAAGGTTCTGGAACATCTTTGGGCCAACGGTTGTTTCGCCATCTATTTGGCGATAGAACGGGAGGTAGTCTCCATACTTAGTCCACTCAGCCCCCATCGCTTTAGACAGAACGCCGGTATCAATCAGGAACTTGACCAGCCCTTCATTGAACTTCTGATACTCATCATAGGCAGTCTTGAATTCAGGATATTTGGTTTCAAAGGCTTTGCCCAAAGCAAAGTCGGCTGGCGTCAAGACGCGCTCTCTGCCTTCGCTATACAGCCGGATACCACGACGCGTAGCACTGTAGAACTGGAACATCTGCAAGATTTTAGGACTCTGGTATTTCTTGAGTAACGGTTCAAGGATAGGGATCAAGCCCTTAACCTTGCCACCCATGTCAGTGACCTTGGTGTAGCCATTTTCATAGACCGGTATACCGTTCATCAAGGCTTCGGCAGCAACCCCTGCTGCGCGGTCAGCCTGAAGCGCAGCAGCATTGGCAGAGACATCCGCGAGAAGCTCTTTAGCCCCTAAGAATCCCGGCCTTGTATCGGCTGCAACCATCTTGCTGAGACGCTCAACGGCTTCATATTTATTGAGCAGCTTCTGGCGGATAGCTGTAACGCTATCAGGAGAGATTGCTTCAGCTATGCGCTGTGCAAACCCCTTCTCTTGGCGAACATAGGTGGCGCGGTTAAGCGCATCATTCCCAGCCTGTCCGAAGTTGGCGTTGAAATCGGCATCGAAGGCATCGCGTATGGAATACCGGATGTCAGGGTTATTCTCGTCAAACGTGCCACGGTTGCCGGTAGCCGATTTGATTTGAGTGGGTTCAAACGCAACCCAATCATCACGGATCACATTGCCATCAGTGTCACTGCCATAGATAACAATACCATCGTATCCTTCGCTTTCTAAATGCTTTCTCAACGCTTTCCACGAACCATATTCATCGCGGTCATCCATCAGAGATTCATAATCTCCAGCATCATATGGGTTTTTTATAGACAAATAAACGGGCATGACATTTGCCCCCGTTTTGTAGTCATCTAACTTAGCGGAAGGAGAAGTATCTTCTGTAAAAGACGAGGCTATATATTCCGCATTTCCTTCGTCGTATTCTTTAGTGGACGGAGCAGCAAACCACGACCCCAACTCACCGGCATTTGTTTTTCTGCGCGGCTTGCCAAGCTGGACTTGCTTTGTTTCAAACACATTGAACGAAGAAGTGGTTCCGTGATACGCCACCAGCGGCTTACCGCCCTCGTCCACTACCTTGCTGTCACCAAACCAGCGTTTAAACTCAGGTGTGTCTGGGGAATTGATGGAATACCGGATGTCTTTGTTAGACTCCGAATATGTCCCACGGTTACCGATGGCAGACTTGATCTGCGTTTGATCAAAGGCATTGACCTCCACGAAATTACCATCAACATCTCTGACAATAATCCCGTCATAGCCAGCCTTTTGTAACGCCCTTTTGATGGAAGCCCCAGACATATCCATCATGCGCTTACCGGTGATGGCTTGTATCTCAGCGTTTAAACTGTTGCTGATCTCTCTGGAGCCATTGCCATCCAACCTCAGATAGTCCACTTCCCTAGACGGTTCTTCACCGGCAATCTTTGAACGCAAGATGTCCCTTGCGCTTATGCCTTTTTGGATTGATGCGGTCAGGTCGAGGTATAGCGGATTCTGGATAGAAATCCAAAGCGGCATCACCACCCCATCGGGGGCAAAACTCTCGGCGTATTTCTCCACCGCCGTGGTGTAAATGCCTTGGCCTAACTTGCCATCGTCTGACTTGTTAAACACGCTGAACAGGTCAGCGCCCTCTTCCGGCGTCTTGGTTGCGTGATACATGACCAGCGGATTGCCGTCTTTATCAACCACCCGGCTGTCCTTGAACCAGCGTTTAAACGCTGGAGTTTCTGGGGAACTGATTGAATACCGGATGTAACCTTCTTCCTGTCTTATCTTGGCTTCTTTGGCGGTGATAGTTCTGCCTTCTCTTTTGCCTTCCGCTTTACGCTCTTCCTGCGTTAATTTACGCTGACCGAAAGCACCGAGGTTACCCACCGCAGACTTCACATTAGTGCGTTTAAACACGGCATAGTTCTTATCCGCCATGTCTTCTCGCATGGTGATGCCGTCGAAGTCTAGATTCTTGATTGCAGCAATTGTCTCTGGGTGTTCTATGTAACCCCAATCACCCATCGACAGATAGCCATCCAGTTGCTTCTTGGAGATCGTTGTCTCTATCAGATTTAGAGTATCTGTTTCAAACTTATGGGTATTGCCACCCCAATCCTTGGTCATCTCATCGACAACCCTCTTCACATGATCTTTGTTTTGATAGTTAAACGGATTCTCAAGCTTCACATACAGAGGGACTGTGTTTGCCCTAGTCTCTGCGCGATTGAGGACAGCGGTTCGCCATTCATCAATACCATATTCAATAAACTTCTGGGGATCGGTCTTCATGTTTAGACCGTATTCACGCCGAGTCAGATCGTCCATCTTGCTAAGGGTTTCGCGTTTGGCGTCTTTAATGTCTTCATCCGTCAGGCCAACAGATGGATCATCGTAGTTCTTGGAAATCCAATCTTCGGATAACTGAGAGAAGTTCTGAGCAAAGAATGGTTCGTCTGTTACAAAGATGGCTTCAGCCTGTTTAGGCATAAAGCGTTCAAAGTCACGGGCTGTCCCATGCATCATTACCCTTGGGAAACCTTTGCTGTCTACCATAATGGAGTTGCCAAACCACCGCCAGAAGTTCTGAATACCCTCTGGGGTAGTGGCAATAAAAGCACCCCTGCTGTTGCGGGTCGGACGCATCACCCCGTCAACATTGATACGGGCTTTTATTTCTGGTTGTTCGGCTTCTGTGAGCTGGAACTTTGGCTTGACTCCCGTTTTTTCAACGGCTGTCCTTGCCGCATCAACGAAGGATTTACGGAGGCTATCCAGCCCTGCTGATATATCGGGTCTGTCGGGTCTGCCATTTTGAATGCTTTTGACAAGAGTCTTTCCTGTGGCTTCGTTTTCCCAATCATAATATCTATACTCCGATTCTGCGCCAAAAGCGCTTGAGTTCTCTACGCCAACAATGGCCTGTGCCTTGTCTCTAAACTTAACCAGCGCAGCTTCAAACGACGCATCATCCATCAAGAATGGTTTGCCGTCATCGCCACGGTAATTAATCAAGATGAATTCATTGCTCTTGATTTTAGAATATCCAGCTTCAGTTCCCAACTCTTCTTGCAAAGCTTTAAACAGCTTCTTCTCTTGGGTAATGGTTAGGTTAGCAGGTTTAAACTGTATACGATACCCAAGCTGCCCGGTGGCATTGGGGTCTGCGCGGAAGAACGGCGTAGCATCCTGTTGAAAGACATAAGACATTGCGTCAGACAACGTCTGAGCGTCAGCCTTGGCAACCTTTGGGTTGAAGTTGACGATCCTGACAATCATGTTAGGGGATACAGCGCTGGCGTAACCGCCCGTTCCTTCAGATGCGCGTATGGTGCTTTTCAGCCCAAGTATGTCGGCAATTTTTTCAACGGTCTTTTCTTTGATTACCTGCTTGTTGAATTCAAGCTTTTCCTTAAAAACCATTTCAGAAATCTGAACCATCTCGCCTTTGGTTGACGGGATAGCTTCTCCGGTAATGATCTCAGTCCTTGCGCGAATCTCTGCGGACGGTTCACGCAACGCAGGGGTAGACGGTAACGAAGTGACCCCCTTGGCTTTAAACGAATAAGCATAATCACCCAACGCCCTTTCAAAGCAAAGGAAGCGCAGTTGCTCATCGTTCATTTTCTTATGCTGCCCTTTTTCCCTAAACTGTTTAAACAAGCCCTTGGCTTTCTGGGTAACCCATGAAGCAGCCTGTATCTGTCTGGGAGGGACATTGACCTTGCTGGCAAGTAACCTGACCATCTTCTCAGCAAGTTCATACTGAGCATCTGTCGGGGCATCTCTGTTGAACAGCATCCGAGTCATGTGCAGGTCGATAGTAGAGCGGCCTGAGTCCTTGCCTTCCATTGCCTCCATCAGGTTCAAATAGAAGGTATTGGTTTTACGGCCTTCCCAATCAATACCAAAGTTCAAAAGATCGGATATCCTTTTATTCTTTTGCTCCGTTGCCACCTTGATTGGCTTACCTTCGGCGGCTTGTTTCCAAGCGTTATACGTCATGGTGAAGTTAGCTTTGACTTCAGTAGCCGCCGATGTAATGGCAATGATCTGGAAGAACTTCTCAGCCAAGACTTTGTCTTGATTGAAGACATCAAGCACTGCCTTGGCAGACTTCTCATACCACTCGGCACCTTGGATGCCATCATCCGCATACTGCTGGAGCTTTTTAACCCCAGCACGAACGTCAGCAAGGGTCTTACCGCTGGTCAGACCTGCAATACGATTGCCTATGTTCTTAACGATATCCTCAAGCTCTTTCTCGTAGATACGGACGCCCTTTAAATCAAAGGGTCGTTTGTCGCCGGAGTCATCTATGTTTAAGGAAAAGCGGGGAGCTTCACCAGTTTCCACACCCTCATAGCGCGGAGCATTGCCTTCAGGCGCAGCCCGAGTCGGGCGCATCTGACCCATCTCTACCCGTTTAAACACTTGATCAGAGGTCTGGAAGCCAAGCCCTGAGAATTGATTGCCAAGGGACTCAAGGAAAGCTTTGATCTTGGCAAATATCCGACTTAGCATCCCGGGCGGAGTGCCGTTGGCGTTGAAGTATTTAAACGCATCAGCAATGGCTTCTTCGGTGATGTAGCTGTCGAAACCTTCCAAGTTGCCCTTGTCCTGTAGGTAGATCGCCTTGTAAGCCTCGTAAAGGCTTTTGCCATCTTGGGTATTGCGGTTCTTGATAAAGCGGTTAATCCAGTCCTTCTTGGCTGTGGATTCAAGAAGCTTCCATTCCTGATCCGTGAAAGCACCCAGTTCCTTCAAGGCATGGATCGTTTCGTGACGCAGGGTTGCCATCGGATTGGGGGCTGACAACGCAATTGCAATCAGGTTCTGAGCGTAGTAACCATCCCCAGAACCCTGTGCGCTCTCGATAGAGTCCATGATCCGCAGACCCGTTCCTTCTAGTCCTACCTGCTTCATAAAAGGCAGAAGGGTTTGACGAAGGGATTCTTTGGCGGCTATGGCTTCCTGCGTTGGGACACTAGTTGGCGCGGCATCAACTGTTTCTTCTGCCTGTTCCAGTGTCGGAAAATAATAAAGCGGCTTACCGTTCTGAAAGACTGTAAACCCTTCGTCAGAAGATTTTGCTGGCCTAACCAGCAAAGGCGCAGTGAAAGATGTCTTCTTGGCGGTCAGTTCTTCAATGCTCTTTTGGATCGCAAGGTTGTCTTGGGCTACCTGTTGAGACAGGGTTGCATATTCAGGGGTATTGGCCTGACCCTCTGCCTCCATGCTTTCCACAGACAGATTGTTCTGGTCAGTCTTCGCCTGAAGCCCTTTGACCTCCTTGTCGATACCCTTAATCCCGTCCTTCCTAATCTCAGCCAGACGCTGGGCCTTTTGATCCACCTCGTCCATAGACATGGGCTTGGGCGACAGGACGGTATCCCCGGAGACAATATCAAACCCCTGCTGTTTAAACAGCCCTTGCTTGATGTCATAACCGGGCGGATACCCGGCATTGTTCCTCAAAGTGGTTATTTCAACAGGGACGACAGAGGCTTTATTCGCCTCTTCAGCGTTTAAACGCTCTGCTGCTTTGTCAGCAATTGCTTGTTCAGTCGTCCGAAACAGGGTGGTTCCATCCGCATTTTTGACATCAAAGAACGGGCTTATGTGAGCTTTTATGTCCCCATTATCTGTGGCCTGTTTGACGTAGGAGCTGATCTCTGCTTCATCTTGGATACCGGCAGTCTTGAAGATGTCGGCAATCTTTTGGGCATCAGATATCCCAGCCTCTGGAATGTTTGCGCGAAGCTGCTCAATTGCGCTCCTATACTTGTCAGGATCGATCTGGGGCGCTTCTGGGACTATGGGTGAGGGTTGGGTAGCCTGAACCGGTTGCGGGGCTTCTTGGGGCGCTCTAAGCCCTCCAGCCACGCCGCCAAAGCCAGCGCCACCAATTGCCGCCATACCTGCCGTAGCGCCCAAGCCTTGGGTCAGTTCCTGCTCTGGGCTGACCTGTCGCATCGCCACGTTCTGGGCGAACTTACCGCCCGTTTCTTCAGCCACTTCACTGGTCGCTTCGCCCAAAGCGCCTTTTGCAGCGCCTAGCAAACGACCTGTGGTGCCGGGAACCCCAGCAAAAGATTCTTCCAGAGTCTTGGCTCCGGGCAGTTTCTGGGCTAACAGGGAAATTATTGCGCCTGAAGCACCTGAAGCACGGGCTAGGTTTAAAGCTTGGCTCTTAGCTTCTTCTTGCGGAGTGCCTTTATCCACCAAGGTTTTATAGACGTTCTCATATGTGCCTGTCCCAATGTCCGCGCCTTGTTGAACCGCACCTGCACCAATAGCCGCACGAGTTCCTGTTGTGCCAGCCGCTTGAGCGGCTTCTTCCGCAGCAAGACCAGCACCCAGCCCTTTACCCATTGTTAAGGCTTTACCCACCTTGGCAGCGCCAAATGGGACAATCATCTGAGGAGCTTGTTCAGCAAGGAAACTGGTTAACAGAGCGGGGTCTTTGATGGTTTCACCGGCAGCAGTCTTAAAGGCTTCCCATTGCCCTTTCTTTTCTGCCTCTTGAATCCTTTGTGAGCGTTGAGCTTCCCGCTGTTTCAACGCTTCAGATTTCATCTCTTCGCCGGATTTGGCAATGCTTTTACCAAGGCCAAGTAGTCCGGTGTCTTCAAAATTACCAGTAGCTAACCCATAAAGCTGTCCCGGCAATTGAACCAAAGAACCAACGCCAGATGTGATGCCAGCACCGATATCTTTGGCAGCTTCACCAAAAGTTCTTTCTAGCGGAGCGTCTGGTTGTTTATTTGCAAAAGATGATGAAATTAAATTTTGAGCATCTTCTGGGCTTAATCCGGCAGGAACTTCAAATCGAGCAACCCTGCCATCTGGCATCTCGAAACGGGCTATAGGCATTATTCATATCCCAAAAATTTCGGAGCTTTCGCATTAGAGGTTTGCGGAACGGCAGAAGTTAAACCTCGCATTTCACTAAGTTGTTTTTTAGCACTTTCTACTTGAGCCGCTATAGCTGGGTCTTTTTTAGCGGCAGACGTATTCGACATTATAAAGTTATTTAAATCCTCCGCTTTATTTGCATCATATTTAGGCGCTGGTTTTTTGCCAGCAGGATACATATCCGCATAAACTTCGGCAAAAGTTTTCCCCGTTGATGACGCAAGTTTTTCAATAAGCTGAACCTCTGCGGCAGGTAGTTTTGCTAGCGCCGCCCTTGCAGCATTATCTGAAGCATGAATCCTTTCCATTGACTTCATCTTCTCACGTTCCGTCTTTGTCTGTTCTTGGGTATTGAACAGATGCGCTCCGGTCTTCAGGTATTCTTCACGGGCCTTCACAGCCTCTTGATAAGCCTTGCTGCCAACGCCATAGAGCTTCTCTTTCAAAGCAATGTCGCGGTTGTAATCTTCTTCACTCATGCCCTTAAGGACGCCCAAGTTCTCTGCTTGTTTGGCAGCATGTGAGGCCTCCAGACCGCGAAGCTTTGCGCCACCAGCGACACCCTCAGATATCCAGTTACTACCACCACGCACACCACCCATAGCACCCTGTGCCATAGCACTGAGACGATCAGACCAATCCAGTGGGGCGTTCTGTTTCTCAAGGGCGGCCCTCAATGCGTCAGAGTCTTTCTTGCGCTGATCCACAAGACCTTGATCTTGTGGAACCATCCGCTGGTATTCTTCAAGAGCAGCCTTTTTAGCGTCAGCAGGATTAGCTTTAATGCTGGCTGTAAGCTCCGATTGAAGCAAAGAGCCAAGACCTTGAGGTTCGTTACTTACATTTTGAAGCGTAGCGGCAGGACGCGTAGCAACAGGACGTTGAGCAGCAGGAGCAGCAGGACGTTGTGCCGGAGGTCTTTGTTCACCTTCGCCAATACCAAACCTATCGTTTAACGGTTCGGTTGCCACAGCCGGTTGATTTACTGCGGCAGGTTTGGCGGCAGCTTTAGGATCATAGCCTTTCAAATACTCATAAGCGTTTTTTAACGCAGCAACTTTAGATTCAGATAACTGCCTCTCTTCTGGCGTTGCGCTTTCAAAATAACCCAAACCTTGCTTTTGCATTGCTTGACGCAATTCAATCAAATCTTGATTGCGCTTGTTAATTGCTTTGCCTTCTTCTTCTTTGGCAAGGCGATCCAATCGGAATTGAGATTTAGCTTCACCACCCTCATCAAACGCAACAATCCCACCAGAAGCCATTGCTTCAGGTTGAGCAGCTTGATTAGCACCGGGAGCGGAGGCTATGCCACCAGCCATAGGAGAGGGTTGTGGAGCTGCCTTTTGAACGCCACCTGAAAGCTTTTCTGTCAAAGTTTTCTGGATTTCGTCCATTGCGCCTTTTTCAACGCCTTCTTCCATCTGCTGGACTACAGTCTTCTTGTCTTCCCCAGAGGCGGCTTGTTGCTGCGCCATCTTCAACTCAAGGTCTCTCTTGGCAGCATCCTGAAGCTTTTTAACCCTTGCCATTGCAAGAGCTTTAAGCAGGTCAGGAGGAAGCCCACCCTGCGGCGTGGGTTGCGGTTTTTGAGCGCCCCCTTGTGGCATTGGCGGAGTTTGCGGAGCGCCGCCTAGCGTTGGACTACCACCCATACCACCCGTGAGTGAGGCAATACCTTGATTGGGTTGACCGTTCATAGTGGTTCCTTATTTCTTAACAGTAGTAACGGAGGCAGTATCGGGGAATAATAGTTTATACAGATCAGTCATATTACTTGCCCCACCAAGCAGTGACGCAAGGGCGCTAGGCTGTTGATAGTTGTTAGACTGCGCTTGAACCGGAAGACCTTCTAGCAATGCTTTCTGGAATTCAATCTTCTTATACGGGTCTTTTTTCTCTTCCTCAAACTGCGCTTTGTCTGCGGTAATACCTTCTTGCTCAATAGCGCGTTGCTGACCCCCAAGATCAGCCTGTTTCTGCAAGGCTTGGAGACCGTAGGCGTTAGTGTCTCTCTGTGACTCAAGACCTCTGTTTTGCTCCGTATTGAACTGACCCATAGCTTTGTCAAAAGCCGTTTGGTAGCCCTTGCCTAACTCTGCATTTTGTTGTGTTTGCAGGTTACGGTTGGATTCGCTCTCCAACAAAGCTTGACGAGAACCACCGAACCCCCCTGCCTGAGTTAATTTAGCCATGTTGGGCTGTAGGTTTAACTGAGACTGACGGCGCATCTCTTCCATCTGCGGGTTAAGGGCAGCGGAGAGGTAGGGATTCATGTAGTTCTGTGCTTGGTCAGCCGTGAAGGTCTGCGGAGTGAATGCACCCATCTGTGAGGTAGGCACGTTTAAACCAGCAGAGGCATCAAAAGCAGCGGTTTGACCAGCAGATTGACCCGCAGTCAAAGGGCCACCGTAAGCCTGATACGGAGCAGCAGCAAGTGCTTGGCCTTTACCCAGCATACCCGTGACGTAATCACCCGCCCAGTTTGATAAGTTGGATTCCGCGCCAATAGCATTAGCAGGGGGTGTAACACCGCCTGTGAGGAAATGCTTAACATCGCCTCCACCGGCATAGCCCACCAAACCACCCGGAAGAAACTTATTGGGGTTGATCTGCTTGCCTTGTTTCTTTGTGCCAGTACGAGCTTTACGGATTTTGTCCATCATGCTGTAAAGGCGTTCTGCCCCAGCATCGGAGTTCCCGTTACCAAGATGGCTAACCACGTCAGCCGGAATAACAAATTCACCGTGACTCAATCTAGCCTCCTGATTTCCCTCAATATTTGCAGGTAGTTTATCAGCCATTCCATCCGTCGGGCCAGACAAATAGTTCCCGCGTTTAAGGGCAGTTATGCCACCACCGGAAGCGTAATTATCTTCATAGGTTATTGGTTGTGCGTTGGGATTGGGCGTCCGTTTAGAGGCATCAAATAAACTACTCAAAAAATTAGAAGAATTTCCTTTTCTATAAACCGGATCATCTATAGCAATCATACCCGGATTTGGATTCTGAGCGGTCGGACTGTCGTATTTACCCGGCGCAGCGGGTTGAGCCACAGTTTGATTTGCCGGAGTTATAGAACCAATACCACCCGATTGAGCATTTATATCTGTAGGGGCAGATTCTTTGTTTAGAGGCATCTTCCAGCCATCATCTGTTGATGTTATTACATTTTTTGCGTCTGTTAACGAAGCCAACCCCTTCATTGTCGGTGCAAGACGATCAATCACAGAAGAAGCAGGGGCGGCGTAAGGCTTTGAAACCATAGAATCTGGAATCACTTTCCCTTCTGGACTTTTTTGTATTTTCTGCATAGCTGGATTAGCCGCGTTTAAAGCAGCAAGACCTGTGGCTTGTTCACCGGCAGCAGTTTGAGCGGCAGCAGCGGCGGCAGGATCGGCGTATTTCATGTCCGTAAGGTAGCGTTGTCCTGAACTACCCGGACGGCGGGTAGGGTCATAGGCTCCCGGAACTTGCTGTTGAACAGCATTAAGGGTTGGTATCTTGCCTTGATAGCCAGTAATTGGCGCTGGCTTGTCTTTGTTCAAAAGGCTGGTAGCCAAACCTCCAAGGCCACCACCCACAGCCATTAATTTTTTCCAGTCAGTTGAGCCATCCTTAGTAAATGCGCTTTTAAGAGACTCCCATGCTTTCTCTGGTAGGCTTTTTTGAAGTGCAGCCAAATCTATTGCGGCTTTACCTTCGGCGCTTGCTACAGTAACCCATTTGCCGGTATTCAGGTCTTTTATGTAACCTTCTTTTTCAGCGTTTGGATCAGTGTCTTCTGGCGTATCAACAACTGGCAACCCGGTATCAGGGTCTATAGGAGTAGTTAGATCATCAGGACGAGTGGGATCAACAGGTTGAGTAATATCTGGAGGCACAGTATCAACAGGTTTTTCTATTATTGGAAGCGTTTCATCAACTTCATCGTAATATTCGCCGGTTTCTTCATTGATAGCCATCATTAACTCCTTAACATCTTAATCAGTTCATCGTTTATAGAATACACACTACCACCAGCAGCGTATGGCGCATCCCAGCTAAAAGCATTTTTTGATCTAACAAGAGGAGTCGGCTCCTCCTTTTGCGGCGCTTGTTCTTGGCCCAGCAAAAGCCCCATTAAGAGCGAGTTTTGCTGGTTCTGTTGAGTTTGAGCAGCAGCAATAGCTGGGTCAACGGCTGGTATGGCTGGAACCAATGGCTTAACTGGAACCACAGGCTTAACCGGAACCACAGGCTTAACAGGTTTAACGGGCTTAACAGGATTAACGGGTAGCGTTGGACTGACCACAGGATTGGTCACATCATCTATCGGCATACAAGCGTTGTCCGCAAAGCTCCAAAGCATCCCCGGCCCACAGTCAGGCTCCTCTTCGTCTTCGTCACTGACGCACATATTACCGTTCCAGTGCCAACCTTCTGGGCAGGTAGTGTCTAATTCGTCGTCATCGTCATCGTCCTCGTCAACAATAACAGGATTTGTAATGACAGGTTCTTCTTCGTCGTCCTCGTCTTCCTCGTCGTCCTCGTCAACAATAACAGGATTTGTAATGACAGGTTCTTCTATGATAGGTGGTTCTATATCTAAGATAGGTTCTTTTACGATAGGTTCTTCGTCGTTTATGATAGGTGGTTCTATATCTAAGATAGGTTCTTCTATGATAGGTTTCGGTAATGGCAATGGCAATGTTTCTTCTATAGGTTTTG
>Ga0209190_1000083_pt1 | contig 61337 bp, 59 predicted proteins | sample M_140205_XF_Meta_FD_187315 | JGI IMG/M metagenome (GOLD analysis project Ga0209190, IMG submission 187315) | Freshwater microbial communities from Lake Montjoie, Canada to study carbon cycling - M_140205_XF_MetaG (SPAdes) (version 2) | ecosystem: Environmental > Aquatic > Freshwater > Lake... | reverse complement strand
ATTTAAAAGTGATGAAGTCAAAATCGTCTAAAAAGGTTTCTTTTACAAAAGATAATACTCCACTTGAGTTTAGAAATCAAATTATTTATTCAAGTGATGAGAAGTTCATTAATAAGGTTAATATAGAGAATAGTTTCTATATTTCTGGAGTAACTTTTATGTCCGAAAAGACTTTTAATGGAAAAATATCAACCGAGAAAGATTGCAATATCCAGGGTTCAAAATCAACTGCCACCTTCAATGAATTTCCTTACAAAAAAGCTAATTCATTTTATATTATTGCATCAAGGCAATAGTAGGATTTCTTACTTACTCTCACTTGAGTTGGAAGATGTTGAGGGGAAGAAGCTGGTTTTCTAATTATTGCATTATCAATCAAAAATTGTACCACTTAAAAATATGAATACAAAAATCATTTCATCAACAATTTTAGCACTTCTTTTTGTTGCTAACATTTATGGGCAAGACATATACCAAACATTTACATCGGCGGGCTTTAAAGTGAAATGCGGTTGTAAACTGCATGTAAACACTACATTTATCTCAATGGCGGAACAACAAAGGATAAATAATATTTTAGCAGCATATATTTGTGCTGAAAATGAAGATGATCCTGATATCGGAGTAATCCACAACATCAATATTTATGACGAGTATAAAAGTTATAAAAATATTCAACCATCAGGGTATGCATTTTTTGAGAAGAGGTATCTTGAACAATATGCAACTAATTTAAAAAATTCGGGAATGGCATATACATATACAACTTATCAAGGTGTTTCGGCTATTGAATACACTTTCGACCAACAAGGTCTGCCAACAAAAGCGATAATATTTTTAAAGAACAAGAAATCATATCTAATTCAAGTTGGGACAAGAAAAAACCTATCAACAAAATATGCTTCATTGAAATCAAGCTTTTTAATACTATGACAAGAAGAACTCCAGTAGTTAACATCGGTTTGTCAAAAGTGGCGTTTCAGCGATTTACAGATACCTTTGTGATTAATCAAAGTGTGGATCACTTATTTTTTTGTAGTTTTATTACGTATTAAATAAATAAAAAATATTCCTTTTTTTTATTTATTAGGGATTTTAGTAATTCGGGTTGCTCAATCAAAAGGAGAAACAACAAATTGGATATTAAGTAAACCATCTTTTTTCTTTTTAAATTATTATTATTGCTGATAGTCCATGGCTTACTTTATATTGTTTGTATAACAATAATTGCATTTTTTTAATTTTAATTGGAAGTTTCATAAATCAAAAGTAAAATAAATACCATATGAATCAGAGTTTAATTAATGAATTAGATAGCTCTACATTGATTGGAGACTTTATTAAATATGCATCAAGGGAGCTCGGTGAAATAAAGGTCTCTGAAACAATAAAAAAAGTAGAGAGTTCAGATAAAGTTCAATCTTTTTTATTAAAAGCTAGATCAATTAACCAACAACTTGGCAGTGATGATTTTTTAGCATGTATTCACTCAAGTATCAAATTCACTTTTGCCAAACCAGAAGTAATCTCAATTGCAACTATTTGGCTACTAAATTTATGGAATAACAAAATTGGAATCCCAAATGAAATTACTTCAGGCGAGTATTTAAAAAACAGGCTTTTTACAATTTTACAAAAATGTGATAAATACAAGATCCATATTAATTCTTCTGATAACTTTTTCGAAAGATTCTACACTTATATTCAAAGCAGTAATAATAGGGTTGTCGAAGATAAAAATGATCCTTACTATTGGATAATATTAGCTATAGAAGCAGTTTCTAATTATAAAATAGGTTTTGAAAGAAATAAACCTGTTTGGGATGATTTTACATTTAATTGTTTTTTACTCAATTGTGGGTTTATTTATTTTATCCAATTTCCTGAAGAAATTGAGCAAATTGGTTGGGATAATTCTAATCCGGTAAAAAATAAATTCAATGAATTGATATTAAAAATATGTCTTGATTTTTTTCAAAAAAAGGAGCGTGCAACAGGAATGCAGATTGAAGAAAAATTTGAAAATATTGATGATGTAGATTCATGCATTAAATACTTTGCTTATTATATAAAAAGATTTATGATTAGGAAAGATATAGAATATATGCATATGATTGTGTACAATGTTTGTCATACATTTATTTCAAAGGAGTTTAATCACGTTGGTCATAAGAGAAATGAAAATATGACAGAAACAGCAGATTTTGCTGGTAAATTCGGATATGCCTCAGAGTTTATTGGAAATAAAATTATATGAAAGTATAATCTTCTTTAGCGCCAGTCACAGACTGGCGCCATTTTTTAAATCAAGAATAGATTTAAAATCTCCAAAAAGCATTATTACACTATTTTAACCAATACGTTTCTTCTCTTCTCTTTTCTTTAATGAATATGCATACCAGATAGTCCCAACAACCAATATCGATATAATTGCAATTGGCTTTCTATATTTCCAAAGCATATTTGTAAATACAATTGTGCCTTCTTGCTGGCCTATTAGGCTGGTGTTTGTCGAAGGAATTGGTGCAGGCTGAGCAATTGCTGGAGATGCTGCTACTGTGTTTAGGATGGCGCCAGTCCATGTACTTTGAAGTTTGGGAGCGTTACCAAAGAATATTTCTTTTGGAGTAAGCTCTACGAATTGTTTTTTCATATATTTTATTTTTTATGGATGTAGTAGTATGTCATGGTTTCATCTAAAGCCTCAATGCCATAATCTAAACTCCAGCAAATTCTCCCACCAGTAATAGTATTGTTGGAAGTTTTGGAGTAAGCATGTAAATCAACTTCTTCAAATTTCACATATTCAACATGAATATGTTTCCAATTATTTTTTTCCATATAATCGTAAAGCTTGTTTATTTTTTTCCGATTAGACTTAATTTTGTCATTCAATTCTTTCAAATCTTTTCTTTTCGTTTTCGCTTGTTCATTATTGTGTTTCACCTGGACGGCCCTGTTGATATAGACATGATTCTCCCTTTTGGGTACAAATTTCTTGCCTGTAGCAGGACATTCTCTTTCAGGATAGGGGATAATTATTTTTTTCATTATCTGGTTTTTTTCTTTTTTGGGTTTCTATATTTTTGGCTGTCAGTGCTGACATAAGTGGAGGCCACTATTTGTTTATCTGATAGGCTAGTACTTGGATTGGATAACATCCATTCCTCCAATTTTGCTTTGTCAAAATATATTGTCTTGCCATTCGGCTTAGAATGCGGAATTATTCCTGAGCTAGTCAGTTTATAGAGATAGCTTGTTTTGAAGCCAGTGTATTCGCTTACATCTTTTATTGTAAGTACATTTTTATCGATTAATTTCATTTGTAATCACTTTGTGTGACCACTAAATTAACTATACAATGAAAAGAATTTTATCTGTGTGACTTGATATGTAGTTCATATGTAGTGTAACTTTCTGAAACCCTTAATAGATAGCACTTTTAGTAATGAAGCAATAAAAAAAGAATAAAAATGAAATTTAAGAGGGAGCTATTTTTTACTTGAATTCAAGCTATTCACAGCTTTTTTAATGATTTCGATATCTATTTTATTTTTCAATAATCTATTGTTGTTTCTTAATCTATCAACCCCAATTTTCTGCTTATCGAGAGTAAAGAATTCGTCTGCTATTGTATATAAATCTGATTTTGTTTCACAAGGAGCAATTATTTGACCATCTTTAGCATCAAAATGAAGTAATCGAATAAAGTAAACGAGTGTTTTTATGTCTTTAAGCCAGTCTATTTTATTTTCAAATCGTTTTCCTCCCTGTTTGAATATGCATTTGAATATCTTAAATGAATTTCTTTGATCCAAAATAAAACCGCCTTCAATTAAGATGTTGTAACATAAGTTTACAGCGATGCTTTCATTTTTCAATTTGAAATAACCGCAAAAATTCAAATCTCCAAAAGCTTGATATTTAGTATTGGAGGGAATGGCCTCCATTTTTTTAAAAAAAACTGCTCCGTCTAATATATGACGAGTTGCATCATTCCTAATAAATTGTAATGCGCTGTAGTAAACAGCATTGATAATTTTCGAAAAAACTAATTCGCCTAATTCTGTTTTTTCACGGTTTATAGGATTAAGATTGCTTTTGTATATAATATCATCAAGATTATCTTTTTTACTTAAAATAGCCTGTTTTAATGTTTTGGAAAATACATCAAGAAGACTCTTTCTTGAGGTGTAATCTCCACTTACACTACTAATAATGGGGCATGAATATCTATCTGAAATTCTTTTGAAAAACTTTTCATATTGATACTTGTAATTAAATTTTGGCTTTTTAACTAAATTAAAATACCAAGTTAGTGTTTGCTGGTAAAGCATTTGATAAATAGTATCGAAACTGGTATAAATTAATTTTGCTAATTGCTTACTCTTGCTTTTTTCAATAAGTTTCGTATATTCCTTTATTGGTAGAAGACAAATATTGCTAACTAAGAAAATAAGATTGTCGTAATCAGTCTCTAAATTTTCCTTAGCACCATATACCAATAACGCTGTCTCATGCCCATTCTTTTTATGTTCAGACCTAGTAGCGCTAAATGCTATATTATCACTCTTTATCATCGCAATTAAATTTATAAATCAATATTTATCTTATTAGTAGCTCTTTCCTTCATTTCTGCAGCAGTATTTACATAGCGCTGAGTATATCGTAGAGAATTATGGCCAAGTAGTTTTGATGCGGTCAATATATCCACTTCATTAAAAATCAGGTTGGTGCCAAACGAGTGGCGACCATTGTGCCAGGTGATGTACTTTGGAATCCCAGTTCTTTCAACCCAGGCCTTTAATGTTTTATTGCAACCATTAGAAGAAGGCAGCGTAAATATTTTTAATGTTGGTTTGTCTGCTATGCCCAGTAGCTTTATTGCGGTATCATTTAAGGGCACAGTAACTTCTTCACGGGTTTTACTTTGGGTTAAACTAAGTATCCTGTCTTTTAAGTTTATATTTTTCCATTTTAGTTCTTTTATATCGCACCATCTCAAGCCGGTAACACAGGTGAATAAAAAGGCACGTTTTATTTCTGGGCTATTCATTGGAGTTTCAGAAAGTAACTTCAATTCATCAAGTGTAAGTACATCTCTTTTTCTTGCTTTCCCGGTAGCCTTGCGTTCTACAAAATCGAGTATATTGTTTTTGATTATTCTTTTGCGGTAGGCGTGGCGAATCATTTTTTTAAATCGGTTGAAATAGGAGCGGGCGCCTTCACCAATACTGTCTTTCTCGAGGTACTCTACAAAATCTTCAATCATAAGGGGTTGCAATTCACCAAAGGTTAAATTTGGTTTTCTTAATTCGGATAGAAACTTAGAAAACTTATTCAGTACAGATTGCATGCTTCTTTTATCTTTCTTGCTGTAACTGTCCACATAGGATTGCAACCAAATAGTGACAATCGTTTTCTTGCCAATGTCGATATCCATATCATAATTATTGGCCTCTAGTTCGGCAGCCCTTTTTACAGCGATGGCTTCTGCTTGCTTAAGTTTTTCCTTATTGCTTTCTCTGTCTGCAATATTTGAGGGCTTATCCAATTGAAGGTGTTTCAGGGTTTCAATGGTGCGCCTGCCATATTTATAAATATCTAATCTCAGAGAAATAGTACCGTCTGCATTTTTCCGCTTTCTCAACTTTACGCTCATAACAGGTGTTTTTTTATAAAAACTAAGGTGTGAAATTAAGCAATTTTTGTACCTCCGAGCAACCTCCGAGGTACAGCTGAGGTACAACTGAGGTACAAAAATTGAGAAAACAAGGTATAATGAAAGGAAACGAAAGGAAAACAAAATCCGATGAAACCCTTTACTGACAAGGGTTTCACGTATAAAAAAAGCCCCAATAAAATTGGGGCCATGTACCACGTACGGGATTCGAACCCGTGATTCCTCCGTGAAAGGGAGGCGTCTTAACCCCTTGACCAACGCGGCATAAGTTTTAAGGTCGGCAAAGATAAGCGGTAATGTATTGATTGCCAAATTTTTTGGATTTTTGCCATTTACTATTCTTTGAATCTATTCATTGAATATCAGCCAATTAAAACGAGGTTTCTCTTGATTATTTTTATCATCAACGTATTAAACTCATTTAACCTTTTAATCATTGGAAATCTTCCTTTCCCCTACCTTTGCACCGCAAAAAATCACTTAATAAATAAATAATTCTCAATGAGTACAATTAAAGTTGCCATCAACGGATTTGGAAGAATCGGAAGACTTGTTTTTCGTCAGATTCACAATATGAAAGGAATAGAGGTGGTGGCTATTAATGATCTTACCAGTCCGGCCGTACTTGCCCATTTGCTTAAGTATGATAGTGCTCAAGGCCGTTTTAATGAAGATGTAAAGGCAACAGATAATTCTATCACTGTTAATGGAAATGAGATAATGATCTATGCTCAAAAAGATCCTGCTCAAATTCCTTGGGGAAAGCATAATGTTGATGTGGTTATTGAAAGCACTGGATTTTTTACTGATAAGGCAAAAGCTGAATTGCATCTAACTGCGGGTGCCAAAAGAGTGGTTATTTCTGCGCCTGCTACTGGTGAATTGAAAACTATAGTGTTTAATGTAAATCATCAAATACTTGATGGAACTGAAAAAATCATTAGCTGCGCAAGTTGTACAACTAATTGTTTGGCTCCAATGGCGAAGGCGCTTAATGATAATTTTGGCATTGTTACCGGACTCATGAGTACTATCCATGCCTATACCAATGATCAAAATACACTTGATGCACCTCATCCTAAAGGAGATTTTCGTAGAGCTAGGGCGGCGGCTGCTAACATAGTGCCTAATAGTACAGGAGCTGCTAAAGCCATAGGTCTTGTATTGCCCGAATTAAAAGGGAAATTGGATGGAGGGGCGCAGCGTGTTCCGGTGATTACTGGTTCTGTTACAGAATTATATTCCATTCTTGAAAAGACCGTTACTCTTGAGCAGGTAAATGCAGTGATGAAAGCCGCTAGTAATGATAGTTTTGGGTATAACGAAGATGAAATTGTAAGCAGCGATGTAATAGGGATTCGGTATGGTTCATTGTTTGATGCTACTCAAACTCGGGTAATGGCAGTGGGTGACAAGCAAATGGTAAAGACTGTAAGCTGGTATGATAATGAGATGAGTTATGTTTCTCAGCTGGTAAGAACAGTACATTACTTTGCAGGGTTGATTTCTTAATTTTCATTCAGGATATACAGTATAGCCGGCACTATCTTTTTTTATGAGCCTTTAGTAGAGAAACATTTTTTTCGTTACTCACTCTTTCTAATTGGAGCTATAGTATTATTATGCTCTAACTACTAGTGTAAAATATCGCTTCTTCTTCCTTTATATAAAAAACTGAAAAGGTATATAAATATATTACCTTAAGAGGTACTTTTTTAGCCTACCCCAAAGGCAATCTCTTGAATTAAATTCAGCAATAAGATTTTTTGGTAATTAGTTTTTATGAAACAGGGAGAGAATAAATGTCTCTTTTTTTTGGATTTAATTCATTTTTCTCTTAATTTTATTTTTTAGTTAGTACCCCTATTTTTTTGTTTATATGCCTAATAGAAAAAATAAAAAATCCGGATTTTCATCATTCGATTACTTTGGAATTTCCCTCGTTTTTGTTCTTATAATTAGCCTCATAATTATCTTGTTATTTGATATTAAGATTCATTTTTAATTACGCTATTCCTTCTGCTAAGGCCTATTCTTTATCAAATACTTAACAGTATCATGTCTATTTTTTTGCAGCCGATACGGTAATTTTATGATAGGCACTTAATTGCAATTTCTCCAAAACCTAACATTATAGGAATTATTTCTACTCCGTTATTTATTTTGTTCCCTTAGAAAATTTTTCTCTTTCGTTGTAACCTATTAATACATTATTGCTAATATGAAAAAAGCACACCTGCCACAGGTATATATCTATTTTATATCTATCCTAATTTTTATTTTGCATTTGCCAATGCTTTTTGCAAAGTCGCTTAATGGTAGTTTTAATTTTGACAACTCTGGCAAAAATTATAGCAGCGACAAGCTAGCAGGAGATAGTCTTACTTCTTCAGCAATGATGCTTAATGATAGTTTAAAGCTGAATGTTAAGGGGCTTTCTAGAAATGCTTATAATTACGCAATAGAGGGATTAGATAAGCTGATGGCTTCAGGAAGGATTCAGAAGAAAGATATTGTATCTATTGTTGATTTTAGGAGGCCCTCCATTGAAAAAAGATTCTTCGTAATTGATTTAAACCATAGAAAACTGCTGTTTAATACCTATGTAGCTCACGGCCACGGATCAGGGAAGTACTTTGCTAGGCAGTTTTCAAATAATCCATCAAGTTTTCAAAGCAGTCTTGGATTTTATGAGACATCAAGTACCTATAATGGCAAACATGGCTTCTCATTAAAGCTAGCTGGGCTTGAAAATGGAATCAATGACAAGGTGGAAGAAAGAGCTATAGTAATGCATGCAGCGTCTTATGTTAGTGAAAGTTACATACATGCTACAGGATGCCTTGGAAGAAGTCAGGGTTGCCCAGCCTTGCCTGAAAAAATCAGTAAGCCTATTATTGAAAAAATAAAAAATGGCACCTGTCTTTTTATATATGGGCCAGATAATAAATACCTCAGAAGGTCGCACCTACTTAACAGCTAATTTCCATTCTTAAGAAAAATCCTGTCCTCCTCGGTTGATCCTCGGAGGACTTTTTTATTTTAGTCGTTGGATTTGATAACTTTGTAAAAAATATCTTATGTCACTCAGACAAAAGCTTTGCGGAACAGGTGTGGCCATTGTCACCCCATTTAAGAAAAACTTAGCTGTCGATATAGAAGCCTATAAAAAACTTATTGATTTTATTATAAATAATAAAGCAGATTATATAGTTGTGCTAGGTACTACCGGAGAAACCACTGTGCTTACAAAAGATGAAAAAAAACTTGTAGTAGCCACTACATTTGAAGTAGTGAATAATAGAGTGCCTGTGGTTGTTGGAATAAGCGGAAATAATACGGCTGAAGTTGTCAAGGAATTAGGTGAGTATTCATTAGATAAAGCCATTGCTGTTCTTAGCGCCTCACCTTATTACAACAAACCATCGCAGGAAGGGATCTTTCAGCATTACAAAGCTATAGCCGAAGTTTCACCTAAGCCTATCATACTTTATAATGTTCCAGCTAGAACAGGAAAAAATATTGAAGCATCAACAACATTAAGGCTTGCTCACGAGGTGAGTAATATTGCAGGAATAAAAGAAGCAAGTGGAGATATGGCACAATGTATGGAGATACTTCTTGATAAGCCTGATGATTTTCTTGTATTAAGTGGCGATGATGCGCTTGCCTTACCTCAACTGGCTTGTGGCATGGATGGTGTGATCAGCGTAGCTGCAAATAGTTTTCCTGCTGATTTTTCTGAAATGGTAAGATGTTGTATGAGGCAGGATTTTGCTAAGGCTAGAATCCTTAATAACAAACTAATTCCTGCCTATCAGTTATTATTTGTTGAAAATAATCCTGCTGGAGTAAAAGCATTTTTGCATGAAATGGGTATGATGGAAAATGAACTTCGTTTGCCACTGGTTCCTCTCAGTAAGAAATATTATCAACAAGTTCAGGCATACCTTGAAACTCATGCTGTGGGTAGTTAATAATACCTGCAATTACTATTATTTTATTCTATTTTATAACAGGCGCCTTCCAAAGCAAGCTCTGTATTTTCAAAAACATCCTTTGCTTCTTTTAAAAAATCATCTAGCTTTTCATATTTAGATGAAAAATGTCCAATCAGTAATTTTGTTACTGCTGCACGTTTTGCAATGTCGGCCGCTTGTATAGTAGTGCTGTGAAACCTAATAGCTGCCTTTTCTTCATGATCTTTGAGATAAGTGCTTTCGTGATACAGCAGGTCAATACCTTTTATCTTTTCTGCAAGAGAAATGTCATAGATAGTATCAGTGCAAAAAGCATAGCTGCGCGCTGGTGGGTTTGATTCAGTTAATTCATCATTTGTGATAATAGTTCCTTTTGCATTTATATAATCTTTGCCTTGCTGCAATGACTCATAAAATGATTGAGCAATCTCATAGGATCTGACTTTATCAGGTATTATTCTTCGAGGGTTTTTCTTTTCTCGAAAAATAAAGCCCCAACATTCTATGCCATGTTTTACTCGTAAAGACGAAACCGTCATGCCAGGAGTGTCAGCAATGATGCCATCTTCTCCCAAAGGATGATAGTGAATTATATAGGTAAGTTGAGTTGCTGAAGCCAGAAGCTGGATATCAATAATATCTTTTAATAAGGCCGGGCCATGAATATGGATATCTTGAGTTCGGTTGAGGAGGCTCATACTTGTTAATAAGCCCATAAGCCCAAAGAAATGATCCCCATGAAGGTGAGAAATAAAAATATGGTTGATTTTGCCTCTCTTAACTTTAAATTTTGTCATCTGAAGTTGTGTTCCTTCTCCGCAGTCAATAAGAAAAGATTCTCCTCCAAGTTGAAGCACTTGAGAAGTGGGGTTGCGACCGAAGGCAGGCACCGCAGAATTATTTCCTAAAATGGTAAGTGAAAACATTTTTAGCTTTTATGTATCTATATTATCAGCATCATTTCCTAATAATTCTCTTTCAATCTCCTCCATTTGAACAATATCCCAGGCCTCACTTTCAGTAGGCGTAATGTTAAGAATATCTGTTAGTTCCAGTTCATCTAAAGCTGCCATAATCTGCTTATCTACGCAGCAAATTACCATAGACAGTCCTTTCTCTAAGAATAATCCATACACCTCAGATAGCTTAATGGCAGCAGCTGGATCTAATTCCCTGACATGCTGCATATTTAATATGATATGGGGAGGATTCTTTTTGCTATTGGAAATCAGTATTTCTATAAGGATTTCTGCCATATTAGCAGAAATAGTAGATTCTTCAGGTAAAACAACAAGAAATTTATCTTTGGTATCTAATTTGACCTTCATCTTAGAGTTCTTTTAATATTGAAAATAATTAAATTTTGGATATGAAATGCAGTTTGCTTCAATTGGAACGCACTTGTTTATAATAAGTTATATTTTTCAACATATCAACATTTAAGGTTCTTCTGACATTAATAGACTCAAATATTGATTATTATTGTATCAGCTAAATCTATTAGAATGGATAACAATTTTTCCACTCAGGTTAAAGAGATTATTTCCTATAGCAGAGAGGAAGCCCTTCGTTTGGGAAATGATTTTATAGGAACTGAGCATTTGGTTTTGGGCTTATTGAGGGACGGTGAAAACACCGCAGTAAAAATCCTTGTCTCTTTAAACGTTGATGTATTAGAGTTACGAAAGAAAATTGAATTGGCGGTTAAGGATAAAACAGGGAAAAATATTGCTAATATTAATTCTCTTCCTTTAACTAAGCAGGCAGAAAAGGTAATTCGAATTACCCAACTTGAGGCCAAGGCTCAGAAAAGTGCTATGGTGGAGAGTGAGCATCTGATGATGTCTATATTGAAGAATAAAGAAAATGTAGCAACTCAAATCTTAAATCAATTCGACGTGGATTATGAAGTTTTTAAAAATGAGCTTGGCTTTGTGGCCAGCCCTCCTCCCAAGGCAGAATTCAATGAGGAAGATGATTTTGACGAAGAGCGCCGTCAGTATGGTCAGCAGCCTCGTTCGCCCAAGGGCGGAGTATCGGGTCAGCCTAAATCAAAAACTCCAGTTCTTGATAATTTTGGTAGGGATATTACTCGTCTTGCAGAAAATGGTTCTCTTGATCCAATAGTAGGACGAGAAAATGAAATCGAAAGAGTATCTCAGATCCTTTCACGCAGAAAAAAGAATAATCCTATTTTAATTGGCGAACCAGGTGTAGGTAAAACAGCTATTGTTGAAGGTTTGGCCTTGCGTATTGTTCAGCGCAAAGTATCACGTGTATTGTTTGATAAACGAGTGGTAAGTCTCGATCTGGCAGCGCTTGTGGCAGGTACAAAATACCGTGGGCAGTTTGAGGAAAGGATGAAGGCTATCATGAATGAACTTGAGAAAAATAGAGATGTTATTCTTTTCATTGATGAGATACATACTATTGTTGGGGCGGGTGGTGCCAGTGGTTCCTTAGATGCTTCTAATATATTTAAGCCTGCCTTAGCAAGAGGTGAACTGCAATGTATCGGAGCTTCAACATTGGATGAATATCGGATGCATATTGAAAAGGATGGAGCATTAGACCGCAGGTTCCAAAAAGTACTAGTAGAACAGCCTTCTGTTGAAGAAGCCATTCAGATATTAATCAACATTAAAAGTAAATATGAAGATTATCATAATGTAACTTATAGTGCTGATGCTATTGAGGCCTGTGTAAAACTTAGTGACAGATATATGACTGATCGATTGCTCCCCGATAAGGCAATTGATGTATTGGATGAGGTAGGAGCAAGAAAACATATAAAAAATATTAATGTTCCTCCTTCTATAATTGATTTAGAAAAAAAGATTGAAGATATAAAGCTTGAAAAGAATAAGGTTGTAAAAAGTCAGAAATTTGAAGAAGCTGCTTCGTTGCGTGATTCTGAAAAGAAATTACAAGAACAGCTTGAAAAGGCAAAAATTGATTGGGAAGAAGAAAGTAGAAATAAAAGATATCCAATTGAGGAAGAAGATATAGCAGAAGTTGTATGTATGATGACTGGAATTCCAGTTAAAAGAATGGTTCAGGCCGAAACAGAGAAACTCCGAAGAATGGGAGAAGATCTTAAAGGATCTGTTGTGGGCCAGGAAGATGCTATAGCCAAAGTGGTAAAAGCTATTCAGCGTAACAGAGTAGGATTGAAGGATCCTAAAAAACCAATAGGTACTTTTATTTTCTTGGGGCCTACAGGTGTTGGTAAAACCGAGTTGGCGCGTACACTTGCTCGCCAGATGTTCGATAGTGAAGATGCTTTGATTCGCATTGATATGACTGAGTACATGGAGAAGTTTACAGTTAGTCGACTTATTGGTGCTCCTCCCGGATATGTAGGTTATGAAGAAGGTGGTCAGCTTACTGAAAAGGTAAGACGTAAGCCCTATAGCGTAATCCTACTTGATGAAATTGAAAAGGCTCATCCGGACATATACAATATCCTATTACAAGTGCTTGATGATGGTCAGCTAACAGATGGCCTTGGTCGTAAAGTTGATTTTAAGAATACACTTATTATCATGACCTCAAACATTGGAGCTCGTCAGCTTAAAGACTTTGGTGATGGTGTTGGATTTGCTACAGCAAATAAAATGGAAAATCAAGATGAGAATAATAAGGCCGTTATTGAAAAGGCTTTGAAACGTACTTTTAGTCCTGAATTTCTGAATAGAATTGACGACGTAATAGTTTTTAATTCCCTTTCGAAAGAAAATATCTTTGAGATTATTGATATTCTTATGAAAGCAGTAATGCTAAGGCTCAGTAATCTTGGATTTGCTCTTGAGCTTGCTCCAGATGCGAAAGATTTCATAGCAGATAAAGGGTATGATAGTCAGTTTGGCGCAAGGCCATTGCACAGGGCTATTCAGAAATATCTTGAAGATCCGCTAGCAGAGGAAATCCTTAATATGACTATTAAGTCAGGCGATGTAATGATTGCTGACTTAGATAAAGAAAAAAAGAAAATTATTTTTAAGGTAAAAGGAGAGCCAAGAAAAAGAGAAAAGAAATCTGAAGCTTAATTTCTTCAAGCATATTACATAAAAAAGCTGTCCTTTATTTGGACAGCTTTTTTAGTTAGTAAGATAAAATCCTTAGTTGAGTATGATGGATTTTACAGATTCTTCAGTGCTGGTTTTTATCTTCATGAAATCAATTCCTTTCTGCTTATTGTTGATAATATTTTTCATTATAATAATTTATGTCTTATTCAAAAGTAAAGTCTGATGAAAAACATATTTTATAGAAGGAAATAATTGTTCCGTTAATCTAACAGAGATTAAAGTAGGGGAGAGAAGGGTATGTGTTCGAATTCTAGTAAGAGTTAGGGGGTTAGACTCGGATAATTATATATCTTCATAAAGATGTTTTTATTCTATAATTTTATAGATATTTTCGCGTTAAAATAATAAGAATAAATAAAATTATTGATTAACAATGCGTTCGTTTTTAACAAAATTGATTATTACAATCGATGGCTGGTCGTCTTGTGGTAAAAGTACGCTTGCCAAACAGCTCGCTAAAGAGCTTGGATATGTTTATATAGATAGTGGCGCTATGTACCGGGCGATTACTTTGTATTTTTTAAGAAATCATATTGACTGGACCCAAAAAAAAGAGGTACGCAATGCCCTTAAAGATATTGTCCTTTATTTTGATTATAACCCAAAATCCGAAAAATCAGAGATGCTGCTGAATGACGAAAATGTTGAATATGTGATTAGGGATCTTGTTATTGCGGAAAAGGTTAGTGAAATAGCAGCGATCGCAGAAGTAAGGACTTTTGCCGTTGCGCAACAACAAAAAATGGGAAAGCAAAAATGCATCATCATGGATGGAAGAGATATCGGTACAACGGTTTTTCCAAAGGCTGGTATTAAAATCTTTATGACGGCTGATATTGCGGTAAGGGTACAGAGAAGATTTAAAGAGATGTTTGAAAAAAATCCGAATGTAACTATTGAGGAAGTGAAAAATAATCTTGAAATGAGAGATTATATCGATTCTAATCGTGAAGTGAGTCCGCTCCGAATGGCAGATGATGCTGTGCTGCTTGATAATACAAATCTAACTATGGACCAGCAACTAAATTTTGCGCTTCGTCTGGTAAAGAACTGCATCTAATTTATTTCAGCAAGTAGTTCGGGGATTTTCTTAACTGTTTTTCTTACTTCAATTATTTTCTCAATAACTTTTTCTACTACTGCATCAGGGCAGCTTGCCCCACTAGTGATAAGAAGTCGGACCTCGCCAGAATTAGGGAGAAAATCTTCTGTTATAATTTCTCTCTTTTCTTCAAAGTTGTAATGCTCAATCGTTGTTGAAGAAAGTACTTTATCGGGCCCGTTAATGAAAAAGGAAGGAAGTTTTTCCATGCATAGGTCTACAAGGTGGGAAGTGTTGCTGCTGTTATAACCTCCAATAATAATAGCAGCATCAGCTGATGTATTCAGAAGTTCATATACTGATGATTGATTGTCGTTAGTAGCATAGCATAAAGTATCACGTGTATCGGCAAATCGTTCAAGAATATTATTTTCAGTTAATCCATATTTATCAACCATCACTTTTTTTAGGTAATCAGCGATGCCTTGGGTGTCGCTTGAAAGCATAGTAGTTTGATTTACCACGCCTATTTTATCCAGATCTTTTTTTGGATCAAAACCTTCGCTATACCTGCCTTCGAAAATTTTATAGAAATCCTCTTTAGCCCTATTTTCCGAAATAAAAGTACCTAACAACTTAGCCTCCTCAATATTTTTAATTACTAGCGAAGGCGCTTCTTTAGCTGCATGAGAAAAAGTGGCTCTTGTTTCTTCATGATTGGGCTTGCCATGAATAATTACACTGTAATTATTTTCACCGATTTGAATACTACGATTCCATACCTTTTCAACAAAAGGGCAGGTGGTATCATATTTTTCAATGGCAATACCAATATCACTGAGTATATTTTCAATATCTAGGGTGGTGCCAAATGCAGGGATGAGTACAATGTCATCTTTTGTTAGAGATGCAAAGGGGATAATTTGTTTGCCATTAGTATCCTGAATAAATACTATACCTGCTTTAATAAGATCTTCATTCACAACTGGGTTGTGTATCATTTCACTCAATAGAAATATTCTTTTCCCTTTATTTTCTTCAAGGGTACGAAAGGCAATTTCAATGGCATTTTCTACACCATAGCAAAATCCAAAATGACGGGCGAGAAATATTTTTACTTCTCCAAAGTCAAGTAGAAAAGGACTGAAATCCTTTTTCATCTTGTCCTCTAGTTTGCGCCTGTTTTTAATAGTACCCAGTAAAGGGCTCCTGTATGTGAAAGGAATAGTAAATTGCTTCATAATGCTCAGTGGCAAAGGTACGTAAGCCTTTTCATCTTGATATTTTTCATAAAATAATTTTAACCTTTTTGTCCTTCAATTCAAAATTTTCTGGGAACACCAATATTTACGAGGTGAATATCCGCCAGTATACTCCTGAAGGCACTTTTAAAGCATTTGAAGCTCATTTGCCTAGACTGAAAGCAATGGGGGTAGAAATTCTCTGGCTTATGCCTATACATCCTATTGGAGCTTTAAATAGAAAGGGCGGCTTGGGAAGTTATTATGCTGTAAGGGACTTTAATGCGGTAAATCCAGAATTTGGGTCCACAGAAGATTTTAGAAATATGGTCTCTTCTATCCATAAGCTTGGAATGAAAGTTATTCTGGATTGGGTGGCTAATCATGCTGCTTGGGATAATGTATGGACTATTGTACATCCAGAATTCTTTGTGCGTTCAGCTGAAGGTGAATTTATGCCTCCTTTTGACTGGACTGATGTAATCCAGATAGATCATGCACATGGGGGCCAGCAACAGGCCATGACCGATGCTATGAAAGGCTGGATAAAGGATTTTGATATTGATGGGTTCCGAGCTGATCTTGCTCATTTGACACCTCTTTCTTTCTGGATTAATGCCCGAAAAAAAACGGAAGCCATCAAATCTAATCTCATTTGGCTTGCTGAAACAGAGGATATCAGTTATCATGAGGCCTTTGATATTAGCTTTACCTGGAATTGGATGCATGCATGTGAAAATGTATGTCGTCATGAAAGTCAGGTAAATATGCTGGCAGATGTACTGAAATCATATCACACTGATTTTCCTACTAATGCATTCAGACTTTTTTTCACAAGCAATCATGATGAAAATACCTGGAATGGAACTGAATATGAGAAGTATGGACAATTTGCTTCCTTACTTACGATATTTAGCTTTACCTACACCTCGATTCCTCTTTTATATAGTGGCCAGGAATTACCTAATCTTCGTCGTCTTCCCTTTTTTGAGAAGGATGCGCTTGATTGGAGTGGAGAGGTTAGTCTTTATGAATTTTATAAAAAATTATATTCTCTTAGAAAATCACATGCTGCTTTATTAGAAAATCACTCCGGCATTGAAGTGCCCCTGTTTGTTATTAATGAACATGTTTTGTTGTACTATCGCAGTCATGCTAATCATTTATTGCTAGTAGTGATGAATTTTGGAAATGATATTACTGAGGCTAGATTTGAAAATGAAGTCTGCTATGGATCTTTTGAGGATTATTTTACCGGATTGCAATTTGAATTGAATGGCTCATTAGAATTAGTAATACAACCTGGCAGTTGTTTTTTATTGATAAATAAATAGCCCCAGAAATTCCAGGGCTATTTTAAAAATGTTTATAAAAAATACTTTATCTATTATTCTAGCGTAATCGGATATTGATACAATCCCTCATAGCCAGGATAAAAGCCACTTATGGTTACTGACTTTTGATTTTCTAGTGCTTTTTTGAGATCATCAACTGATTTTACTCTATTATCATCAATTTTTAAAATGATAAATCCATCTTTCATACGGGTTTGATCATTGAGCGCCCCGTCTTTTATTTTTGATACGATTACACCGCCATCAACATCGTATTCTTTTGCTTTTTTATTATCAAGTGTTGCAAATTCTCCGCCTAAAATATCAAGAACGGCATCTTTTTTTACTAGATCATAATTGCCTGCTTTATTTTTAAGTGTTACGTTAACCGTATTTTCTTTTTTATTGCGTATATAGGTTACAGTTATTTTATCTCCGGGCTTGAAGCGGCTTACTTGCTCCTGCATTTCAGCTCCTGTAGCTACCTCAACTCCATTTATTTTAGTAAGAATATCTCCTTTACGAATTCCTGCCTCATAGGCACCTCCATCAGTAGGTGCAGCGTTTACTAAAATGCCATAAGCGGATGAGGGGATATTTTGTTTTGATTTTTCTTCGTCTGATAGATCACTTGCATTTACATAACTTACTCCTAGGTAAGCTCTTTGTACCGCACCAAATTTGATAATGTCTTCAACTACCTTTTTTACTATGTTTACAGGTATGGCATAAGAATAACCTGAATAATATCCGGTAGGTGAGGCGATAGCTGAATTCACGCCAATCAGTCTGCCATCAGTATTCACAAGAGCTCCTCCGCTGTTGCCCATGTTTACAGCAGCATCCGTTTGAATAAAAGATTCAACAGCTCCTTGCGAACTTCCATTTCGGTCTTTGTTTAATCCTAAACTTCTTGATTTAGCACTAATAATACCTGCCGTAACTGTAGTTTCTAAATTCAGGGGATATCCTATAGCGAGCACCCATTGTCCAATTTTTACATCATCAGAGTTGCCATAGAGTAAATAAGGTAAAGCCTCAGCATCAATTTTAATTACGGCCAAATCATAAGAAGGGTCTGTTCCGATAAGCTTAGCCGTATAAGTTTTTTTATTATTTAGAGTTACAGTTATTTCGTCTGCCTTTTCTACTACATGGTTATTAGTTACGATGTAGCCATCATCACTTATTAGCACGCCTGAGCCTGAAGCACGTTGCTCTGGAATAATCATATTGCGTGGTCCAAAGAACTGATTGTACAGATCGTCATTAAAAAAATCACTAAAAGGATTTTGTTGCTGAATACGTGGCAAGTTGTTGGTTACTTGCTTGGCATTAGTTTTTGTTTTTATATGCACTACAGCTGGCAAGCTTGATTGTGCTGCCTGGGTAAAATCAACAGCAGTGGGAGGTGTTACTCCTTCAGGATATCCTGCAAGCTTGTAATTTGATGGAAGTGATCCTGCTTGCTGACCAGACAAGGGATTTTGAATTTTTTGAAATTTGCCATAACCCCATACAACGGCCAATGTTGTTGCTGTACTGATCAGTACAGTTGTTAAAACGTTTCTTAGGTTCATATTTATTATTTTTTAAGACAATCAAATGTTGTGTCTTTATTTACAAAGTAACGCAACCCTCACAATTCTTCTTTTTTGGGCTTTCACCTTTAACACTAATTTAGGAAGGGTTTGGTAGATTACAATGAACTTAAAAATGACATCGTATCTACTCCGTCGGCATAGTCGAAAAGGCTAGGCAACTGGGTATTACCATAGGGTACATTTTTGCTGCCAGCTATACATTGTATATCGTCTTTCAACTTTAGGAGTTCTTCAATTTCCTCCGTATCCTTGTAATATTCATAATGAAGCATGCTTATGGGGGAAAATATAGAGGAAGCTTCACTTAATAAAATACTTCCATTAGTAATATAAGGTCTCCGGTCAAGCATTAGAATAGCCAATCTATAATCATAGTTATTAGCATATTTATTATGTTCTATGAAATAGCCATATTTATTCATGGCAGTTAACAAGGAATCAAAATTATATCCTTCAGGAACTAATAGTTTTGTAACATTTCTGCAGCCAAAACCAAAGAAAAGACAAATGTCATCTGCTAAGTTCTCGAGATCTTCTTTTGTTTCCTTTCCTGTGAGTATTGCTACAGAAGTTTTATTATGCCTGATAATGTGCGGGTATTTTGAGAAATAATATTCAAAATGCCTTGCAGACCGGTTACTGCCTGTGGCAATATATGCATTGCAGCCTTTAAGGGAGTCCGAAACGGAAATTAGATTTTGAGTGGCAGGGGCTATTTCATAGCATTTTTGCAGTAAATAGGCTAGTAATATTGAGTCTTTAGAAGATAGTTTGATGGTTTGCCTGTGACCAGCTATAAAAACACATAGAAAATCATGAAATCCAACAAGAGGAAGGTTCCCCGCCATTACAAGTCCAATATTTTTTGGGGTGCTTGGGGTATCTAAATTGTAATGACTTGCCCAATCATAAAGCCTGGTTTCATCCAAAAATTTGGCAACAATATTTGTTGAAGCTAGATTAATGAATTCTGGAATAAACCAGCTATTTTCCTGGAAAGCCCTACTTTTAATTTCCTCCCATTCTGGTTCCCCTGGAGCCATGTATTTCCCAAGCCTTGCTAATAATTCTATTCGCTGTTGTATATTCATTGCAATCTTATTAAATTGCAGCAAAATTACAAGGATGGCAATTAAGATTACTGAAGATTGTATAAACTGTGGTGCCTGCGAGCCAGAATGTCCAAATAATGCCATCTATGAAGGTGGTGTAGAATGGGCCATTTCTGATGGCACTTCTATAAAGGGGGAGTATAAGCTTGTAGACGGGAATATTATTGATGTTAATAAGCGCAATACCCCTGTTTCTAACGATTTGTATTATATCGTTCCTAGTAAATGTACTGAGTGTCAGGGATTTCATGAAGAGCCACAGTGCGCTGCGGTTTGTCCGGTTGATTGTTGTATACCTGATGAGCTTTACCGTGAAACAGTTGAAGAACTGATGGATAAAAAAACAAGGTTACATATTTAATAACATGGAAGGCGTATTGCCGGAAATATATTCAGGCGAAAGTGTTTTCAAATACTTTCGCTTTTTTTTAATCTGCTTTTAAAAATTTGAATGTATGAAGTCAGCTTTACTTATTTTTTTCTTTTCATTTTTTCTTTTTTCTTGTGCTGTAAAAAGTAAAAAGGAAACTCCTGTTGCTAAGCCCGATAAAATGGTGCTAATGGAAGCCGATAGAAAATTTTCATCGCTCTGTGAAGAAAAAGGGATGAAAAATGCTTTTCTTGAATATATTGATAGCAATGGATTGCTACTCAGGCCCAATGAAATTCCTGTTATTGGAGCCAATGCAATTGACTATTTGGTTCGTCAGAATGATTCAGAGTTCAAACTTTCATGGAAGCCCAAAGATGGAGTAATTGCTGAGTCGGGCGAGTTAGGATTTACCTATGGCTATTATGCCATGCAGCCCAAAAATAGGGATACGGTATTCTATGGCACTTATGTAAATGTGTGGAAAAAACAACATGACGGGAGTTGGAAGTATATCCTTAATTCGGGGAATGATGGTATAGGTGATAAATAGTATTTCTTTAACCTTTTCAGAACAGGAACATGTTGTTTCTTTGAGAAATTAATATCATTTTCAATTATGACAAAAAAGATTGCACTTATTACAGGGGGTTATTCTGGCGAATCTGTAATTTCTTACAAAAGTGCAGCAGCCATGATGAGTCATATCGATAAAAAAAGATGGAATGTTTTTCTAATCGACATTACTCCATCAGGCTGGTTTTTTAATAGTGATAATGGAGAAAAAGTTATAATAGATAAAAACGACTTCTCTTTAATTCTCAATGGAGAAAAAATCACTTTTGATTCAGTTTTAGTTGGTTTGCATGGAACTCCTGGCGAAGATGGTAAGTTGCAGGGCTACTTCGATTGCCTTAACATCCCCTATACTTCTTGCGATGCAGCTACTTCTGCACTTACTTTTAATAAAAGGTATACTGTTGCCGTGGCTGCTTTTGCTGGAATACCTGTAGCCCGCTCTCTTCATATTTTCAAGCATTCAATGATTAGCTCAGTTCTTATTCTCGATCAATTATCCCTTCCTGTTTTCGTTAAACCTAATAACGGAGGCAGTAGTATTGGTATGAGTAAAGTTAATAGGCCTGAAGATCTTGAGGTAGCACTTGAAAAAGCTTTCTTAGAAGATGAGCAGGTACTTGTTGAAGAATTTATCAGTGGCAGAGAATTTACTATCGGTGTATTTCGTTCTAAAGGACAAATTATCAAACTTCCCATTACGGAAGTTGTGACACAAAATGAATTTTTCGATTTTGAAGCTAAATATAAAGGAGCCAGTGAGGAGATTACTCCTGCAGATATTTCTGAGATAATGGCAGACAAGGTAAGGCATGAGGCTGGCAAAGCCTATGAGGTATTTAATTGCAGGGGGGTGGTGCGTATGGATTTTATTTATAATGAAAAAGAAAATAAACCCTATCTGCTTGAAATAAATACGGTACCCGGACAAAGTGAGGCAAGTATTGTGCCCCAGCAAGTAAAATCTATGGGCTGGTCTCTTGAGGAATTTTATTCTGCGCTGATTGAGGAAAGTCTTCAGCAATCAAAAGAAAAAAGTTCCTAATTTTAACCTGAAAATTTTTTCATTTTGTTTTCATTTATTACAAAAAAACCATTGTGGTTCAATTTCCTTGCCGCTTTATTTTTAGTGGCTTTAATGGGATTGGCGTTTTTGCAGTTGTTGGGTATGATTACCAATCATGGCCAGTATCTTACTGTTCCAGCTTTAGTAGGACTTAATACCAATACTGCTATAAAGCAGTTAGAAAAACAAGGATTTGATGTGGTAATTCAGGATTCTGTTTATACAGATACTTTGCAAAGAGGTGTAGTAATAAAGCAATTACCTGATCCAAATAGTACAGTCAAGGTAAATCGAACTATATATTTAACAGTTAATCGCTTTATACTTCCTATGATAGAAATGCCAACGTTGGAAGGTAAAACTATAGGATTTGCTTTAGAAATATTGAAAAGAAGTCATCTTGAATTAGGAGATACTATTTTTAAGCCTGACTTTATGAAAGGTTCTGTGTTGGAACAATTATATAATGGAAAAAAAATTAAGCTAGGCGAAAAATTGCCTTGGGGAAGTAGGATTAGTCTAGTTATTGGTAGTGGGCTGTCTGGTGAACAAATACGGGTTCCTTCTCTTGTAGGTCTTTCATTTGCCGAAGCACAGATTATACTTGATCAGTTTGGGCTTAGTGTAGGTGCATTAGTTGTAGATCTTGGGGTTACGGATACCGCCGCATCTTTTGTTTATAAACAAAGTCCTGAAAAATATAATGAAGAGAAAGTACCAATTTATATCCAGTCAGGGCAATGGATGGATGTTTGGCTTTCTAAAGAAAGAATAGTTACAGATTCTCTTGACTCAAATCAATAAATATATTTCATGAAAAGAGTTACTAATACAGAAATTAAGAAAAGAATAGATGCTGGGGAAGTATTAAATCTAGTTGATGTGCGAGAGCCAGATGAAAATGCTGAATATAATATTGGAGGCATTCTGCTGCCTTTGGGCAATATACTTTCTTTACAAATAGAGGCTATTGAGGATCTTAAAAATGAGGAAGTGATATTTTATTGTCGTAGCGGAGTGAGAAGTACGAAAGCCTGTCTGATGCTTGAGACAATGGGCTTTACCAATATAAATAATCTTGAAGGGGGCATGTTGGGTTGGCAGGAAATGAATCGCTAATCTTATTTAGAGCTTGATACTATAATATTAATTTTACTCCTGCCATTAAATTAAGGGGTGCCATGGGAAAATAATAATTTTCAGTAATTGTAGCTCCGCCAGATAAATAGCTGAAAGAATAACCATTTGGTTCATATTTTGCCGAGAAGATATTGTTGATTTGAAGAAACCAGCGGCTATCCAATTTTTTGTTGAGCTTCCAGTTGTAATCCAACTTTATATCCTGAACAATAAATGGGTCAAGAGATCGAGATTGTTTGGAGGTATTATCTAGAAATTGTCTTCCGGTATATTTTGCAATATAACTTAGTGTCATGTTTTTTAAAGGAGAATATTCAATTCTTGAAAAAGCAATGGTGCTAGGAGAGTAAGCGATATCTGTTGTTGAATATTGATTAGCAATTTGCCCTCCATTATCGTAATCATCAAGATATTCTGTAAAATTTCTAATCTTATTTTGGCTGATAGTAGCAGTTGTATAAAATGATAGCCATTTCTTAGGTCTTGCGCTTGCAGTCATTTCTATTCCTACACGATAGCTTGAGGGTATATTGGTTCTGGTATAGGCTCCTACATCGTTTACTTTTCCTGTTAGCACTAGCTGGTCTTTGTAATCCATAAAATAAAAATTGACGCCCAGCGTAATCTTATTATTTTTCCACTCAACTCCTGCTTCTGCATCATTTAGTATTTCGGGCTTAGGCTGTTCATTTGTTCCTGATTCGAAATCGTCTCGGTTAGGCTCTTTTGCTGTTTTCGCAAAGGAAATAAATGCATTTAGTTCCTTTTTTGAATAAGTGATTCCTGCTTTAGGATTAAAAAAAGAATATGAGTTGCTTATTTTCAATTCGGGATTATATTTAAATCCGTTAATATTATAATTTACCAAACGTTCTTGCAAGTCTATATAAGTAGATATATTTTTATTCCACCTCCATTCCCATTTAGAATAAATATTAATATCACTTTTATATGCAGTTAGGTCATACCAATGAAAGCCCTCAGGAGCTGCTCCAGGTATTGTTGTTGATACTATCTCGCCAAAATGTTTCCCATCGTATTGATTCCACCCTGCGCCTGAAATAATAGTTGATCTTTCTTTTTTGTATTGAAGGGTAAGAATTGTGCCGTAAAAATAATTATCAAGCCATAGTCGGCGTATCAAATCAGTTGTGTCATACAGATTTCCATTTTGATTAAAATTAGGCAATCCATAATCATGCACACTTTCATTTGATTTATATTGCTCGTAATATCCCTTGCCTCTAGTAAGGAACATTGCTAAAGACACTTTCCAAAGGCTATTTAATTCAAGATTCTGAAAAACTTGAAAATGTGACTGTCTGTAATTGTCTGTTTCATTATTATAAGGGTTTCCTGGCTTTTCCGAACCTGCAGGATTAAAAGTTCTATTGCTGTCAAGAATATCTTCTCGTATTCCATACCAAGCTTGATATGTTTTTTCTTTTCCTGAAAAAATGTTTAATCGAAGGGAGTATTTTTTTCTTAGGTAGGCTGCACTAGTATAAAAAGATTGAAGATGGCTTGAGGCTCTGTCGATATATCCATTACTATTAATCTGGCTTAATCTTATATCAAAAGTGAAATGGTTTTTTAAAATACCGCTGTTAAATGTTAGTGTATTTCTAAATGTATGGTAGGATCCTATCCCTAGATTTAATTCAAGTTTTCGTTTATAATTGATATCATTTGTGCTGATGTTGATAGATCCTCCAAAAGCCCCAGCTCCATTAGTGGAACTGCCAACGCCCCTTTGAACCTGAATAGAAGTTGCGGAGGAAGCAATGTCGGGTAAATCAACAAAAAAAGTACCCTGATTCTCGGCATCATTATATGGTATATTATTAATGGTAACATTTATTCTAGATGCATCTGTACCTCTAATTCGAATGCCAGTATATCCAATGCCATTTCCTGCATCGGAATTAATTACAACTGAAGGTGTTTGATTTAATAGAAAGGGTAGATCGCGACCTGTATTATTTTTTTCAATTTCAGTGAAAGAGATGTTGGTTTTGGCAATAGGTATTTTTTCGCTTGCCTTAACTGCAAGTATTTCTATAGGCTGTATCAAAGTTGTATCATTAAAAGCATGTTTTTGTGCTATGGAGGAAAAATAAATAGCGCAAACAGCAATGATCAGTAAGAACTTTTTCATATTACTATAAATTATTGCTGAACTTCCGGGTGGGCAAGTAAGTCAACTCCCTTCGCAGGCATTACCCTGATCAGGTTTTACGGGTATTATCTCAGCTTTTACAAGCACCCCGGGAATTCAGTGTGAATTAAGAACGTTTGCAAAACTACTTAAAATCATTTTGCTAGAGGCTTAAGTATTGATAACTTATATAATTTTTGCCCCGAAGTCAATTTGCTGTATATTTGCAGTGCGAAGTAGAGCAGCGGTAGCTCGTCGGGCTCATAACCCGAAGGTCAGAAGTTCGATCCTTCTCTTCGCAACTCAAAAGGCCTGATTATTCAGGTCTTTTTTTATGTCTCTAATTATCCTTTTTAGTTTAGTGCCTTAGCTTCTCATGATGTATAATATTTCTGGTTGCTTTATTTTAACTTTTTGTAAGTATTTAGAAGATTATTTTAAATGACAAATTATCTCCATGAGACTATATTTTTCTGTCAGTATCATTAATATTAGCCTTGATATTCATTGCTTGCAAATGAGAATCATCTTGCCCCGGCATAACCATTAATGTTACTAATAGTAAAACTGACCCAACCGGCACCCAGAATAATGGAAGCATTACTGCTATTGCAACTGGTGGCAATGGATTTTATACATTTAGTATCAGTGGGGGCACCTCAAATACCAATGGAATATTTAACGGACTTGGAGCAGGGTCTTAAACTATAACTGCAACAAATGCAGATGGCTGTTCGGGTAGAAGTACTTTGGTAGTTTTAACGGCTAGCTGTTTTCTGTCTCAACCTGCCCTTTCAGGAATTTATAAAGTTACTGCAGCCCTTTATCAATTAGATTCAACGGCAGCACCAATTGATGATTATTCAACTTGGGACAATTGCGATAAAGACCAGTTATATGATTTTAATTCTGATAGCAGTTATTTTGCCGCTTATTCTCTTGCATGTGGTGATACTACTTTTGGAGCCTGGACCCTCAATGGTGATCAACTTGCTATTTCTCTAAGTGGTGGACTTAGTAATAAAACTTATAAAGTGTTAGATTTTTCCTGTAACTCCTTCAAGACCAGGTATTTTAACCTTACTAATGAAGATATTTTCATTCGGATCTACACAAGACAATAATCCATAAAAGTTGAATAGCTTTGCCGGACTTTTTTCAGGTCCGGTTTTTTTATTATGAAAGTAGGCTTTGTAAATATTTTCGGTCTTCCCAATGCCGGCAAAAGTACCTTGCTGAATGCCTTAGTAGGTGAGAAGATGGCTATTGTTTCACATAAAGTACAAACAACAAGGCATCGAATAAAGGCAATCATTAATGAAAAAGGTAGTCAGATTATTCTTTCAGATACACCCGGCATCATAGAGCCATCTTATAAGCTACAGGAGAAAATGATGCAGGCAGTCAAAAGCAGTCTAGAAGATGCTGACCTGGCTTTACTAGTAGCGGATGTAAGTGGAGATATTCGTGAAAGCGATTTAGTTTTTTCCGGATTAAAATTGAAAGTGCCTGCTATAGTACTGCTTAATAAGTCAGACAAAGTAAAGGATAAGGCCTTGATAGAGGAAGCTGTTTTATTTTTTAAAAGTCGCGATTATTGTAAAGAAGTGCAGGTGATATCTGCACAAAAGAAAAAAGGACTAAAAGAACTGCTGGAAAGAATTGTTTTTTTAGTGCCCGAAGGTGAGCCATTTTTTGGTACTGAGGATCTTACGGATATGCCTACACGTTTTTTTGTAGCTGAGATCATAAGGGAAAAAGTATTTGAACTTTTTCAGCAGGAAATACCCTACCATACGGCTGTTTTAGTTCAGGAATTTAAAGAAAAGCCAAATGTGATAAGTATCAGAGCTGATATTATTGTACAGCGTGAAACACAAAAAGGAATATTATTGGGTGATAAGGGAAGTATGATAAAAAAACTCGGCACCTTGGCAAGACAGGATATTGAAGCCTTTCTAGGGAGTAAAGTATATTTGGAACTCTTTATTAAGGTTCGACCTAACTGGAGAAGTAATGAGATTCATCTGAAGGAATATGGGTATTAAAATTTTCTATTAAAACTAAGAATATAATTATGAGTTTCACCGTGGCAATTACCGGAAGGCCCAATGTTGGGAAAAGTACTTTTTTTAACCGTATGCTTGAGCAGAGGAAGGCTATTGTGGATGATGTGAGTGGCGTTACTCGTGACAGGCAGTATGGTATAGCAGAATGGATTGGTAAGTCTTTTAATGTAATTGATACAGGAGGATTTGTGCCACAAAGTGAGGATGTATTTGAAAGAGAAATACGTAAACAGGTACATTATGCGATAGATGAGGCCAATGCAATCATATTTATGACAGATGCTGCTGCAGGCATAACCCATCTTGATCTTGCCATGGCTGAAATGCTTAGAAAGAGCAAAAAGCCTGTTTTTCTGGTAGTCAATAAGGTCGATAATCACAATAGGCTTCTCGAGGCTAGTGAATTTTATAGTCTCGGCTTTGATCATATTTTCTTTCTTTCAGCAATCAGCGGTAGCGGTACTGGAGAATTGCTAGATGCGATAGTTGAACTTATTACTGAAGAATCCAGTCTTTCTCAAGAAGAAAAGGAACTTCCAAAGTTTGCGATTATTGGGCAGCCCAATGTAGGGAAATCATCTTTGTTGAACTCACTGATAGGCCAGGAGCGTACCATAGTTAGTGATATTGCAGGGACTACAAGAGACAGTATTCATACCCATTATAACATGTTTAATAAGGAATTTATCCTTATTGATACGGCTGGGGTTCGTCGTAAGTCAAAGGTGCATGAGGATCTTGAGTTCTATTCTGTAATAAGAGCCATAAAGGCTATGGATGAAGCAGATGTATGCTTGCTCATGATTGATGCCACTAAGGGCATGACTGCTCAGGATCTGGCTATATTTTCGCTGGCTGTGAAAAAGGGGAAGGGGGTAGTGTTGCTTGTAAACAAATGGGATCTTGAAGAGAAGGAAACCAATACTGCAAGGGATTATGAGCAGGAGCTTAAGAAGCGATTGGCTCCATTTAGTGATGTTCCAATCCTTTTTATCTCGGCTAAGGAAAAACAAAGAATTTTTAAGGCTATTGAGGTTGGATTAGCCGTTTATGAGAATAGGAATAAAAAAATAGCCACTTCAGCCCTTAATGATACCATGCTAAAGGCTGTGGAAAGCTATCATCCACCTGTGGTAAGAGGAAATGCGATAAAAATCAAATATGTAACCCAATTACCAACCCATACCCCCACTTTTGCCTTTTTCTGCAATTTCCCTGATGATATCAAAACTCCCTATAAAAATTATTTGGAGAACCAATTAAGGTCAAAATTCGATTTTTCGGGGGTTCCTATCAGATTGTTTTTCAGGAAGAAGTAGAAAAATTGGTATTTTCTTGCATAATTCAAAAAAGTTACTATTTTTGCAGGCAAATTGTTAAACCCAAAAAAAATTAAAATGAAAAAAGTATTCGCTATTTTGGCTCTTACAGCTATCATGACTTCATGTGGAGGTGGCAAAACTGAAGAAGCTGCTCCTGCAACAACTGACACTGCTGTTGTAACAGCTGCTCCTGAAGTTACTGCTCCTGTAGTAACGGACACTACTGCTGCTGCTCCTGCTGCTCCTGCTGCTCCTGCTGCTCCTGCTGCTCCTGCTGCTCCTGGAAAGTAGTCTAAAGATTTCTTATAAAGTAGCCTCTCAATTTGGGGGGCTTTCTTTTTGCCTTTAAAGGGTGGATTTTATAATAAGCATATAGGTTATGGCAGCAAGTAGTAATATAAGGATGATTGCCAGGTAGGTCAATAAATTATTACCAATCTTTCTCCGATTCTTTCTTTTTCTTTTTATTTGTTTGTTAAGATGGGCATTTAATATAGCTTTAATGTCAGGAAGTTCTTTGCTGTCAATTTTGCCAAGGCCCTCTACTGCATCTTTAATAAAAGGATCAATTAAAAGAGATTTTTCAAATGCTTCTCTTTCTTCAGGGAGCATAGTATTATTAAGGTAGGAAATTAATTTTTCCTGAGATTCTTCTTGAGAATCGTCTTTCAATATATTTCTTAATTTATCCCTCATTTTGTTTTTTTTCTAAAATTATTCTGAGGTTTCTTTTACCATTCTGAATATGGCTTTTTACCTGCATGACTGTAAAATTTGTTGCTGCAGCTACCTCTATATAACTTTTTCTTTGTAGATAAAACAACGTGAGGCATTGCCTTTGTTCAGTATTGAGTTGCGCCAACTCGGATTCAAGCTCTGTGAGTTCTTTTTCTTTTTCAATATTTTCTTCTCTACTTTCAGTGTCCTCATGAAAAGATAATATGTTGTCATTCATCTCTACAAAAAACCTACCCTTTTTTCTTAGTCTCATAAGGCAATGATTTTTTGCTACCATGTAAATCCAGCTTTTGAAAAAATTAACGCGGTATTTGTGCATATCGCTAATTACTTTATAAAAGATCTGTTGTACCGCGTCCTTTGCTTCCTCTTGATTTTTTAAATATTTCATACAAACACCCATCAGTAATAAGCTGTATCGGCTAAGTAAGATGCCTAGCCATTGGTTATTACTGTCGGCATAGTAATGCTCAAGTAATTCTCGGTCATCCATATGGCTGTATTCCTGTTGATGCAAGGGTGAAAAATTGTGGTATTAATAATAGATTCGGCATGGCCGATTTTCCATAGAAAAGTGATTACTTATCCTTTCCAATACTTTCAGAAACCCCTTTATTTTCAGAGGAAGTTTCTTTTTTACTTTTATCCAAAAAAAGCATTTTAATAGCAATGACAATTAGCAGTATGGCAAAGAATTTTTTTACAAGATCCTGGGGAATGCTAAGCGAAATCTTACTCCCTAGAAAGCTGCCCATTACAAAACCAATGGCAAGTATAATAACAATGCTGAAATCTACATGTCCCTGCTTATAATATTGTATTACCCCAAGTATACCAACTGGAAACATCAGGAGGGCAAGAGAAGTGCCTTGGGCACTGAGTTGGCTAAAGCCCATAAAGTAAATCAGCGCAGGAACAATAATGATTCCTCCTCCAATACCTACCATTCCTCCAAGAATGCCAGCTGCCAGGCCTACTAACAGGAGCATAATAATTATTTGGGTATCCATTTTAATTTTATTGGTTTTCATGCTTGAAAAAATAACTTTTATAATTACTTATGGCTTCATTGATAACCTTATAGGCTTCTTTCGCTGGTTGAAAATGTTCAATAATAACATTTTTATTTTCCAGTACTTTGTATTGTTCAAAAAAATTCTTCAGCATTGTGAGGAAATGAGGGGGCAATTCGCTGATGTCTTTGATATGATTGACTTCAGGATCATTACTTGCTACTGAAATAATTTTATCATCTTTTTCGCCGCTGTCAATCATTTGCATATTCCCAATAACTGTTGTTTCTACTAGGCATAAAGATTTTATTTCTTCGCTGCAAATTACCAAAATATCTAGTGGATCATTATCATGGCCTAGGGTTCGGGGGATAAAGCCATAATTTACAGGGTAGTGAAAAGAGGAATAGATCACTCTGTCAAGTTTAATCAGGCCAGTTGCTTTATCAATTTCATATTTACAGCGGCTGCCTCGAGGTATTTCTATGAGTGCATTCACGCAAGCAGGCGCTTTTTCTCCGATTTCAGGTCCGTGCCAAGGATGAAGCATCATTGTATTCATATTGGAAGCTATTAATCAATTGGTAAATTTCCTGAGTAGGTGTATTTAAAATCTACCCACCAAATTTTATTCTTTTTTACTAGTTTAATATCCATTGGCTTATTCATAAAAGAGTTCGAATAATTTATGATTGTAGTGGAGTCGTCTACCTCAAGTAATTTATTAATTTCATAAGAGGCATTTTTATAATTTTCTTTTTTATCTTTTGGTAATTTTTTGTAAAAATCAATATAAGATTCAAATAATTGAATATTGGTACTGTCTTCAAAAACCAATGGTCTGGAAGATTTGAAATCACCATTCAGGCTTGCTCTTATAAAATCCCTTCCAGTATCAAGTGCATTATCAGGCCTCTCATTTTTTTGCATCTTACAAGAAATAAGGAGTAAGGGAAAGAAGAAAAAATAAATTACACTTTTCATTAGGATCAATTTAATGCCAAATATCCAATAATTAATAAAAAAGCACCGCTAAAGGGTGCTTTTTTATTATCTGTTTTGTTAAGATTATTTTTTATCCTGATTACCCGACAATCTTTCATCTTCCTTGTTATAGGCTTTGATGATTGATTTAACCAGTCTATGCCTTACTACGTCTTCTTCGTCAAGCGCAATATGGGCTATGCCTTCAATGTTTTGGAGTATTCGAGTCGCCTTAAATAAGCCACTTTGCTGGTTCTTTGGTAGATCTACCTGAGTTGGATCTCCAGTAATAATGGCTTTGGCATTGGGTCCTATACGAGTCAAGAACATTTTAATTTGAAGGTCATTTGTATTTTGAGCCTCATCAAGAATGATGAAAGCATTATCAAGAGTTCTTCCGCGCATATAGGCAAGGGGAGCAATTTCTATGGTTCGGGTGGTCATATAATAACCAAGCTTGTCTGCCGGAATCATATCATCTAAGGCGTCATATAAAGGCCTTAGGTAAGGATCTATCTTTTCTTTAAGATCGCCAGGGAGAAAGCCAAGGCTTTCTCCTGCCTCTACAGCAGGCCTAGTAAGAATGATCTTTTTAACCATCTTATTTTTAAGTGCACGTACTGCAAGAGCTACAGCTGTATAGGTTTTACCGGTTCCCGCAGGGCCAATAGCAAAAACAACATCATTTTTATCACATGCATTTACCATCAATTTTTGATTGGCTGTGCGTGCTCGTACTGTTTTCCCATTGGGTCCGAAAACCAGAACTTCATTGGGGTTGCGGTCAATAAAATTATCAATAGCTTTTTCATCATCTCCACCCAATATCTGTAGGAAATAGTTTTCACTCATGTGGCCATTTCGCTGTAGATATTGTACTAGCAGTTCAATTTTTTCTTTTGCTTCTTCAATTTGTTCATTAGCACCGCTGAGTTTGATTTGCGTGCCGCGGCTGAGGATTTTTAAGAGAGGAAATTTGCGTTTGAGGATGTCGAGTTTTCCATTGTTGACTCCAAAAAATTCAATAGGGTTTACGGTTTCGAGATTAATGATTTTTTCAGTCAATTTTTTAGGGGTTTTACATGCCAGATGGTTTTCAAATAGGCATTTGGTTAAAAATATTGTTAAGAACTTAAGCCTTCCATATACTTAACGTTATAAAAAGCTATCTTATTCGAATTTAATAAGAAAATTTCAAAATAAAAATACAAATCAAGTAAATACTTTTTTATTCACATCTAAAAAGCAAATGTTGACAAAAGTTTTCTCTTTAAAGAGATTAAATAGAGTATTGGTAACAAAAAAATAATACAGAATCTCAAAATCTGGCTACTAGCTTTAGGTTGAGAAGACGAGGTGTAAGTCTATTGGGGATAGCATAGGTGTTGCCTGAGTAATCCTTAATAAGTTGATAGGAAATAGTATTGGCTCTATTAATAAGATTAAATACTTCAAGGCTTAACCATATATTTTCAAAATTACCAAATGGGGAATGGCTTCTTCTCATTGATTTTTCATCGAGCAGCAATACACTGAATCCTATATCTACCCTAATATAAGGATTGATAGTAAGTGCATTCCGATAGCGTACGCTGTTAGGGATATTGTAGGACATATTACTTCCATACAACATATTGAGGTGCACTTTGAAGTTCTTATTTGTGGCCAAGTAATCTTGTAGAAAAAGCCCTACAGTGAATCTTCTATCTGATGGGCGCCGCAGCCATCCCACATCCACTCTGTTGCTATCCGCTACTATTTTATCATTAGTTTGTGATCCTATCACTTCGCCTACAGCATTTAAATATTGATAATAGTAATCCTCGCCAAGGTTTTCATATGTTTTCATCCAGCCCAAGCTCAGCCAGCTTTCAGCATCCCTGAGTAGCTGACCAAAAATTCTAACTTCTGCACCCATTGCATAGGCTTTGGCCTCATTGTTTCCCAAATACCGAATTTTCACATTGTCGATATCATAGGGAATTACTTTACTTAGCGATTTATAGTATATTTCAGAAGTGATACGAAAAGGTCTTTCTGTATTAATAAATTTGTAATCAGCACCTGCTACAAATTGTATACTTCTCTGGGCTAGTATGTCAGTATTTAAATTACCATCATAATCGCGAAGTTCGCGGTAAAAAGGAGGTTGGTCGTAAATCCCAGCTGCTGCTCTTAGTATAAGATCTTGCTTGCCTGCAGGAATCCAGCTCATATTAATACGTGGACTTAGGAGCCACTCTTTATTCAATGTATTATAATGAATACGCAATCCTCCTTGAATATTGACCTCGTTATTATTTCTAATTAAACGGATGTTATCTTGAATAAAGCCTGAATATTTTTGAATGCTTAGTTCAGTAGATGAGTGTATTGACTGAAAAAGTGTTAGTTGATTAGAAGCATAGGGAATAGAATATCCTGCAGAATCTCTGTATTCCCATTGATTGAGTTTGTCTGAAATAAGTGTGCGTTCGGCATTAAACCCCCATTGGAAATTATGGTTACCTTGATCAAAACTACCTCTGTGCGCCAGATTCCAAATATGAATATTAAGATTATTGCGTCCATATTGCTGATAATATCCCATTCCAAGAGGGTTTACAATATTTCCAAAGCTGCCGCTGTTATTATCAAAGTCTCTTTCTCCGAAAACATAGGATCCAGCTATATCATAATTTTCTTTTTCAAGATCTTTAAAACTACTTAGGATCCATTTTATCTTAAGTTTTTTTGATACCGTATGCACTAATGTAAGGGCGTAAAGATTTGTGTTATAGTTGTCTTTTTCCTGACCTTCAAAATAAATATCTAATCCAAGGCTTTGACTAAAAAGTGGAGAGAAAACTGCTGCAGTTTTTTTTACTGACTCAGGGTAAAAGGAGAAACGAGAAGAAGAAAAAATGCCAAGTAATTCTAGTTGCAGCTTGTTGCTTATTTTTCCTGTAACATAGCCTTGTATGTCTGAAGAAGATGGGATATAAGAACCTACAGTTGGTTGATTACTGAGGATGTTGCGGTTGGATTTATTTCGGGCACCAATAAGATAGGTAATATTCCCTTTAGCAGCAGTTCCCTCAAGGTGAACTCCTTGCTCCGTCAATCCCAAATAAGCAGAGCCTCCGAAAGCTGAAGGTTTTTTATACTGTATGTCAAGCACACTACTGATTTTGTCTCCGTATTTAGCCTGAAATCCACCTGACTGAAAGTTGACACTTTTTGCCAACTCTGGATTAATAATACTGAGTCCTTCTTGTTGTGCATTACTTACTAAGTAAGGTCTGAAAACTTCAATATCATTGATGTAAACAAGATTTTCGTCAAAATTTCCACCTCTTACTGAGTACTGACTGGTCAGCTCATTATTACTTCCAACAAGAGATTTAATAAGACCTTCTACTCCACCTGCTGGCCCAGGTAATATCAATGCATTTTTTGGATTTATTTTCACCAAACTATTTTCTTTTCGTTCCCGCTGGTCTGAAATCACAACAGTTTCCAGCGTGTTATTGGAAGCTGTAAGCCTAACTGTAATTTTTTCTACTTCGCCTGAGCTCAGATAAAAATTCCTTTGTATGGGCTGATATCCTGCATAGGAGAATGTTAGTGCTAATGCCTTTTCGGAAGGAATTTGAATAATAAAATTACCAATTTGGTTGGAGAGTGTACCTGATTGTTTGCCTAAAATAGAGACTGATACATTTTCAAGTGGGTTTTCATTTTCATCCACTACAGTACCTGAAATAGTTGCCGTTTTTTTTTGTGCCAAAAGTGAAATAGGCAGTATCAAAAGAAGAACGGCAAAAGAAATTCTCATAGTCTGAAGGTAAAAAAATTATGATGTATAGTAAACAGAGGCTTTAAAAAAGAAGGGTATTAAAATTCCTTCAGTTTTTTAATGGTAGCTATAGGGTCGACAGATTTGAAAATACTATTGCCAGCTACAAGCACATTGGCGCCAGCAGCAATAATGTCTGCTACATTTTCAATGCCAATACCTCCGTCAACTTCAATTTTTACAATTGATCCTGAAGCATCAATCATTTTTCTAAGTTGCTTAATTTTCTCATAAGTGGTTTCAATAAAAGCTTGGCCACCAAATCCTGGATGTACACTCATCATGCAAACCACATCTATCTCGTTAAGATAGGGGGCTAGTGTTTCAACTGGGGTATCGGGGTTGATGGCAACGCCTGCTTGCATACCTAATTCTTTAATCTGTTTAATATTTTGGTGAAGATTACTACAGGTTTCTATGTGAACTGAGATGTTATCTGCTCCAGCTTTTTGAAATGCAGGAACATATTTTTCAGGATTTTCAATCATCAGGTGTACATCGCAAAATTTGCTGGTAGTTTTTCTTATAAAGCCTGTTATCATAGGGCCAAAACTGATATTGGGAACAAAATGTCCGTCCATAATATCAATATGAAACCATTCTGCTTCGCTTTTGTTGATCATTTGACAATCTCTTTCGAGATTCAGAAAATCAGCGGATAATAGAGAAGGTGCGATGATTGCCATATATAAAAAGTATTTGATAGTGCAATAATAAGAACATCATGTTAAAACCGAGCAATTTTCATTTTTCATTTATGCCCATTGCTGAAAGAGCTTCTTTTGCTTCTATATAGGTGGGGTCATAGGCTAATGCTGTTTTATAGGATGCTATGGCATCGGATTTGAGTCCTAGTTTTTCTTCGCATCGTCCTCGGTAGTAGTAGCCTTCATCAAAGTTGTTTTGTAGTGTTATTGCTTTTTCAAGAACAGCAATAGCATCTTCATATCGATTTAAATCATATAGAGCAATGGCTTTTTCTCTATAAGCTTCCATGAATGTAAAATTGAGTGAAATACATTTGTCGAAATCCTTTAAGGATTCCTTTTTGTCTCCCGAATAGGAATGGTAAAGTCCTTTAATGAAACTTGCTTCTTTTTCAGCCTTAGGATCTGTTCGAAAAAGTAACTCAGCCATAGGAATTGCACGTGGATTGATTGTTTGCGCGTAAAGTGTGCCTAGTGAGATCATGTATACAGGGGAAGGAACGAGTTGAATAGCTTTTTCAAATGAATTTATAGCATTAAGCGTGTCCATATTTTCATATTGCAGGGTGGCAAGAATATCGAACCATCTATCATTAAGGCTATCGTAAAGCAATATTTTTTTTGTTTCAGCTATTGCTTTATCATACTTTCCGTATTCACGATAATATTGTATCAATTGTTCTTTTAGGAGAGAAGAGTCAGGGAATTTATTAATAAGTGATCTCAGTTCTTGAGCTGTGTCAATGCTTGGAGATTCTTGATGCTTTTTCTCTTCCTGCTGGCAAGAGAGCAAAAATAGGAATATAACGAGATATTTTTTCATGCTATGCAAATTTACAAGTGTATAGCTGCACTCAGTAAAAAATTTTGCTAAAGTATTTTCGGGTGTAACTTTGCAAAAAAAGTATGAAGTATTGGGTTGTATTATTACTATTAATTTTTTGTGTCAAGGATCATTCTTTTTCTCAAAGTGTAAAAAATCAACAAGCTATTCAGGATAGTATCCATTTCGTTGGGGAATCTCATTTTAGTAATGTCAGGCAGTTAACTTTTGGTGGAGATAATGCCGAGGCTTATTTCAGTTTTGACGGTAAATATTTGATTTTTCAAAAAACAAATCCCGCTGAGGGAATACCTTGCGATCAAATTTATTTAGGAAAGATTCCTGAAAATGCAAAGGAGCCCTTTTCCCCTAAACTAGTCAGTAATGGGTTGGGTAGAACTACCTGTGCTTTTTTCTATCCTGATGGCAAGCATATCCTTTATGCTTCTACCCATGAGAGTTCGAAAGATTGCCCTCCTGTTCCTGATCGTTCAAAATATGGTAACAAATACATATGGGCTGTATATGAGAGCTTTGATATTTATAAGGCAGATACCAGCGGAAAAATTATTAGACGTCTTACCCATCAAAAAGGTTATGATGCGGAAGCCAATATCTCTCCACGAGGGGATAAAATATTATTTACTTCACTACGTAATGGAGATTTAGATTTATATACAATGGATTTGAATGGCAAACATGTTAAGCAAATCACTCATACTCTTGGCTATGATGGGGGTGCTTGGTTCAGTCCCGATGGTAAAAAAATAATTTGGAGGGCTTCAAGACCAAAAACCCCGGAAGAAATAAAGGATTATAAGGACCTTTTGAAAGAAAATTTAGTGGCACCAACAAAAATGGAAGTATGGATGGCCAATGCCGATGGTAGTAATCCTGTGCAGCTTACTAATATTGGTCAAGCAAACTGGGCTCCAAATTTTCTTCCTAGTGGTGATAAATTTATTTTTTGCAGTAATCATGAGTATAAGCGGGGGTTCCCTTTCAATATGTATGTGGCTGATATGAATGGAGGATTGCCAGAAAAGATATCAAGAGATAAGGGGTTTGATGCTTTCCCTATGTTTTCGCCTGATGGCAGACGGATTGTATTTTGTAGTAATAGAAATAATGGAGGAACTCGCGATACCAATATCTTTATTGCTGATTGGGTAGATTAGGTAGGAAGTAAACTAAGGTGTAGCAACCAATTAGATACTCAGCTGGGTTAAGGTATTTGCAAGCTAACAATTAATTCTTTGGATTACATAACGTAAGCCATTAAGTAATTGATTTTCAATACAATTCAATCACTTCGCAATCTTTTATTTCTTTGCCATCAATATTGAAACGAATGAGGGTTCTTACTGTTTGCCAACCTTGTCTTCCTGCAGCTCCAGGGTTCATGTGAAGGCACTCAAGTTTTTCATCGTACATAATCTTTAGAATATGTGAATGGCCGGAAATGAAGAGATGGGCTTTATGTGTAAGGATCTCATCCTTTATTCCGGAAACGTATTTGGGAGGATAGCCTCCGATGTGGGTCATGAATACTTTTACTTCTTCACAGCTGAAAATATTTTTTTCAGGGTAAAGGCTTCGTATATCTGGGCTATCAATATTTCCGTAAACACCTCTAATGATAGTATCAGTATTTCTAGTGAGTTTTTCCGATACAGCAGCATTGCCCCAATCTCCTGCATGCCATATTTCATTGCATGCAGAAAAGTGATGAGCTATTGAATCATCTAGAAAGCCATGCGTATCAGAAAGTAACCCTATTCGTGTCAACTTCAAAAGAATTAAATTGCCTACTTTTGAAAAGAGATAAATATTTCACTTCTTTTCATTTCAAAAAAGCATAATACTATTTCACTTATGCCACATTACTCTAAGTTAGGAAAGATCCCTCACAAAAGGCATACGCAGTTTCGCAAGCCTGATGGAGGGTTGTATTCCGAACAATTATTTTCTACAGAAGGATTTTCTAATGATTATTCTTTGCTGTATCATGTTCATCCTCCAACTCAAATTACCAAGTGTGATACGCCTATTGATCTCAGCCCACATGTAGCTGAGGAAAAAATGCTTAAGCATCGAAGTTTTGAGGGTTTTAATATCAAGCCTGAGTCTGACTTTCTCAAGAGCCGCAAACCGGTGTTGGTAAATGATGATTGTCATATTGTACTTGCTTCGCCTGAGTCTGGCACAGATGGTTATTTTTATAAAAATGTAGATGCGGATGAAATGCTTTTTATTCACGAGGGTAGTGGAGTATTGCGTACTTGTTATGGGGAGTTGAAATTCAGTTATGGAGATTATGTGATGATTCCTCGGGGCACTATTTATACTATCGAATTTGATAATAAAAATAATAGACTTTTTATTGTAGAGTCTTTTTCTCCGCTTCGTTATCCCAAGAAGTACCTCAGTCGTTATGGTCAGTTGATGGAGCATTCTCCTTATTGCGAGAGGGATATTCGTACACCTGAGAACCTGGTTACATTAGATGAGGTCGGAGATTTTGTTATTAAAACAAAGAAGAAAGGCCAGCTTTATGGGATTCATTATGGTACACATCCTTTTGATGTGATAGGATGGGATGGTTGTTGCTATCCTTATATTTTTAGCATACATAATTTCGAACCGATAACTGGTCGTGTTCACCAGCCACCTCCTGTTCACCAAACTTTTGAGGCAGCCTCCTTTGTAGTGTGCTCTTTTGTACCTCGGCTATATGATTATCATCCTGATTCTATTCCTGCACCCTATAATCACAGTAATATTGATAGTGATGAGCTACTTTATTATGTAGATGGGGAGTTTATGAGCCGGAAGCACGTTACACGTGGTATGATTACTTTGCATCCAGCTGGAATCCCACATGGACCTCATCCAGGAGCTGTTGCTAAGAGCATTGGTCAGAAGGAAACAAAGGAGCTAGCTGTAATGGTTGACACTTTTAGGCCTTTAAAACTCACTAAGGAGGCTTTGGGAATAGAAAATCAGGATTATACTATGAGTTGGGCTGAGTAGAGTTTTATTATCATAGACTATGGGGTCTGATTCCAATAAAAAAATCCTCCCGATTGGGAGGATTTGAAGTTTATTATTTCAAAAAAAGGTTATTCAGCTGGACTTTCTTCTGTTGCTTCAGCAGCAGGAGCTTCTGGCTTGCTTGCCTTAGGAGTTGGAGCCTCTTCTTTTTTCTTTTTCTTTTCAACAGGAGCAGCAGTGCTTTCGTCCATCTTTGCTTTTAGGCCTGCAAGTACACCAAGATCTCCCAAAGTGGATTTTTCTACCTTGCTTTGAATGGTCTTAACAGCCTTTCTAGCATTTTCAGTGTCTGCTTTCTTTTCCTTCATTATAGCTTGCTTCTCTTCTTCTATTTCCTGTTCCCACATGCGGGTATGACTGAGTACAATGCGTTTGTCGCTACGATCAAATTCAATTACCATGAATTGAGCGATTTCTTCTGCGGCAATTACTTTGCCATCTTCTTTCATCAGGTGACGAGTAGGAGCAAATCCTTCAAGTCCGTATGGTAGTGATATAACAGCGCCTTTATCGTCTTTTTTAATTACAGTTCCGTCGTGAACAGAGCCAATAGTGAAAACTGTTTCAAGTGAATTCCATGGATCTTCTTCAATTTGCTTATGGCCAAGCTGTAGTTTACGGTTTTCTTTATCGATGTTCAGAATAATCACTTCGATCTCCTTGCCAACTTTCGTGTATTCGTTAGGGTTATTGAAACGCTTTAGCCAGCTTAGGTCACTGATGTGAATCATGCCTCCAATACCTGTAGAAAGCTCTACAAAAACACCATAAGGAGTAATATTTTTTACCGTACCTGAATGGCGACTAGCCTCAGGGAACTTCTCTTCAATAGTGCTCCATGGATCTTCAGTCATCTGCTTGATAGAAAGGCTCATCTTACGATTGTCCTTATCTAGTGTTACTACCTTAGCTTCGTATTCATCACCTATTTTAAAGAATTCTTTTGCATTGATTGGCGTATTAGCCCATGTAATTTCGCTTACATGCACTAGTCCTTCTACGCCTGGCATAATTTCCAAGAAAGCACCATAATCTTCAATATTAACAACTTTTCCTTTTACGATATCACCTTCTTTTAGGTTTTCAACAAGTGAATCCCATGGATGAGGAGTCAATTGTTTCAATCCAAGACTGATACGCTTCTTGTCGTCATCGAAATCAAGAACTACTACGTTAAGTTTCTGATCAAGTTTCAGTACTTCAGAAGGATGGCTGATTCTTCCCCAAGAAATATCAGTGATATAAAGTAATCCGTCAAGACCACCTAAGTCAAGGAATGCACCGAAGTCTGTAATATTCTTGATTGTGCCCTCAAGTACTTGACCTTTTTCAAGTTTACCGATGATTTCAGCACGCTGTGCTTCAATATCGCTTTCAATTAGTGCTTTGTGTGATACAACAGCATTTTTAATGGTTTCATTAATTTTAACCACTTTAAATTCCATTGTTTTTCCAACAAACTGATCGTAATCTGTAACAGGCTTCACATCAATCTGTGAGCCAGGTAGGAATGTTTCCATACCAAATACATCAACAATAAGTCCTCCTTTTGTTTTGCTAGTAACAAGGCCGGTAACGATTTCGCCTGTTTTATTAACTTCCATAATCTTTTCCCAGGCACGAGTAATACGAGCTGATTTACGGCTAAGATTTAGGTTGCCATCACGGTCTTCTTTTTCAACAACCATAACCTCTACCAAATCTCCTGCTTTTATTCCACCAGGTATGTCACGGAATTCGTTTAGAGAAATAAGGCCATCACTTTTAAATCCAATGTTGATAACAGCATCTGTTTTAGTAATAGATTCTACAGTGGCCATTACCATTTCGCCATCATTGATTTGCTTGAACGTATTGTCATATACCTGATCAAAACGTTTCTTTTCATCCTCAGAATAATAGGCAACATTGCGTTTATCTCTGCTCCAATCAAAATCGTCATGGGCAGTTTGAGGTTCATTTTTTTCTGCAGCAGGGGCTGCCATAACAGGTTCGTTTGTTGTCGCAGCTGCTTCTTCCGTATTGCCGGAAATAAGCTCCTGTTCGTCTGCGTTTAATTGTTTAAAAATATTGAATGACATAAAAAATATCCCGTGTTTTTTGAACGGGGTGCAAAGGTATTAAAAAAATACTTTTCAGCCCGCATTTAGAGGTTCTTTTTAATAATCTTAATACATTGATTTTCAATATATTAATAAAATTAAAAGCAGGTCTTAGTTGAGAATGTGTGTTAGTTAAAGCGAACTCATTACACTTTAAGATAGTTGATTGGTTACAGCTCTTAAAACTGTTTACTATGTCTATTTTATGAAAAGGGCTTTCAGTTCATCAGCATCTTCCGGTTTTAGTTTGCCAGCAAGTATTAGTCTGAGCTGCCTCCTTCTTAGGGCTCCATCAAAATGTTTTTTCTCTTCTATAGATTCAGGGATTAGGGCATTTACAGGTCTGGGTTTGCCATTAGGGTCAAGTGACACAAATGTATAGTAGGCCTCATTACTTTTGTATTTATACTGCTGAATGGGATCTTCGCCCCAAACATTAATATGAATTTCCATGCTAGTATTGAAAACTCTTGTGAGTTTAGCTTGAATATGTACAACATTTCCTAGTTTAATTGGATTCTGGAAAGACAGATTATCAACAGAGGCTGTTACTGTAGGAGCAGCGCAATGTTTGGTGGCAGCAAGTGCTGCTGCAATATCCATCCAGTACATCAGGCGTCCTCCCATTAGATTTCCAAATGTATTGGTGTCGTTAGGAAGTACTAATTCTGTCATAATAATGAGTGAATCGGATGCTTTCTTTTCCATTTTAGAAATTTTCACAAAGATACTCATACGGCTTCATTCATTATTATTGAAATGTATAATATCCCTTTAGTTTTTTGTCGTTATTTTTGTTTTTAAAAATCAGATTGTGTGGAAATAGTAACAAAAAATATTGACCAGCCCTCGGTTTTAAGTTTTTCTAATACAGAGGATGCTTTTGCCTATAAATCTAAGAGAGAATTAAAAAAAGCAAGATTTCTATTTTCTATAATGGGCAATCGTTTGGTTCTTTTAGTTGGACTAAAGCTCATTCCCTTATTTATTAAGTGGCGGATTCCCTTTGTTGAAACAATAGTTAAGAATACGATATTCAGTCAGTTTGTTGGAGGAGAGACATTAGAAGCTACTGCGCCACTGGTTGAGAAGTTTTCTCAGTATAGTGTTGATACAGTAATTGATTATGGGGTAGAAGGAAAGGATGAAAATGCTGTAGCTTTAGATGCTGTTGCTGAAGAATTTATTAAGGTGATACGCTATGCTGCTACTACCACTCATGTTCGGTTTATGAGCATCAAGGCAACAGGCTTCATTCGTCATAAATTGATGGAGTTGATGGATTCACTGATGGGCAGAGGTGAGGGTGATCTTGTAAGTCGCTACAATAAGGCTATTCAGCAACTAGATGATGCAGATAAAATCGAATGGGAGCTTTCTGCTCATCGGTTCATAAATATTTGTAAAGCAGGTTATGAAAAGGGGATAGGTGTTTGGGTAGATGCTGAAGAAACTTGGTTGCAGGATCCTGTAGATGCGCTTACCTTGTTGATGATGGGCAAATATAATAGAGAAAAAGCTATTGTCTATAATACTATTCAATTGTATCGTCATGATCGTTTAGAATTTTTAAAAGAAAGTCATCAGTGGTCAGTTGCGAATAATTTTCTTCTTGCAGTAAAGCTTGTAAGAGGCGCTTATATGGAAAAGGAGAGGCAGCTTGCCAATGCAAATGGAATTCCTTCGCCTATTCAACCAGATAAATTAAGTTGTGATAGTGATTATAATAGCGCTGTAGCCTATTGTATTAATAATATTGAAAATATTTCTGTTGTAGTAGCTACTCACAATGAAAACAGCACCTTAAAGGCTGCTACATTAATGAATACAATGGGATTATCGCCTTCTGATAGTCGTATTCATTTTGCTCAATTGATGGGAATGAGTGATAATATTACTTTCAATCTTGCGCATCGGGGATACAATTCACAGAAGCTCGTTCCTTTTGGCCCTATCAATGATGTAATACCTTATTTGATGCGTCGTGCTCAGGAAAACAGTTCTGTAAAAGGACAAACTGGTCGTGAACTTTCTTTGATTAGTAAAGAGTTGATGAGAAGAAAGGCGTCTAAGGCTTAATATATTATTAGAAAGACAAGTTTGAATAATATTTATTCTTTAGTCAGGTATTTTTTTTGAGTCATATAAAGTGTAATAAAAAGAAGTGCAAAAAATACCTGAAAATAAAATCCAAATCCCTTCATTGCAATAGAACCAATGAAAATAGCGAGGGTAATAAAAGGAAGAATTTGTCCAATTACATATATTGTAAATCCCTGTTTATTTAGTTTCCGCATTTGTAATACACCATAAAGGCAAAGCCCTGCAGCTAATAGACCAAGAATAAGTAGTGGTACTCTATTTTCCATAGCCAGGCGTGCCTTCTCAATATTTTCGGCAGGGTTACCCATTATATTCTTTAGCCAACTAGGATTTTGGGTATTTGCGATATCTGCTTCTCCCAGTTTTGTCATTTCATAGGCTTTTTTCGAAAAAAAGAATCCACTACAAGCAGAAACTATTTGCAAAATGGACCCAATAATACTAAGTATGGTAAGCGTTTTAAGCATGGGAGACATTTCTGTACTTTCTCCTGGGAAGCCGCTAGTATAATTATCATTCATTGGTTTAATTTTATCTAAATTAATAAAATTAGTTATTAAAAAAAATTATAAATAGTAAAGTTGAAGAGGCTCAATAATTAAAATATACCCAACCATTTTTTTTGATAAATCTTTCTTGCCTTTGTTATAAGAGAGAGAAATTCTTTTTCTATAGGAATTTCTTTATTAAAGCATCCTTCTGCAAATTTTGACATTTTTTTCCAAGGTGTTTTGGGGAGATAGTCGGATTCTTTGAGTTTTAATCCAAAATAGGCAATACATAATGCTTTTTGAAGATCATGCGGAAGCTGGTTAAAGGAGGTTTGTTCAGAAGGGCATTCGTAATTCAGTGGTTCATTTTCCTCTTCACTGCCTGGGTTTCTGTAATGAATCTTTGCTGATGCAATTGGCCCCCCGCCAATATTCCCGGGAACAATTTCAAACATTGCCATTACCGACTGGCCAGAACCTATTTCACCTCCTTTTATTTTATTAGCAGTATCAGCCATATCTGTTCGCTTATTATCATAACCAATAAGTCTGTATTCTTTTGTTTGATTACTATCTATTTTAACTGATACAAATACTCCATCTGCCACTGAATACATAGTTTGAGTAAATTCGGTAAGCATTACTTTTTCGGCTTCTAGTTCGTTGTCAATATAGCTAAAATTACCTTTTCCATTATGTGCCATTGTTGATAGCTTGGAGTCTTTGTAGTTTCCCATGCCTACACCAATACAAGTAAGGTAGATGCCTGCATTACTTTGTGATTCTATCAGTGATGCCAGGTCTTTTTCTGAGGAAGATCCAATATTGAAGTCGCCGTCTGTAGCAAGTATAATCCTGTTATTTGAATTTTTATTTAGTCTTTTTCTTGCAATTTTGTAAGCGATTTTTATAGCAGCTTCTCCGGGAGTATCGCCCCCGCCAGATAGTGAGTCTATCAGTTTAATCATTTTATCTTTTTCATTTCCACTGACGCCTTCAATTACTATTTTAACACCTCCTCCATAGGTAACTAAAGAAACAGTATCAATAGGTCTGATATTTTTAAGTAGCAGTTTGAGTCCAGCTTTTATTAATGGAAGTTTCTTTGGTACATCCATGGATCCTGAAATATCTATTAAGAAAACAAGGTTGCTAGGGGGTACGCTACACATTTCAATATTGCGTGCAGAAATATTTAGAAATAATATTTTGTTTTTATGCTCCCAGGGGCAATCTGTTATAGCAGACTTTATATCAAATAGTTTTTCATTTTTTGGTTCTTGATAATAGAATTTGAAATAATTAAGCATCTCTTCAATTCTAACTGCATCTGGAGGCACTTCATCACCATCATTAAGCACTCTCCTTACATTGCTGTAAGAAGCTCTATTGGTATTGACACTGAATAAACTTACTGGTAAAGATGAACTTTTTACAAATGGATTTTCAACTAGGCTGGTATAGGATTCATTATAATATGTCCAAAATTTAAAGTTGCGATTTACATTCTGAATATAGGATCTTAATTCTTTGTTGGGGGTGGTTTTTTTAGTAGGTATTTTTTTAAGTACTACTTTCAGTGCTTGTTTAGCAATAGCTAAAATTGCCTGTGATTGATAGCCGTCAAATGAAAAATAGAGTGAGTCGGGTTGTTTGGAGGAAGGCAATCCAAAGGATCCATCATCGCCTGATTTATAAGTAAGGCCGGTAGACTTTACCTTAATAGTAATGTAAGGAAGTGCTTTACCTTTTTCATCATTTACCTGGCCTCTCAAGTAATATTGGGCAAATGAAGGGAAGGAAGCAATAGTCAAAATCAGGATATAGAATTTCCTCATTGCCCTTAAAGATAGTAAAAGGTTAATAAGGTTCAAAACTTCTATTTTCCCGACTATTTTTGATAATATTACGAGCCCTAAGTTTAGGGGTTACCAGTTAATAATTTTATATGGAAAATACCAACAATGAAGTCAATTTGGATGCCAATTTTTGGAATGATCTTTATTTATTAGACGATATGGGCTGGGATTTGGGAGAAGTTTCTCCTCCTATTTCGGCTTATATTGATCAGCTTGAAAATAAAGATATTGCCATTCTGATTCCTGGTTGTGGAAATACATATGAGGCTGAGTATCTTTTAAAAAATAATTTTACAAATATTACCGTTGTTGATATTGCTCCGGTATTAGTTGAAAAACTCAGAAAAAAATATGAATCTAATTCTCAGATTAAGATTTTGCTTGGTGATTTCTTTGAGCATCAGGGGAAATATGATCTCATTATTGAGCAAACATTTTTCTGTGCTATTGATCCTTCATTAAGGGTATACTATATTAAAAAAATGCAGGAATTATTGGTTAAGGGAGGGAAGCTTGCTGGAGTACTTTTTGACAGGGATTTTGATAAAAAAGGGCCACCTTTTGCAGGAAGGAAAGAAGATTACGAACCTTTATTTAAAGATTATTTAAAAATAATCTATTTAGATGCTTGTTATAACTCATTCATTAAAAGAAAGGGCAATGAGTTGTTTATTCTTATGGTAAATAATAAATAAGAAACACTCAGTAATTATATTGTTAATAGTTAACGAAGTCTCTTTCTTTATTACCTGTGATAAGTTGCAGTAGTGATAACTCCCCCTGTGTCAATAAATTGAAAATTGAAGGTCCCGGTATTGTCCCATGTATAATTAACATGTCCTAATTTGCTTCCTATTTGGTAGGTGAGGTTATAGGCGTTTGCATTTGGGGCGGTGAAATTTGTAATTACTGCGCCTCTTAAAGGAGTAAGCGCTGGTCTTATTGGCGAGGCAAAAGCTTGAGGTAATATCTGATTTTCGGGTGCTGGAGTTGTTGGATCAATCGTTACCTGGCCTCTCATGGCTCCAATTACGTATGGGTATGAGGTAGTGCCATGATAATGGTAAACATAATTTCCATATTTATGTCCATGACATGTATCTAGAGCTTGCATAGCTGATCCATCTGGCTCATTTGCTCCATATACTGGAAAGCCGTCTAATGCAAAGGCGATGGGTTTTAATCCTACGCTAGTAGACAAGTTAAGAGGTGCTGCATGATAATGATAATCATCTCCTTTGCCACAATGCCCTCCCCATTGATCAAGTTCTCCGATAGTAAATGCATCTTCGCCTCTGTTATTAAGCGCATTAAAAATGGGGACGCCATTTACGGCTAGTGCAACGGCGCCTTTCATAAAATTGTAGCGTGTGCTTAGTGGCTGTGAGGCATAAACAGGTTGCAAAGGGATACTCCAATGATTTGTGCCTGTATAATCCTGAGGAATTGGCACTTGTTGCTGCCAGCTGCTGATGCCTATCATCATATTGTGATTAGGAATGCCTGCTGAGGATACATAAAAATAATTTGTGTCCCAGGATGTGGATATATTGGGTTTAAAAGGGGAAAAGGCTGAATCTAAAAATGCCGTTGAAGTTTTAGGTATTGAATTTGAGCTGCCGCCACCTATATTTTCGGTTTCTTTTTTACAGGAAATAAGAAATAATAAAGTGCTTATAAAAAAAAGGGAAGTGAAAACCAGTCTCCATTGTGTTATTAGTTTTCTGCTAAAGGCGTAATAACATAATAGAAATGAAATGCAAGTCAAAGAGGCAAGAAAAATAAGCATCAAATAATTAGGATGATAATGATCATTAGTCTCTTCTGATATTAATGGTGCGCCATTAAGTTGATTAATACGATTAATTTCTGCGAGAGCATATTTTTTATCTGTCTCTGTAAGGTCTTTCATAGGGATAGTCCATTCTTTGCCATTAATTCCTTCTATGCAAACCATTTCGTTTTTGTACATTGAAAAATTTCCGATTATGGGGATATTATTGACTTTTATTTCCCATTGATGTAACTCTGCAATATCATCCTGATGATAATGTCCACCCGGATGCGCAATACTCAACTGTGAAAAAAATAATCCTAATGTAAGGAGTAAAAAAATTTGAAATGATTTTTGCATAATAATATTAATTAAGGTCTTGAATAACCAACTGTGATGACTGCACTATCTAAAGTTATGTTACTCATAGCTGCTCTTAATACATCTCTAGTTACCTGAATTTGAGGAACGGAAAATGTAGGAGCTTGAGAAAGTGCATAAACTGTGAAATAATAATATTTTAGTCCAGGTCCCTGAGAGCAAGGCGGATCATATTTTAATGGATTGGCAAAAGTATTAGCGCCAAATGTGCCAATGCTTGTATTGGATTCGGGTATTCCATTGATATTTGAACCAATGTCATAAAGTACTAGATATACTTTATCAGCACCAGCTGGAGGAATGGTATGCATGGTTAAGGCATATGAATTGGTTCCTGCAGGAGCGTCTCTCCAATAAATAGGAGGAGAAAGGGCTGTGCTATCGCAGGTGTATAATTTGGGGTAGAGGCCGCTATCTATAAAGGCTGGGCTATAAGCAACTAATTTATTTCCTTGGCCAGATACTATTGTAAATATTGCACTGCTGGTATCTGATCCTGCAGTATTTGCTACAGCTATTCTTCCACTAGTTGCTCCTGATGGCACATTAAAAGTAATTACTGTATCACTTACTATATTGAAAGTGTTGGCAGGCAACCCTTCAATACTCACATTAGAAACTCCGGTAAAGGCAGTTCCAAAAACAGTAACTGTAGTGCCAATTGATCCGCTAATGGGAGAAATACTTATAATTTCTGGCTTTAATATTAGGGTAGAATTGTTATTGTTTTTTTTGCATCCCAAAAGAAACAATATGAATGCGAATAAAAGGGGAATTATATTTTTCATTATATAATAAGCTGTTATATTTTGGCCGTAAATTAAGGATATTTTTTGTAGAAAAAGTTAAGTTTGACTTGGAGTTTATTATTTAGTTTAAAAAAGCACTATGTAGATTTTTTGTTTTTGCTTTTCGGTTCTTTTTCTGTTTTTCTCAGCAATATAATATTTTTATAGGTCGACCAACTGTTACTTCTATGACTATAAGTGTAATGTTTGATTATAATTCGCAATATTTTTTAGGTTATGGGTTACAGCCCTGTAAGTATAATAGGTCACGTGTTATCTATAATGCAACGGTAAATATTCTTGATGAAATTGATTTTAGTAATTTATTACCCAACACCCAGTAATTTAACAGTTACAATATAAATTTCAGGCTGCCCTTAATTAAAGTATTTCACCAGAGTATACTTTTCATACTCAAAGATTTGCTGGCAAGTGTTTTACTTTTGATATAGAATCAGATGAACATTTATATGATAAAAAAGGTGTTGAGAATCTGTATAGGGCTAGGTTAATTAATCAGGCTAAAGATAACGCTGACTTTAAGCTTACACTTAGTGATATTTTCGGCGATGAATTATGCCTGGTGGGGTTGAGCATCTCCAGTGACGCCTATTTTGTGGAATACAAATTATGCTCACGATATTGTCTATTCTAATCCTTTTGCTAACTAGGTAAATATAGAGTTAACTCAAGATCACCCTTCTCCATTATATATATTCATTTACAATTCGGTAGATCAATTAGAGAACAGAGAGTTCATTAGCTTTCATGTTGAATAGGGCAAATACGAGGTTGTAAGGGACGGTAGGTAGGGGGCACATTAGATAATGGGGGCTATTTCTATTCAATAAAAGAATGCCAACAAAACTTTGAAGACCGGCAAGGGTATACTTATTTGATAATTTGAGAAAGTTACATTATTTGCTTCTAACATTAATGGCACTTGCTCCTTTAGGGCTTGCTTCAATTTCGAAAAGTACTTCAGCATTTTCCCTTAGATCTGGCTCGAGCAAATTGTTTACGTGAACAAAAACACGCTGCTGTGATTTAAGGTCATTAATAAATCCATAACCTTTTTCTTCGTTGAAGTATGTGATTTTTCCTTTACGAGTGCTTGAAACTTCCTTAAATACACCCTTTACGCCATGAACAGGAATGTCCTCAGCTCTTATAATCTCTACTTTAGAAAGATCAGGAGGGGTGCTTGAGATATTACCATTTTCATCTACATAAGCAATCATATCCTCAAGAGATTTTCCTTTTTTAGAATCTGCTTTTCGCAACTCTTTTTTTTCTTGTTTTTCAATTCGCTTTGCGATTCTCTTTTTTTCCTTTTCCTTTTTGGCAAAAGTTGTTTGGGATTTAGCCATATTGTAGAAATAAAATTTTAAAGTGGTTTTAAAACAATAGAATATAATTATTACTTAAGAATTACTTCAGTGACAATTTAGTAAATTCTACTCCGTTAAAAATACGGGCAAGGTTCATGTCCTTGGTTGATTTGTATTCATTGATTTTTGATTCTCCAACAATTCTCCAGAGATTTTTAGCTTTCAATTCGGCGTAATCTCCTGTTTCAATAAAGAGTCCTTTAATGGGGCTTCTGCTTTTGAAAGAAATTGTAACTGGTTTTTTTTCAGGATCTTTCTGAGAAAGAAAAGTTTCAATTTGAATATTTGTCATAAAATATAATTTAAAAATAAGGCCGTTCTCGTTTATGATAAGGCCTTATTTATGGATGAATAAATTACCATCTGCCGCCGCCAGAGTTACCACGATTCTGGTAACCACGATCACCTTCTGGTTTTTTCTTTGCTTCTGAAACAGAAAGTGCTCTACCTTCAATGATTTTGTTATTTAAAGAACCCATAGCTGAAGCTGCTTCGCTATCTGAGCTCATTTCTACAAATCCGAATCCTCTTGATCTGCCAGTTTCACGATCTGTGATAATTTTTACAGAGGTTACTGCACCAAAAGAAGAGAAAAGCTCATTCAACTCGGTTTCTCCCGTGTTGTAGCTTAAATTAGAAACATACATGTTCATAAAAAAAATTTAGAATAATAAATAAGATACCTGTGATGGTCAAATCCAAAGCAGGTTATAAAGAAAAGAATCTATTAGAAGAAGAGAGAGAATAAAAACTATCTGAATAAGAGTGCTGTGTGCTCTGTATCACGGCGCGAAGGTAGGCTATTTTTGCCGTTTTCAGCACCTTTTTACAAAATTGATTTGCATGTGCCGTTATTTTAAGGTAACTTCGTGTTTCTTAATGTTATTTCTCTCTCTATTTGAGTATTCCCTTTCCCCAAATACTTGAAAGTTCTAACCTAAGGCAGATAATGTATCTGTTATTTTTTCAGATAGCCTTATCATATTTTTTAACTTAATTTATTTTTTGTGTCATTTAACAACCTATCGCTCATTGAGCCGATATTGAAAGCGCTTATTAAAGAGGGGTACACTACTCCTACACCTATTCAGGAAAAATCAATTCCTATTATTTTAGATCATCGAGATTTGTTGGGCTGTGCCCAAACAGGGACTGGTAAAACAGCTGCATTTACCATACCCATTTTACAATTGATGTATCAGCAGCGTCATGCAGAAGCAGCTGCTCCTCGTAATCTTCAGGCTTTGATTCTTACACCTACACGTGAGCTTGCCATTCAGATTGGGGAGAGTATTAATGCCTATGGCCATTTTCTTCATCTTAAGCATCATGTAATATTTGGGGGTGTATCTCAGGTAAATCAGGTAAATGCCCTTAAAAGTGGTCTAGATATAATTGTAGCTACTCCTGGTCGTTTACTCGATCTTATGCAACAGGGGCATATTTCTTTACGTCATATAAAGTATTTTGTTTTGGATGAAGCCGATCGCATGCTTGATATGGGATTCATCCTTGATGTGAAACGTATCATTGCAAAGCTTCCTGCTAAAAGACAGTCATTATTTTTCTCGGCTACTATGCCAAGGGAGATACAGCAGCTGGCTGATATTTTACTTACAAATCCTATTAAGGTAGAAGTAACTCCAGCTTCTTCTACTGTTGAAATTATTGAGCAGTTTGTTTATTATGTTGAAAAGCAAAACAAGCAAGAATTACTTCTCAAATTACTTGAGGATAATAGCATTGCGACATTACTGATCTTCACCCAGATGAAGCATGCCGCAGATAAGATTGCTCGTTTTTTAGCTAAATCTGGAGTAAGGGCTGCGGCTATTCATGGTAACAAATCCCAGAATGCAAGGCAGAATGCCTTAACTGATTTTAAAAACAGAAAGGTAAGGGTACTTGTAGCAACAGATATTGCAGCGCGTGGAATAGATATTGATGAACTTACCCACGTACTTAATTTCGAATTGCCTAATGTGCCTGAAACGTATGTTCACAGAATTGGGCGTACAGGCAGAGCAGGAGCCAATGGAGTGGCTATTTCATTTTGCGACTGGAGTGAGAAAACTTTTTTGACAGATATCCAAAAGCTTATCAAAAAAACAATTCCTGTTGTAAAAGACCATCCTTATGATAATGCTAATATGCATAATAAGGCTTCCGATGTAAAAGTAGGGAATGCGCCTTCTTCGGTTAACGTTTTTAGGCGTTCAGGAAGGGCGAGACGTTATGGAAGAGCATAGTATTAGTTGTTTCAAAGTCTGTAAGAAATAAAAAATGGCCGGCATATTGCCAGCCATTTTTTTTTAAATCATTTTTATTTCTGCAATTCTGGCTTAGGAAAATATCAAGGAAGCTCTTAAAGAATAGGGTACTATCGGCTTATTAATGACAAAATCTCAACTTGTTATATTTTTATAATATTCATTTGCTGTCAAATCAAAATAGAGTATTAATTTAGTAGCATCAAAAATTGTTCAGGTGATAGATACACATACTAGAGATATTGTTAACTGGAAGACCGTGTTTGATGTGAAAAATTTTATTCACATTATTATAGGTGTTGGGTTAGCTATTCTGGCGATGAAGGGTTTTATGATTCCTAATAAATTTATTGATGGAGGGATTACTGGCATTTCGCTTTTATGCAGAGAGATTTTTCACATTAATATATCAATTCTTGTTTTGGTCCTAAATTCTCCTTTTGTTTATATGGGATATAAAAGAATAGGAAGAACTTTTGCTGTTCAAACAACTATTGCTATTGTGCTATTGTCGTTAGGATTGTATTTCGTCAATTTCGATCATGCTATTACACATGATAAATTACTTATTGCCACTTTTGGGGGATTGCTCATAGGTACTGGAATGGGATTGGTGATTAGGGGAGGAGGTGTTATTGATGGATCAGAGGTGATAGCAGTATTTACACGTAGAAGAACTGGATTTTCAAGCAGTGAAATTATTCTGTTGTTGAATGCAGTCATATTTTCTATTGCAGCTATTCATTTTGGCATTGAGTCTATTCTTTATTCAATGATAACTTATTTTGCCGCTACGCGCGCCTTGGATTATGTGGTGGATGGAATTGAGCAATATACGGCAATGAATATTGTATCATCAAAGCATGAAGATGTAAAGAGTTTCTTAGTTAATGAGTTAGGCAAGGGTATAACTGTGTATAAAGGCGAAAGGGGTTATTTGCCCGGTAGCTTTGAAACAAAATCAGATTGTGATATTATTGTTACAATTGTAACACGTTTAGAAATTAAACAAATTGAGCTTGCATTATCAAAGATTGATCCCAAGGTTTTTGTTTATGTGCAAAGTATAAAAGAAGCTAGCGGTGGAGTATTAAAAGCTAAGTCTCATGCAAAATAAAATAGCAATGAGGGATTTTGTGATTGACATGCTTAAAAGCAAAATTCCAGCTACTTATTTCTTTCACAACTATTTGCATACTGAGTATGTAATAGAAAAGGTGATTGAAATTGGCAAAAAAGAAAACTGTAGCGAGAAGGAGCTTGAGTTACTTTATGCTGCTGCTACCTGGCATGATGTGGGGTATGTTAATATCTATCAAGGGCATGAAGCTGAAGGCTGTAAAATAGCTAAGCAATATTTGCATCAATATGGCTATAATGATTCAGATATTGAAATAATCTGTTCTTTGATTATGGCCACTCAGATACCCACTGCTCCCAAAAATAAACTTGAAGCTATCATAGCAGATGCGGATCTTGAATATCTTGGAACAGATAAGGCTAAGAGTTATTCTGATTTATTATTTCAGGAACGAAAACATTTAAATGATTCCATTACATTAAATGAATGGAATAGAGTTCAGGTTGAATTTATCAAAAAGCATCAATATTATACTGATTATTGCAAAAAGGACAAAGAGCCTAGTAAGCAGAAGTATTTGGAAGACTTAATGCGTATTATTTCATAGTAGTCGTATCTTTCTCATCTCTCCATCATCCCTTAAGCACGACCTTTATTTTTTATTTTCAATTAATACATAAAGAAATGAGATTTATATTAATTTCAATGCTTGCCTTTTCGTTTTTATTTTTTTTCTTGTAATAAAGAAGGCGCAGAGGCTATTAAAAACACTTCGCCATTAAATAATTTTTCTCAATTTCAATTTAGAGCTGGAGGTTTAAGAGTTGCTATTTATAGTGGTACAGGCGCAGAGTCTGAAACTATTTTGGCTCTGTTTAGGGCATGCTGTAAATTTTAATTTGAATAATTAAAATGCGAAATGGGTAATGATGAGAGAGGTGTTATTGAAAGAATTCCACTAAGGTTATAGAATTATACTCGATAGGGATGTGAGATTGTAGTTGAAATTGAAACTATGATTATTTTATATTATAAATAGCAAAATATTTGGTAATCGATTACTTATAAAAGTCACTTTATGATTTTTATAACATGCAATTTTGAGCCTTTTGTTTTGTATAATAATTATTGGTAAAGTTCAATTATAGAGTTAAATCCTTTTACTCTATGGGTACTTACTTTATTTCCCTTCGTTAAGGGGTATTAATGTGTATTTTGATGGGGTAAAGGCAAATTAAAAACTTAGTGATTTAAAATAGACTATCCCTAACTGATTGGCTTTTGCAATATTTGTATCTGGAATGGAATGTACATCCTTATGTTTTTTAATCGCTTGTTCAACGATGTCTTCCCGCAGAATCTGTAACATGGGGTAGGGTGATCTATTAGTATAATTAGAAGCATCATTTTCTGTACTTCCTTCAAAAATATAATCAGGGTGAAAACTAGCTATTTGATAAATGCCTTCAAAGCCTTCTTTTTTTAGTAATTGCTCACCAAGGTCTACAAGATCTAGAAATTTTATGAAGTCAAGAAAACTGTCGGGGAATATAAGTAAAGAGGTTTCTGTATCAGTATCTTCTTCTAATCTATTGCACTCTTGTACTAGAGTTTCTAATGCTATATTCAAATTGGCAGATTGAATTACCTGGAAATTAATAACATCTTCTTTGTATGGTTTGGCAGCGAATGGACAAAAGTTTAATCCAATAATTACTTGTTCAATCCAGTTTCGAGTTTTTGAGATGATTTCTTCTTGTAATTGTAATGCCATAAGCTGTTAAGTTATTTATTGAACCATACTTATATATAAATCCTCTACTTTTTTACGTGCCCAAGGTGTTTTTCGAAGAAAAGTAAGGCTTGATTTAATGCTTGGATTGGAAATAAAACAATTTATTTTAATTAAACTGCCAAGATTCTCCCATCCTAATTGTGCCACTAGAAACGTGAGTATCGTTTCCAATGTTTTTCCATGGAGTGGATCTTTATTTATTGAGTCCATTATAGAAATTTGGGTACAATCTAACACATTATAGATTAATATACATTTTGTTATTTAATAGCTCAAAAATATTTTTTATCGTTAAATATCTTTTTGTTGAGTAGGTGGCATGCTGTTGATGTAAATCATAAAGTATGAATATTGATATCATAATGTTACAGCCCTGATAAAGGTAACTTGAGGTTTCATGGATGACATATATCGATATGATTAATCGAAATAGGTATATAATTTTTAGCGGTAAGTTTTCTTCATTTACGATTATTCGGGGTAGACTAATGTCGGTTTTAAAATATGTTGTACTATTCTTATTTCTTCAGTCTGCAAGTTTCATTCATTCAAATACATCAGTAGCTCAGACCAGTGTTAGTTTTCAGATCTTTTATGATGAATTGAGCCCATATGTTCAATGGATGGGTTTTCCTGATTAGGGATATATATGGGTTCCTAGAATTTCGGCAGTGTTTTCTCCTTAAGGAATCGATAGCCATCGGATTTATACGGATTTTTGTTGGCCATGTTATTCAGATTTTACATTGGGATGGACTACCTTTCATTATGGAAGTTAGCTTTACGATTCTTTTTATGGTTGAATTTGGTTGACTGGTTATCTTAATCTTTATGGAATCTACTTTTAGTTATCTAGTGTGCTTGTCAAAATGTTGATGGATTGTTCCACTTAAATCACATTATTATATTTCCCTTTTAATAATTGTTATATTTTTGCCCTCCAATTGAAAATTAGAGAATTGTCGTTTTCGATTGGAAGTAATTATTTATTTAATCATCAAGAAATGGAAAACAATATGTCTTCAAGTAAATCTTCTTACAATGTGAATGCTGAAAGTAAGTGTCCTTTTACGGGGGGCTCATTAAAGCAAAGTGCGGGGGCTGGAACGAGAAACCAGGATTGGTGGCCTAATCAGTTAAAGTTGAATATCCTTCGCCAACATTCATCTTTATCTAATCCTATGGGTCAGTCGTTTAATTATGCTGAAGAGTTTAATAAACTTGATTTCAAGGCTTTGAAGAAAGATATTTTTGAATTGATGACAACTTCTCAAGACTGGTGGCCTGCAGATTATGGCCATTATGGTCCTTTTTTCATCCGTATGGCCTGGCATAGTGCGGGTACATATCGTATCTCCGATGGGCGAGGAGGAGGGGGTGCAGGCACTCAGCGTTTTGCTCCTCTTAATAGCTGGCCCGATAATGCAAATCTTGATAAGGCGCGTCTTTTACTTTGGCCAATTAAAAAGAAGTATGGTAAGCAAATATCTTGGGCTGATTTAATGATTCTTACAGGAAACTGCGCACTTGAATCAATGGGCTTTAATACATTTGGATTTGCAGGTGGTAGAGAAGATGTTTGGGAGCCTGAAGAAGATATTTATTGGGGTGCTGAGAGAGAGTGGCTTGGTGACAAACGTTATACAGGAAATAGAGAATTAGAAAATCCACTTGCTGCTGTTCAAATGGGATTAATTTATGTGAATCCCGAAGGTCCTAATGGTAATCCTGATCCACTTGCTTCTGCACGTGATATTAGAGAAACCTTTGGTAGAATGGCTATGAATGATGAAGAGACAGTTGCATTGATTGCTGGTGGTCATACTTTTGGAAAAACTCATGGTGCTGCTGATCCATCAAAGTATGTTGGACCTGAGCCGGCGGCTGCAAGTATTGAAGAGCAAAGTCTGGGTTGGAAAAATACATTTGGAAAAGGAAATGCAGGCGATACAATTTCTAGTGGACTCGAAGGAGCTTGGACCACAACCCCTACAAAATGGAGTAATAATTATTTCGAAAACCTATTCGGCTTTGAATGGGAACTTACAAAAAGCCCTGCAGGGGCAAACCAGTGGAAACCAAAGGGTAATGCCGGAGCAGGTAGTGTTCCAGATGCTCATGATGTTTCGAAGCGTCATGCGCCTACTATGCTTACTACTGATCTTGCTTTAAGGATGGATCCAATTTATGGTCCTATTTCAAAAAGGTTTTATGAAAATCCTGATCAATTCGCAGATGCCTTTGCTCGTGCTTGGTTTAAATTGACGCATCGTGATATGGGCCCTCGTGCTCGTTACCTCGGAACTGAATTTCCTGCTGAAGAATTAATTTGGCAAGATCCGATTCCGGTGGTTCCTTATAAATTGATAGATAATCAAGATGTCGCTTCTTTAAAAAGTAAACTTTTATTATCAGGGCTTACAGTTTCTGAATTAGTATCAACTGCTTGGGCTTCTGCATCAACATTCCGTGGATCGGATAAAAGAGGTGGTGCTAATGGTGGGCGTATTCGTCTAGCTCCTCAGAAGTATTGGGAAGTAAATAATCCTGTTCATTTATCAAAGGTGCTTGATAAAATAGAAAGTATTCAAACAGCATTTAATAATTCTCAATCCGGTGAAAAAAAAGTATCGATGGCCGATTTGATTGTGCTTGGGGGCTGTGCAGGTATTGAGAAGGCTGCAAAAGATGCAGGCTTTAATGTTGTTGTACCTTTTAAAGCGGGACGAGGAGATGCATCGCAGGAGCAGACTGATGTAGAATCATTTGCAGTGCTAGAGCCTATTGCAGATGGTTTTCGTAATTATATCAGTAAGCGTTCTACTGTTTCTACAGAAGAAATGCTTGTTGATAAGGCCCAACTTTTAACCCTTACAACACCTGAGATGACTTTACTCATAGGTGGTATGCGTGTTCTTAATACAAACTATAATCTGTCTCAAACCGGAGTATTAACTAGTCGTCCTGAAGTGCTTACTAATGATTTTTTCATTAATCTGCTTGATCTTGGTACTACTTGGGAATCGGCTTCAGGATCAAAAGATATTTTTGAGGGTAGTGATCGTAAAACAGGTGATAAAAAGTGGACTGCTACTCGTGTTGATCTTATTTTCGGTTCTAATTCAGAGTTGAGGTCACTTGCTGAGGTCTATGGTTGTGAAGATGCTAAAGAAAAGTTTGTACAAGATTTTATTGCTGTATGGAATAAGGTAATGAATTTGGATAGATTTGATTCTAATTAATATCTGATGGCAATGAATATTAAACAATTACTCAGTCTTAAGATTTCTGATTCTTCTAGAAATAAAGGCTTGAGGGATATTGTCTTTATTTTATTGTTAGCCATTTTTTCAATAGGTCTTTATTTAAATACTTATTATAATGATTACTGTTTGGATGATACAATGGTAATCACTGAGAATAAGATTACCCAGAAGGGTTTTGCGGGGATAAAAGAACATCTGACTAATGATTTTCTTTTCGGCTTTATGGGTAGAAAAAGCGAAAAAAACGCCTCTTTTTGGCGGCCTCTTCCACTTGTATCCTTTAGTATTGAAATAGGAGTGTGGGGGAAAAACAAGCCCGGCTTCAGCCATCTGGTTAATGTGATTATTTATTCTTTAATAGTCATTCTATTATACAAACTCTTGGCTAAGTTCATTTTTAAAAACAAATGGCTTTCTTTTTTTTCCGCTTTGCTTTTTGCTGCACATCCAATACATTCTGAAGTAGTTGCTAATATTAAAAGTCGCGATGAATTATTATGCACTTTTTTTATTTTGTCTTCTTTTTTTATGGTTGGAATGTATGCGAATAATAGAAGAAAGATTAATCTTTTTCTTTCTCTATTTTGTTTTTTTATGGCCCTGCTTTCAAAAGAAAGCGCTATAACTTTTTTAGTTGGACTTCCATTATTTATTTATTTTTTCTTTGAACTTAAGAAGAAGGAATTGTTTAGGATTTCAGCTTTTTTTCTTGGCACTACAGTTATTTATATTTTTATCAGAAATTTGATTGTTTCCTTCAATTTTGCCGAGGAAGTCAATGAAGAATATGTAATTCTAAATCACCCCTTTTTATTCGCTGATGGAGCAGAAGCTTTTTTTACAAAAATTTATGTGTTATTAAAGTATATTAAAGTTCTCTTTATTCCTTATCCTCTTTGTTTTGACTATTCGTATAACCAGATACCTTATGTTAATGCTGCAGAACCATTAGTGTGGGTTTCTTTTTTAGTTAATGGGTTTCTGTTGGCTTATGCAATTATTAATTTCAGAAAAAAATCAATATTATCTTTTTGTATCCTATTGTACTTTATAACAATGTTCACTATTTCTAATTTATTATTCGAAACAGCTGTTATTTTTGCTGAAAGATTTTTATTCACTCCTTCCATTTATTTCTGTATTGCAGTTGCTTATCTTCTTAATAGAGGGTACCTATTTTTGAATAAGGAGTGGCGCCAAAAATGGTTAATTATTAGCGTGATTATATGTATTCCAGTATTAGTAATTTGCTCTAATATAGTATTTAGTAGAAACTCGGATTGGAAAAATACTGATACATTAAATCTTGCTGATATTTCAAAAGCACCTAATAGTGCTCGGGTTAATGATGGGGTTGGTAATTATTATATTGATGCTTCACATGTCAAGAGTATTTCTTTGAAACAAAAAGATAGTTTATTGCATCTTGCAATTGTTTATTATTCTAAAAGTATTGAATTGTATCCGGGATTTGATAATAGCTTAGTTAATATTGGCATTTCATATAATAATATTGGTAATCGAGAGAAGGCCGAAGCGTATTGGGATGAACTTGCTAAATATGTTCCTACTCATTCCATGTTAAAAGAATTCCATAATTTTCTTTCGGAAGATTATTTAATGAAGGGGCTTGCTGCTACTAAAAATAATAAACTTGATTCTTCCGAATTTTATCTATTAAGGGCAGTCAAATATGCTGATTTTGATGATTCCGCATTTGTAAAGAGTTGGTTCAATTTAGGGGGTACTTATTATCTCGAAGAGAAATATGAGCCCTGCTTACATGCTCTTGAAAAGGTACTTGCTGTAGAGCCTAATAATGAATTGGCGCAAAGAGGGTATAATACGTGCAAGACCTTATTGCAGTCTGGTAAAAATAATATTACTACCCCCTAGTTATTATTATCATTGTAATCTCCACTTAGTGCATAATATCCAAAAGTGAAGAGGCCCCCAACTATAATTGGTGTTAGTATGCATACATTGATAATAGCAAAAACAAGATCTTCTTGTTTGCCGCTCTCAAATTTTGGAATTCCCATCACTACAATATTGAAATAACCTGCTACTAATCCTATTAGAATCCATAAT